>OGXI01000372.1_pt1 | contig 39853 bp, 35 predicted proteins | sample 1576221 | NCBI WGS metagenome assembly OGXI01 (sample SAMEA3541523, study PRJEB24748) | human gut metagenome | biome: human gut; feature: human-associated habitat; material: faeces | place: China | collected 2012
GGGATACCAGCAAGGCACTTCGCCAGCAGGTGATGTACTGCGTATATGTACGGCAATACAGCAAGGAAGGTACCTTTGAGAAGGTGCGGGAGGACCTTACGCGCATCCGGGATTTGGGGGTGGATATTCTCTGGCTCTTGCCCATTCATCCCATCGGAAAAACATGCAGAAAGGGTGTGCTTGGCAGCCCGTATGCCATCCGGGACTATCGCGCCGTGAATGAGGAATACGGGACCATGCAGGATTTTGAACGCCTTGCCGACGAGGTTCACCGCCTGGGCATGCGGCTGATCATCGACGTGGTCTATAACCATACATCGCCGGACTCCTGGCTGGCGCAGAACCACCCGGAATGGTTCTATCACAAGCCGGATGGCAGCTTTGGCAACAGGATCGGCGAGTGGTCGGATATTATCGACCTGGATTACAACCAACCGGAATTGTGGGATTATCAGATTGAAACGCTCAAGATGTGGGCCTCCATGGTGGATGGTTTTCGCTGCGATGTGGCGCCCCTTGTGCCGCTGGATTTCTGGCTGCGCGCACGGCGCGAGGTAAGTCGGGTGCGGCCGGACTGCCTGTGGCTGAGCGAATCGGTGGAGCCGGAATTCACGCTCGGCAATCGCGCGCGGGGTATGGTCAGCCTGTCGGACAGCGAGATCTATCAGGCGTTTGATCTGAGCTACGAGTACGACGTCTATCACGACTGGGTAAGCCTGCTGTGCGGAGAAAAGCCGCTGGACGCCTACGCCGCTGCCCTTTCCCGGCAGGAGTATCTCTATCCTGACAACTATGTCAAGCTGCGCTTTCTGGAAAACCATGACCGCCCACGCGCAGCCTTCCTTGTGCCGGATGCCCTCCAGCGCCGGAACTGGCTGGCATTCCTTTATTTTCAAAAGGGAATGACGCTGATTTATAACGGACAGGAGGCAAGCTGCGAAAGCCGGCCCAGCCTGTTTGACAAGGATCCCATCGACTGGCAGGCGGGTGAGGACATTTCGCCTCAGCTTCGTGCATTGCGGACGTTGCGCACCCATCCGCTGATGGCGGAAGGCAGCTACAGCGTTCAGGATGCCGGAAACGGCATCCTCCGGGCCATGTATGCCAGGGGCGAACGCCGGCTAATGGGCATTTTCAGCACGAAGGGAACAAGTGCGCCCGTGCGCGTGCCCTTCCGGGACGGGCGTTATTGCGATCTTGTGAGCCGCCAGACGGTGCAGGTGGAAGGCGGCCTGCTGAGCGTAAAGGGCGAGCCAATCGTCATTGATTCCGAAACGGAGGGGGCACCATGAACGAACCGACCACCGTGATTCAGGGGGAGCGGTACCGCTTGATGCTGCTGACGCCGCAGCTGATTCGCCTGGAATATGCCCCCGATGGCATCTTTGAGGACCGTCCCACGCAGAAGGTGCAAAACCGGGCATTTCCGCCGGTTGAACACCGGCTGTGGCGCACGGAACGCGGCATTGAGCTTTCGACTGCGTTCATGAATGTATTCTATGACGAAGGGCCATTTTCTTACGGAGGGCTGTGGATTGAAAACCGCTCCGAATGTCGGGGAATCTACTGCACCTGGCATTATGGGGACGCGCTCACAGAAAATCTGGGCGGCACGGCGCGGACGCTGGATGAGGCGGACGGTCCTGTGCCGCTGGAGCCCGGCATCCTGTCCCGCCTTCAGGGATACAGCGTGCTGGATGACAGCACTTCCTATGTGCTGACAGAGGACGGCTGGATTGAGCCGCCCCGCCCGGGCCATCAGGATCTGTATTTTTTCAGTTATGGCTACGCATACCGGCAGGCGCTGGCGGACTTCTTTCACCTGTGCGGGCCCACGCCGCTGCTGCCGCGGTATGCACTGGGCAACTGGTGGAGCCGTTTTCATGCCTACACGGCCGAAGAATACCTCTCCCTCATGGACCGGTTTGAAAAGTCCGGCATCCCTTTAAGCGTGGCCGTGATCGACATGAATTGGCACATCAGCTCCGACGGCTCCGACCACAAGGGGTGGACGGGCTATACCTGGGACAAAGCGCTGTTTCCCGAACCGGCGGCGTTTCTAAAGGCGCTTCACCAGAAGGGACTCAGGGTAACGCTCAACCTGCATCCCGCGGAGGGGATTCAGCCGCACGAGGTCGCCTATCCACAGGCTGCGGCCGCGCTGGGAAGGGATGCCGCGCGCGGCCAGCGGATTCCTTTTGAACCGGAAAATCGGGCGTTCTGGCGGGTATACTTTGACCTGCTCCATCGCCCGCTGGAGCGGCAGGGTGTGGATTTCTGGTGGATTGACTGGCAGCAGGGGCACGCCTGTGCCATTGAAGGCATGGACCCGCTGTGGCTTCTCAATCACTTTCATGCACAGGATGCTGTGCACGAGGGCAGACGGGCGTTTATCCTGTCCCGATACGCGGGAGCGGGCAGTCACCGTTATCCGGCAGGCTTCTCGGGCGACAGTGTGATCAGTTGGAAGTCCCTGCAGTTTCAGCCCTATTTTACGGCGACAGCTTCCAACATTGGGTACGGGTGGTGGAGTCACGATATCGGAGGGCATACGCATGGCAAGCGTGACGATGAGCTGCAAACCAGATGGCTTCAGTTCGGCGTCTTTTCCCCGATTCTGCGCATGCACAGCACGTCCAATCCATTTAACGGCAAAGAGCCGTGGCGCTATGGGCCTGAGGTGTGCGGCATCATGACGGCGTTTCTCAGGCTGCGTCACCGCCTTCTCCCCTATCTCTACAGCATGAACTGGCGGTGCCACATACTTGGCGAACCGCTCATTCAGCCCATGTATTATGCATGGCCGCGTGAGGATGCCGCCTACCAGGTACCCAACGAGTATCTCTTCGGCAATCAGTTGATCGCCGTCCCCATTACCTCTCCCATGTCTCCGGAGCTCAGGCTCGCCAGCGCAGATGCCTGGCTTCCGGATGGGCTCTATCACGACCTGTTTACAGGAACAATTTATCACGGTGGAGGGAGGAGGCGCTTGTACCGGCCGCTGGAAAGCATTCCTGTGCTGGCCAAGGCGGGTGGCATTGTGCCGCTGATGGCGCCTGAGGAGAAGGGCGCAATTCCTGAGGCCCTGGAGATTCTTGTGTTTGTGGGCGCAGATGGCGCGTTTGATCTCTATGAGGACGACGGAGAGACAGACCGTTATGCCTCGGGCGAATACCTGTTGACCTCTCTGCGTCTGACCGGTGGTGAGTTCTCCCTTTCGGTCGTACATGGCGCCCGCTCTCTGCACAGGACGCGGCGGATCACCGTCACCTTCTGCGGTGTGGACCAGCCCGCTTCGTGCCTGGCGCGCTGCGGAAAGGAGCTTCTCTCGGCCGAAACCGTCTATGACCCGCAAAAGCACCGTTTCCGTGTGACACTTCCGCCCATTGACAATACGCGAGACGTCACGGTGAGTCTTCCCGACGGCGTTTGCCTTGCCGCCAACAACCGTGCCCAATACTGTGAGACGCTGCTCAACCGCGCGCAGATTGATTACGAGCTCAAGGACCGGCTGTTTCGCCTGCTGCGCTCACATCATGAACCGCTGGCGATTCTGCGCGAATGCAGCTCTTTTCACCTTCCGGATGGGCTGCTGGAAGCGCTGGCGGAGATTTTCTGAGAAGAGATCTACAAAAGAAAGATGGACCGAAAAAAGAATTTCCGGTCCATCTTTTTGGTTGCCTGCTGTCAGGCGTCACTTTTTCATGAGTCCAGCGCCTTCGTGCCAGGCTTTACCCACCTGCTCGCCGGAGACATAATACCCATGCTGAAACTGGTCGAAGATCAAAGCGTTTAGGCGGGCGGGGTCCACCTTGCCGTTCTCAGAGAGCACCGACTCTTCGGCGGCGGTGTTGACGATACGGCCGACAATGGCATAGAAGCTGTCTGTGCTGCTCACCTCTGCCAATTCACACTCCATCACCACCGGGAATTCATCAATGACGGGCGCATTGACAAACGCGCTCTTGCTGGCATGATAGCCGGTACGCTCAAATTTATCCGGCATTTTGTTTCCGGTGGCAATGCCGAAGAAATCCGCCACATCCATATGTGCGCGATCCGCGATGCTGACCGTAAATGCCTTGGTTTTCAAAAGATTCTGGGTGGTTTTGTGGTCCTCATCAATGAACAGCGCAATCCGGTCGCTGTTGCAAATCATCCCCCACGCGGCGTTCATGGCGTTCACCTTGCCATTTTCGTCGTAGGCAGCGACAATCAATACCGGCATGGGATATACGGCCTGTACAACACCAAGATTCTTTTTCATCAGGATACCTTCTTTCCAAAGCTCAGATTGCCCACTGGCAGGCTAATGGTATCATTGGCAGGAAAATAAAACAAGTACCAACATGATTGTTAGATACTTACCTAAAGGAAAGCGCTATCAGCAGACGAATCGATGAGACGGTTTTTTCGAAAACGGGTTACAGCACGCTCGGTCGTTGATTTGGGGAAAGCAGGAACCCTCTGTCCTGTCTGAGGGACCATGTGCCGGTGTGCTTGCAGGAAATAAAGCGATCCTGCGCACCTAACATTAAGCAGCATGCTCCGAAAATAAAGGCATATACAAATAGCATTTTTAATTGCTATTGACAGCCCATCTTTATTGATTTATAATTCTTATTGATAATAATTATTATTAATGGGGAATGCGCCATGAAACGCAACACGATCCAGCGTACTTTGGTTTTGGAAGCCGTCAATCATCTGCGGTCACATGCCACCGCTGAAGAGGTATACGATGCCATCGTTCAGCAGCACCCCCACATCAGCAAGGGCACGGTCTACCGCAATCTCAATCAGCTTGCGAAAGACGGGGAGATTCAGAAGCTGGAAATGCCGGATGGACCCGACTGTTTCGATCATCGCCTTCAACGGCATTATCACGCCAAATGTTCCCGGTGCGGACGTGTTTTTGATATCGAAATGGACTACATGGAGGATCTGGCTCATCGGGTGAAAGACGCTTACGGATTTGCCATTGACGGTCACAATCTGGTTTTTACAGGCATCTGCCCCACTTGCCAGCAGAACGGCACGCAGTCGGGTCCCTCCAAATAACGGGCGCATACGGGCGCATCTACCCGTAAATAGAAATGAAATAGGAGGATGACAACATGAGAAGCATTACGACGCTCGAACTTCAATACGCACATCGCTTTTATGGCTTTAAGGGTGAGGCGCAATATCTGCATGGCCACACGGGGGTGTTGACCATTGAAGTCGAGGATACTGTGAATCCCGGCGTAAACATGGTATTCCCCTGCAACGAGATTCAAAAAACTGCCTGGTCTGTCCTGAAAAACTTCGATCATGCTCTCATTCTCAGGGAGGATGATCCCCTCCTGCCTGCAATTCTGAAGGTCTATGAAGAGCAGGGCATCCGCAATGGCGCGCCACAGAACCAGATGAAAGGCCCGGCCTTTAAAACCGAGCTGGCAACCGCCTACCCGGAGTGCCGTTTGGTGGTAACCAAGGAAACCATGACGGTAGAAGGCATGATCAAAATGGTCTATGATCTGCTCAAGGACAAGCTGAACATTGCAAAGATCACCTTCACCAGCGGCGTGAATGCTGCTTCGGCCGAATTTGAAACGCATAACCAAATTGATCGCTGCCCGCTTTGCGGCATTGCGCTGAATGAGAACGGTGTCTGCCCCAAATGCGGCTATAAAAAGGGATAAGCCTTGCGTTAGCAGACGCCCCGGAAAACAGGCACAATAAATTGTCAGGCCCGGGAAAGCCCGGGCCTGATATTTTGTATCATGTCCTACTGCTTGAAAGGCATCACACAACCAGGTCCATGAGAGGAGGCCTCAATCATGCGACAAAAATGCGTTACCCTTCTGATTGCTTCAGCACTGCTGCTAAGCAGTTGTTCGGCCCCGTATGCACGGTCATTGGAAACAGACTCATCCGCAAATACAAGCAAGGAAATCGGGCAGACTTCAAACAGAGCGGATAAGGAGGGCATGTATATGGACACGACTGAGAATGTTATCTATCTGGCGGGCGGCTGCTTTTGGGGCTTGGAGCATCTGATGCAGTCAATTCCGGGCGTGATGGATGCTCAAAGCGGGTATGCCAATGGTACCGGCGAGTCGGACGCCAACTATCAAACGGTTTGTAACGGAGATACCGGCTTTCGGGAAACAGTGCGCGTGGAGTACGACCCGGAGCAGGTCAGCCTGGATGCACTGCTATTGGCTTATTTCTACGTCATTGATCCCACGGTGCAAAACCGGCAGGGCAACGACTGGGGCAGCCAGTATCAGACTGGCGTCTATTATACCAATGAAAGGGCCAAGGAAACGGTCGAGCGCATCGCCGCCATTGAGCGCGGACGCAGCCAAACCTTTTTCGTAGAGATTGGCCCGTTGATAAACTTTTATCCGGCGGAGGAATACCATCAGAACTATCTGGAAAAGAACCCCGGCGGCTACTGTCATATTCCCCGGGAAGAAATCGAGCTGTTTTCCAGGCTACGCATTGATCCGGGCGACTACCAAAAACCTGCCGCAGAGACCATTCGTGACAAGCTGACCGCAGAGCAGTACCGGATCACCCAGGAAAGCGGGACAGAACGGCCTTTTGATAATGAATTCTGGAACCAGTTTGAAAAGGGAATCTATGTGGACGTAGTTACCGGTGAACCTCTATTCTCCTCTACGGACAAGTTCGAAAGCGGCTGCGGCTGGCCGGCGTTTTCCAAGCCCATTGAAGCTCCGGCAGTTGTGGAGCTTCCTGACAACAGCTATGGAATGCAGCGCACGGAGGTACGCAGCCGTGCAGGGAATTCCCATTTGGGGCATGTGTTCAGCGGCGACCCGGAATCCCCCAACGGTGTGCGGTACTGCATCAACAGTGCGGCCCTGCGATTTATTCCCTATGAGAAGATGGAGTCCGAAGGCTACGGATATCTTCTCAATCTCTTTGAGGACTAAGCCGAAAGAAATGGTTTGTGCATCCGCTTGAGCTTATTCCGTGTCACGGCTGAAACGGCACAACATTCCTGACCGCATCTGCCGGCCAGATCCGGCTGTCGTCGTTTTCGATGTCCAGAAGCCGGTAGCGGTCGTTGCCCATGCCCAGCTCTTTCATATAGCTCAACTGACGCAGGCCATGGCGGCTCTCCATGCGCTCTACCAGGTCGGCATGTTGATGCTCCTGCATGGCATATATCAGATCCACCGACGCCTGATCCACAGCCAGCAGGTCCGTGGAGGCCAGGATGCCGACGTTGGGGGTGACGACCGGCTCGGCAGCACAGCCCTCGCAGTCACAGGAGACCGACATGTTGCGCAATACGTTGATATAAACGATGTGCTTGCCGAAATGGTCCGCCACAGCCTTGGCGGATTCGGTCATGCGCTCCATGAACTCCTCGTTGCTGATATCCCACATATCGTCGGAACCGGGCGTAGTGTGGATCATGGCCTTGCCGACGCGGCCATCCGCGCAGCCGATACCGATATTCTTGCAGGAGCCGCCAAAGCCGCCCTTAGTGTGACCTTTGAAGTGCGTCAGCACCAGCAGGGAATCATAGCCGGGCAAATGTCCGCCCATGGCCATCTCGGTAAACCACTTGCCGCCGTTTACAGGCAGCATTACGATGCCGTCCTCGTCCAGAATGTCCACCGGGCAGAATGTCCAGCCGTTGACGGCAATGGTCTCGCGGTGCTGTGGCGTAGTATAGCGGTCGCCCTCATAATACGTATTGGTCTCCACAATCGCCGCGCTGCTGAGGCGTTCATCGACGAGCTTTTTTACCCACGGGCGGGGGATAATGTTGGGACCGTCCTTTTCGCCCGTGTGCAGCTTGATACCCACCTTGCCCGTCAGGTGTGCCCCGACCTTGTCAAAGATGCGAAGCAGCCCCTCCGCGGACAGGTTGGCTGTGAAATAGACCACCGATTCCTGACCTTCACGGTTTTCATAAGGGATATACTTGTCCCCATCCGTTCCCGCAACGGCTTGCTTTTTCATGCTCAAAGCCTCCTTCGCCCGTCAAGTTTATGAAGAAGGGCGTTGCCGCCCGTTCCGCGCGCGCATTGACAGACCTGCTGTCCAATGCTATACTTCATGATAGCACCTGAAGCTGACTTTAGGTCAATATCTTTCAACAAAATTTCTAAAGGAAGGCGTTGGATATGTATACGATCGGACAGGTTGCTGCGATGTTTCAATTGCCGATATCGACGCTTCGGTATTACGATAAAGAGGGACTGTTTCCCTATCTTAAGCGCAAGGCGGGCATTCGCTGGTTTTCAGAGCAGGAACTCGAGGCGCTGCGCGTGATCGAATGCCTGAAAAAAGCAGGCCTTGAGATCAGGGATATCAAGCAGTTTATGCAGTGGTGTACGCAGGGCGCTTCCACATATCCGCAGCGTTATGAACTCTTTGTCAGGCAGCGCGATGCCGTCGAGGCGGAAATCAGGCACATGCAGCGCACATTGGATATGATTCGCTACAAATGCTGGTACTACGAAAACGCCATGGCGGACGGCAACGAGGAACGGGTGAAAACCCTTACGCCCGCGGAGATGCCGCAGGAGATCCGCGAGGCTTATGAGGGCGCTCACCGGCTCTGATTCACCCTAAAGGGACCGTCCCTTTTTACCAATTGGAAAACCTTTCATGAGAAGATGGATTTCCTAAAAACAAAAACCCGGAGATCCCGCAAAGCATTGGCGGCATATGCCAACGCATCGGGCGCCTCTCCCCCACCACTCAAAAGCGCGAAAGCAGAATTTGTTGTGAACAAAGGAAATGCGCCTATGCCTGGAAAATCCGGTATGGGCGTACTTTTGTTATTGCGAATCTGTTTTCCTTCATTCGGACATCGCTTTTATAGAAAACGCGGATCTGTTGCAAAGCTTAACGGTGCCGGTTGCAGAGACGCGCACAGGTTATAGACGCATTTTCGTGGTTTCAGTCACATCGTCGTTTGTTTGTAGGCGCAAAGGGCCATGCCGCTGGTATGAACAAATCAGATCAAGGATAGGGCGCCCCAATAATCAGACTTGACAATGCAAGTAAAGCGAGTAAAATAAGTAATCGATTACTTAATTAATCGGAGATGGAAGAAGCGAGGGATTGGACATGATGCCCTTTGGCCTGAAAATCGCCATTATTAACCGGGCGTTTCGCAAGAAATTAGACGAAAAGGCAGCTGCTCTGGGGCTAACGGCGGTTCAATTGCGGGTGCTTGGATCGATCAGTCGTTTAGAGGCAGCCGGTGAAACGGAAATTCATCAGAATGATCTGGAACGTCTTGAACATGTAACACATCCGGCCATGACAAAGCTATTGCAGAGGCTGGAGGCCAAAGGCTTCGTCAATTGCGTCTCCAGCGCCAAAGACCGCAGATACAAGAAAATTGTCTGCACGGAACGATCGGCCGGCATTCATCACATGATTCTGGCCCAGGATGAAGAGGTCTTTGCAGAGCTGTGCCGTAATCTTACTACGAAACAGCGGCAGGAACTATCGTGCTTGGCCGACCTCATCCTCCAAAATGTCGAATCCGAGTAAATCCGGCTTCTTAAGGCAGTATGTGGAGAATTTCCTCCGCACGCTGCCAGCTTTTTCCCCCAATCAAGTAACTAGTTACTTATCAAAAGGAGGGACCTCCCTATGGAAACTACAATCCCCGAAAAGAAAAGCTCCTTCGCTACAGAGCCAATCGGCAAACTCATTGTACGATTTGCCATCCCCAGTGTGATTGCGTTGCTGGTGAACTCACTGTATAACATTATGGACCAGATCTTCATCGGCTGGGGCGTGGGCTATCTGGGCAATGGAGCTACCAACATCGTCTTTCCCATTACGATCATCGCGCTGGCACTGTCCATGATGATTGGCAACGGTGGTGCGGCGTATTTGAGCCTGAAACTGGGCGAGGGCGAGGCAAAGGCAGCCCAGAAAGGCGTGGGAAACGCAATTACACTGTCCGTAGTTGTAAGCATTATTCTGGCCATTGTATTTATCATTTTTATCGATCCCCTGCTGACGCTGTTTGGCGCCACAGAAATTCTCCGCCCCTATGCGCTGGATTATGGTTACATCATCGGAGCCGGGCTTCCCTTTATGATGATTTCGGCCGCCATCAACTCCATGATCCGCGCGGATGGAAGCCCCAAATATGCGATGTTTTCCATGGTAATCGGCGCGATTCTCAACGTCATTCTCGATCCGGTGCTGATTTTTGTGTTTCATATGGGCATGCAGGGAGCCGCCATTGCAACCGTCATCGGTCAGGTAGCATCTTTTGTGGTGTCTGTCGTTTATTTGCCCCGTTTCAAAACCATACGGCTCAGCGCTTCTGCCTTTCGTCTGAACATACGAACCTGCGGAAGCATTGCGACATTCGGTTTGAGCAGCTTTATTACCCAGTTTGCCATCACAATCGTCATGGCGCTAACCAATAACCTTCTGGCCACTTACGGTGCTTCCTCCGTCTATGGGGCGGAAATTCCTCTTACAGCAACCGGCATTGTCATGAAGGTCAATCAAATCATGATTGCTATTCTGCTGGGCATTGCCACCGGCGCGCAACCTATCATCGGCTTTAACTACGGCGCCAAGAACTTTCAACGCGTTAAGCAGGCTCTTGAGATCTCTTTGATTGCTTCAGAAATTGTATCGGTCCTCGCATTTTTGCTCTTTCAATTTGCGCCCATGACCGTCGTGTCCCTGTTTGGCTCAGAAGAAGGGCTTTATAACGAATTTGCTGTTATGGCATTCCGTGTTTTCCTGCTTCTTTGTCCCCTGACCGGGTTTCAGACCATTGCGGCGGTCTATCTGCAGGCCGTGGGCAAGCCCGTGAAATCCGCCATCCTTTCATTGGCACGTCAAATTATTTTCTTTATTCCAGCAGCGCTCATCCTTCCGACCTTTATGGGCGTGGAGGGGGTCCTGTGGACCGGGCCGGTTGCAGATGGGTTGGCATTTGTTTTATCGTTGGTACTGCTTTTGTATGAAAGGAATCATCTCAAAAAGGAACATGCGCTTCGGTCGTCGCGTGCATGATTATCACTTAAGGAGGAGTTGTGCATGAAAAACAGGATTATTACCATTAGCCGGGAGTTTGGAAGCGGAGGACGCACAATTGGAAAAACCGTCGCAACAGAGTTGGGAATTCCCTGCTACGACAGAGAGCTGCTGCAACAAATTGCTGCAGAAAGCGGATTTGATGAAAACTACATCAAGGATGCCGGGGAATATGCGCCGGGGGGATTTCTGGTTTCCGCATTTTCGCATCACTCCGGCGGACCCAACAACGCGGATTATCTTTGGGAGATCCAATACAGGATCAGCACCGAGCTGGCACAAAAAGGTCCCTGCGTCATCGTAGGCCGCTGTGCGGATTATATCCTGCGCGATAAAGCGGATTTGCTGCGCGTTTTTGTCCATGCCGATATGAAATTCCGGGCAGAACGAATCGTGAAGGAATATGGAGAACGGGAAGCTTCCCCGCAGCAACGCCTGCGCGACAAGGATAAACGCCGCGCGGCCTATCATCGGTTCTATACGGATATGAAGTGGGGGCGTGCGCAAAATTACGATATCACACTTAACAGCGGCACACTTGGGATTGACAAGTGCGTGGAGATTCTCAAGGACCTCTATGAAGGTGCCTAGGAGCCGTTCGCCCTTAATAAAGCCGATGTTCTTCCAGTTGAAGCGGAGAAGCTTTGCCTATCTGGTGTTCTTGCAGCTATGCCACACTTCTTCGCAAATGCCATAAGGAATTGCCGGTACTTCATGTGATTCTCTCCATGAGGCTTGAGCGTCTCAGCGGCACCGAAGGTGTGCTCGGAGCTTACCCACACAGCTGGCAGCCTAGCGGCATTCATTGACATGTTCCAGTCGAGAATGATATAATATTCACAATCAAAAAATTCATAAGGAGGCTTTCCCGATGAAGAAACTGGCTGCGTTCCTGATGGCCTTACTCCTTGTATTGCCTGCGGTCGTCATGGCAGAAATGACAGAGGAGAAATTTCACGCCTGGGCAATCGAGAACGGTTATGTCAAGCAAGAGGTAGAGGCCATCTCCTCGGCCACCACCAACAAGGCAGGCGGCGTCAATTATGGCGCCATCGAGTGGTCGGAGGAACTTCAGCTGGCGGCGATCAAGGAATTTCTCAAGGGCGGCAACTACTTGGGCAGCAGCGACTTCGCGCAGGATGAGACCGGCTACAACTACCGTGAGATGTACCAGATGGCCACCAGTCTCAACAACGTCCCCAACAACACCAATCTTGAGCTGGTGCTGGATGTGAGCAGCATGCACCTTATGGGCGTATCCGAGGCGAGCACGACCAAGACCATTGAATTCCAGCGCAATCCCGCCGTGTCCATCAGCTGGTGCCGTCAGCTGCGCCCTGCTGAGGAGGAGGCCGGCTACAACTACTACTGTTCCTATGGCGTACAATTCGACGGAAATGTGCGGGTCTATACCGCCGCCGATCTGAAAACCACCGAGGGGCAGGATGCGCTCATCAACCTCTATGATAAGTATTATCCCACCTTGGCCTCCAACTGGGCTGCATACAGTGCATCCTTCGCGGAGGGGAGCACCCCGGAAGAAATCCGTGAGGGCAAGCTCGGCTATATTACCAGTTCCATCAGCAGCGGCTCAATGGTCGTGTATGAAGTTATTCCCACCCGCATCATTATTACCGCTCCCTTCCTGATGAATATGGCTCCCCAGATGAGTAACGGCGCGATGTACGCTACCGTGCAGGAAGGGGAAGACCGCTATCATTACGACCTGTTGCTGTCCGACGCGTTCCTGGATCAGCTGGTGGCGTACAAGGCGGATTTCATCGCTACGGATGAGGGGAAGGCCGAAGTCGAGGCCTACTACAGCACCGGAATGTATCCCATGCTGGACGAAATGTGCGCTCAGTACGGCGTGGCCACCAGCCTTGAGATGGCCCTGATGCCCACCAGTGCCGCGGGCCTCAAGACCCAGACCACCTGGACGCCGGCAACGTAATTCCAAAGTACCTGTCTGGATTTCGCCCTCCATGACAAATGGGCCGAAAAAAACACCCTCCTGCTGTAGGATCCAAGAATTCCGATCCACAGCAGGAGGGAACTTTGTTGTAAGATAAACATGCGCGTGTATCATTGGCTGACCCTCCATCATGGCAGCAGGCCCTCGCCTGCAATTTGCCATGAATATGCGTCAAACCAAAGAGGCCGCATCATTTCGAGTGGCCGAACGTGTTTTCCATAAGGCGCCTTCAGACCTGAAAGCTTTCCTTCACGTCAAGCATCGTGCGGAATTCGCAGGTGGCCGGTTCGAGATGGAACATGCCCAGCCGGTTGCCGGTCTGCTCGTTATAGATGGCACGCAGATGCGGAGCAGCTTCAAGTGCCTTTTCGGCAAGCGTGTAGTCCTTTTCAAACACAGCGCGTCCATAAAAGCGGATAAACTCCTTGCCGACCGTCGCGCAGATTTCCACTTTCGGATTTTCCTTCATCTGTTTATAGCAGGCCTTGAACTCACCCACACCAAAATAAATGGTATCGCCTATCAGCAGGTGCATGCCCATGGGACGGCACTTGGGGTGATCTCCCTCTATGGTAGCAAGATAAAATACGCCTGCCTGCGTCAGAAATTCATCGAGTGTCTTCATGTTTGCCATGGTTGAAACCCCCTTCAATTTTCGTACTCCCAGGACGTAACAAAGCAATTGTACTTTATAAAGAAACGATGCCTGTATGCCTCGTCCTTCCAGAGCTCAGGCTTGTTTGTCAGAACCGAAAGGCGTTCCTCCAAAAAGCTCAGCAGACGAACGGAGCAGCCCATATCATGGACTACCGTTCCCTCCTCCAGCACCTCCATATCATAGGTGGTATAAGGAGGAATGCGCACCAGTTCTCCCGTATGCGCCTCAAAGGTCTCCTGAAGTACATGGAACCGCACGCAGCCTTCCGTCACCTGGTAGAGCTCCCAGTCGTCATGCGGCATATCCCAGCGCACGCGCAATCCCTTGCGGGCTTCCACGCGCCACACCTCATACATGTCGCTGGTTTCCCAACGGCCCAGGACCTGACGCAGCACCGCTCCCGGCAGCGTGAACTCGGAAAGTCCGGCATCCGGGGTGCGGACCTCCGGAAGGCTTCGCCGATCGACGGGAGTCGTTACAGGCTCTTCCCGCTTGAAGGTGGAACGCGCCAGCGCAAAGCGCTCGGCACACTCCGGATCTTCCAGTAATTGCGGATAGTTTTCCCGGATCCGGTTGTAGTGAATGCGCCGGCCATAAATGTTCACGCCCTGCAGGAACAGTCGCAGCGTGGTGCGCTCCCCCGGAAAATGGAACGCGTGCGGCACCCCTGTGGGAACATACAGAAAGTCTCCCGCCTGCAAAACCGTGCTCTTCCCGCGGATGACAATTTCCACCGTTCCCTTGGGAAGGAAGAACAGTTCGCAGCCATGCGTGTGCTGATGATACGCTTCCCCCTTGTCCTGATCATAGATGCCGTCGCGGACTTCCATCATATCATTGTGTCCCACAGGCTTCATCAGGCATACGGAGAGCTCGGAATCCGAGCGGGTAGAATCCACCCAGTCCTCTTCCACCTGTGGGCGAACGAGATACTTACTTGCACTGGCCATATTATCCTCCATCCAATCAATACAGCGTGGGCCACAATTTGAAATCCCAGACAATTCCGCCATAATCGCAGCGCTGTTTTACGCTTCCGTCCTGTCCGAGCACAAAAACGCTCAGATGCGCCTGTGGCGTGCAGATTTCGCCCTTGGTAAACAGTGCGTTTTCCTCTACATACAGACGTTCTCCCAGCGTATGGACACGACAAAGCTCATAGCGCCGCTGCGTATCATCATCGTAGAGAGCCTGAACCGCCTGCGGCAGTTGCTCCCGAAGCTCGCTGCGGGCGTTGTAGATCGCCGGGCGAATAATCGGTTTCCCTACGAAGGCGTCAAAATCCGTATAGACGATCATTCGCTCGATCTTGCCCTCCGCATCCAGATCGCAAAGCAGCGCTGTGGGAGTGTCGTAGACGATGTTTTTCTGGCCTACATCTTTTGCCCAAAAGATGTGCAAAAACTGCTTGACACTTTCCAGTAAAACAGATATAATATTTTTGTTGTGAATGATGCAACAACGCGACCATGGAGAGTTGGCTGAGTGGTCGAAGGCGCACGACTGGAAATCGTGTTTACGTTGATAGCGTAACTAGGGTTCAAATCCCTAACTCTCCGCCAAATAAGGACTGAAACTTTGATACAAGGTTTCAGTCCTTTTCTTTATATTCCTGCAAAATCCAAATGCAAAACGACTTTTGCACCCGGAAATTTGCAGGTTTTCAGCTTACCGCAGTCTCAGAAATTTCCGGAGCAATTTCTCCCACAAAAACCGCATAGAGAAAATGCACCCACTGTCTTCGGTGGGTGCATAACAAAACGATTGCCCGGCTTTCGTTTTGCAGTTGGGGGCTATCGTTTTGTGAATAGCCCTTTCGTTTTGTTTTGGGTGCAAACAGTAGAAAATCATGGGATATTGACCGCCAACTATTCCCGGCAAAATTTACGAATCTCATCTATATAGCGCCTATAATGGGTTGCCAGTTCTGGCGGGTATATTTTTGTAAGGGCATCGAGCAGTTCCTTGATTTTTGAATCAGGAATAGCAAGAAAACGCTGACAGATGTCTGCAAGAGCTGCGTCAAAGAATTCTTTGGAGCATATTTTCAAATCATCGACCAGCATTTCATAGAATGCCAATGTGCATGGCCTGTATTCTATCTCCGGAAGCATGAACCGGGTTAATTGTTCGGCTGAAATCAACCGTCCATACGCATTCTTGTTCTCCATAACCATGATCGAAAAATCATCAGTATGACACCCTTCTGCAAAATCACATGTGTACAGGTGCCCGGCGGAATAAAGCAAATCACAAGAATCATTATCTTCAAGCAGGCAGTGGGCCAATAGGCAATAAACATATTCGCTCTGCAAAGAGGCGTTGTGACGAATACGTTCATAATCCGGAAGCGTATCTGACGCGATGAATTCAATGGCAACTTCATATTTGTCACCGTGTTTGGGAAGCATCAGGCGGGCATCCGGAACATTCACACCCATCAGTTTTGACAGATGCAGCCCCATGAACTCATTGCATGCACAGTCCCGGCCAGCGCTTTTGATGACATATCTAGTGCCACCATTGTCCTTTGGCGCTGCTAAATACTTTTCGTTGCTCAAACCATGAGTTTTATATAATTCATATGAGTAATCCTTACGATTGAGAAAGTATTGGTTCATCATGACCTTCCTCGTTTTCCTTCAGTACATGTTTGGCACTATACTTTTTGCTTTTCCGGTGAGCGCCGGTTTCGTCTACGACGATATTGCTACGCCGCTTACGCTCTTCCTGGACTTGATCAAATTGTTCCCGGGTGATGATCTTAGGATGCGAATCGGTGGCTATATAAGTCGTGCATCGCTCACTGGCAACAGGAGTCATGGTATCGATATACCTTTTGAAGATGATCGAATCGCCGACGTATTTTTTGTTGGCGAGCATCACTTCAATAGCCCTCTTGGACCATTTCTCTTTTCCCTTGGGGGTCGGAATTCCTTTCTGCTGAAGAACTGCGATGATGCCTAAAATGCTGTAACCCTTTAGATAAAGAGTGTACACCATTTTCACCACATCAGCTTGCTGCTCATTTATAACCAATTCACCGCATGTATCCCTTGTATAACCATAGCAAGGGCGAGTATATAATCTGGAAGTACCATTTTCCAGGCGGCGTTCCATGCCCCAATTTACATTTTTGCGTCGGTTTTCATTTTCCTCTTCTGCGATGGCGCTGATGATGGAAATGAGCAACGTATGATCCGCATTGCTGCTGTCCAGGCTTTCTTGTTCAAAAATCACATGCACACCATGCTTGTGCAGTTCCCGAATAGCGTGCAGGGTAATATAATGATTGGTGATGGACAGTCGCTCAACCACATTTTTAAAGATAGTCGATTCAATGGTTGGATAGCTGGCGAAGTCTTCCTTGATAGCTCTGACTTGATTCCAAATGCACGCAGAGATGACTTCGAGCATAATGGAGCCTACTATAGGTTGATGGAGCAGCTCAGAGCCCTTGCTGTCGATATCACCCAGCGTATTCGAAGTGCATCCGTTTCGAGAAATAAAGCGCTAGATGTTGCTCTGAGGAAGGTGGAACAGGTTAGCGCCGAGGTGCTTGAGGAGCTTGGCACCCCTGTAATCTCATCCACAACAAAAGGAAAACTTACCATTCAGGTTTCATCTGTAAGGAAGGAACTCGGTGAACTGCATGTTAAACCTAGTGAAGCCAACTTAAGAAATGAAGCTCTTGAAAAATTGGATATATTGACTGGGCGAATTAAAGGTGCAACTCAGTTTAGAGCAATAAACCTCATCCCTGGTTTATCGACAACTGAAAAGGGTATGCTTGCACGGATCTTCAGAAATTTAATGGAACATTATCCGCAAGAAGAAGCTCAGAAATGTATTGACATGATACTATCCACTTATTCCGAAACCTGACAATAAACAGAAAGCCTGCCTCTTCTATCAGAGCGCGGAAAATACAATCTATAAGGCACTTGGCGAGGAATAAGGATAAGGCAATCGCCCACCTCTAGTTTTCAGGTGGGCGATTGCCTTATTTTTGTTTTGGGGTTATTCTGCGTTTTCGATAAAAGCGTTGCGCCAGGGCGTTAGAGCATTCCAGAGAACAGTACTTTTGTTTCATTGATGTGGGCTTTTACCTTCCAGATCTGATAACTCATTATGGGCGCTTATAGAGGAGATTCGTAAATTCTGCCAGGAATAATGAGCGGTCCATATCCCATGATTTTTCTGTCATTTGCACCCAAAACAAAACGAAAGGGCTATTCGCAAAACGATAGCCCCCAACTGCAAAACGAAAGCCGGGCAATCGTTTTGTTATGCACCCAACGAGGACAGTGGGTGCATTTTCTCTGTGCGGTTTTTGAGGTAGAAATTGCTTCGGTCATGGCGGCGACGGTGGCCGGCCGGAAAACTGCAAATTTCCGGGTGCAAAAGCCGTTTCGCAGTCGGATTCTGCAAGACCATAAAGAAAAGGACTGAAACCTTGTATCAAAGTTTCAGTCCTTATTTGCGGAATGACCGCGAAAACAATACAATTCGGGGCTTTCGTTTTTTAGTCGAGCTTTCGTTTGGAATTTGGTGCAGTTGGGTGCAAAGTGGGTGCAAAACTCGAAGAATTTGGTGCACCCACAGCTTTCGTTTTGCTGTTATCAGCGAAAGAACGATGGCCCGGGGCCGAAAGAAGAAATTTTCGGATTACATCCGTACGGAGGTTGCGAGGATTTACAGATTACTCCACAATGTAGGTACCCTGCGCAGGGTGCCTATTTTTCATTTTGGGTGCATTTTCATAGGGCTGACTTTCCTATGCCCATAACGGGTTTCATGGTAGTACGGCTACAATGACAAGAGCGCCGGAAGGTGGCATAATATATGTGCAGAGTAATTGATCTGGTGAAAACCGGAAAGAACATCGAGCGGCTTCTGGCTGAACGCGGACTGACAGCAAAGGACGTTCAGCAGCGCTTGGGCTTTGCAGAGCGGCGCCCGGTATATTTCTGGATTGCAGGCAAGAACCTTCCCTCAATCGATAACCTGTTCATTCTTACAGAAATGCTGCAAGTTCCGATTGATGAGATTCTCATCGCCAAGGATGAATACATACAGCAGAGAGGTGAAAATTCACATGAGTGAAATTGTTCATCAGCCCGGGAAATTGGATTTTCTGATCGTAACAAAAGATGTAAGCGTGACTGAATTCCGCAGAAAGCCATCCGCAGTGTGGGCCTATTTGAAAACGCCCGGGCATGTCATTTTCTTCACTCGCCGCGGCAAGCGAAACTGCGCGATCATGTCCATCGAGACCCATGCTTGCCTGAGCGGTGATTACGAAAAGACCATGCGTGAAATTGAAGAAGCTGCGGCTGCATGGCGCGAGGAGCAGAAGGCTCTGAGGAGGGCCAGAAGGGAGGCCAAGAGTGGTACCGGAAAAGATTGCTCAAATGCTGACGGCGCTAAAGACGCCTGACTTTTTCATCAGGGACAATAGAACCGCAACTGAAAGCATCCATGATATCCTCCGTGATTATCTTGCACGCGCTACCGATACCATGACCGTTGAGGTCGATGCAGAACTGCTTATGGTGAAAATGTATGAACTACTATATTGCTGATCTTCATCTGGGTCATGCCAATGCAATCCGCTTTGACAATCGACCATTTGCTGATGTTGATGAAATGAATGAATCACTTATCCGCAGCTGGAACAGCATGGTTACCAAGCAGGATACGGTCTATGTACTGGGCGATTTCATTTAGGCAAAGGAGTCACAGTGGCCAGCCTTTCTTGAAAGGCTCAACGGCGGAAAAGTTCTGATTCGCGGCAATCATGATCCCAGAGAATTCAGTCAGACCACCAAACGGTATTTTCAGGATATCGCACCTATAAAGGAAATCACCGACAGCGGCAAGCATGTAATTATGTGCCATTACCTCATCCCTTTTCATAGGGCTGATTATGATGAAAACTGCTATATGCTTCATGGGCATGTTCATAATACCCGTGAAAATACTTTCCTTCTTCGATGGCGCGAAGAGATTCGCAATGCCTGCACGGAAAGACATCATGTCCGCGGGCAGTTCATCAACGTCGGCTGTATGATGCCTTGGATGGACTATCAGCCAAGAACATTGGCAGAAATCATCGAACGGGAGGAGGCTGCTTCTCATGCATTGAGGCTCTGGAACAAACAGGGCCGGATTTCTAATCTTCTTCATCCTATCTCTCATCTGCCTGATAGATATATGGCAGCGAGTTTCTTCCCGGCTGATGTGTCCCAAATATGTGCTGAAATATGGCATGAGCATCCTTCCAAGATTGGAGTTGTCAGCCAGTCATCTTTAAAATCACTCCGCCCACGTCTCGACCGCATACATGCCGTCATCCATTACCAGCAATCCCTGGTAAAATTCAAATCTCGCCAGAAAAGCGCCTTCGGGCGAATGAAGCGTGTACACCTCCGTATTTCCCGTCACACACAGGGCGTTGCGCTTGCCTGTCACCACAAGCCCGGACAACCACTCTATCTTTTCCCCAGTTTCCTCTTCGTCAATCTCAATGTCGATGTATCCAGCCTCGCAATCCAAACGGCTTGCGGTGAGCGTCGCGCCCTCAAACACGCCTTCATCAACCCCCAGAAACTCGGCCAGCGGAGTACGGCGGATGTTCAAGGGCTTGATCGGGCAATCAAACTCTGCTTCCAAATCGTAACCCATGACCTCTGTAAAGCAAGCTATGTAAAGCGCATAGGCGTTAGGCTCCAGATTCTCCACCACCCGGTTGCCTGTGATTGCCAACGGGATGATCTCCACAATGCCATCCGAGCCATAGCGCACGGCGCTGTATGTATCCAGGCCGTAGTCGCGTATCCCAAAGGCTTGATCCTCCATCTGTGGCTCGGCCGCAGCGGCAATCAGGCTTTCCAGTTCAAGAACGCGGTTCACATCAAGCCGCCTGACAAGAGTCACGTTCTGGCACTCCGCCAGAAATGCCAGCCGTTCTTCATCGGTATCCGGCAGCGGGTCGTCGCTTTGATATTGCCACACGCACCCCTCCTCATCTAGCAAGACAGCTTCAGAACAAACGCCTGATCTGTCTTGCTGGTAGCAGTGCATGAGCAAAATGCGCGCGTCCTCCGCCTCACAGTTCGCTGGCGCAGCGAATATCAGTATCAGGGCTGCTATCAGTATTAGCGCCGTCCATGTCCGCTTTTTCTTCATGGATGATTCCTCCTGTAAAATGCTGTCATCGGTCGGGATTCCGGCTCTCGCCGGCCTCCTGCTCATTCAGGGGCACAATCATATTTTCTATCGCCACGCACAGCTTCGGATGGTGAATGACAAAGTGAATGGTGGGTTTTCTACACTTGGATATGCTTACCCACTTTCCTTCACTGATGAATATCTGAATATTCCGGAATGCGCCACGACCATTTTCCCGGGCGGTATAGCCGGGGTGCGACTGCGCGAAGGCGCGTGTGAGGCGCAGGTGTTCCCAATAGTCTGCTTCGTCGTAGTGAACCGGCATCCCGGCAAACACCTCAGACATCGCGACCGACACGCTCTCCTGCCCAAACTCTTTCTGCGTCAGGACGGGGAATTCTTCCTCGTAGCTTCCGTTGTCGAGCATTGCCGCCACAAAACCTTTCATCTGCGCGCAGGCCTCCAGCATACGCCGCCCATCGCTGTCAGGAACGCCGTTTTTCTCCAGCAATCGCGATAGACATTCCTCCGAAAGCGTGTGGGTCGGAAGGGTGGTCAGGAGACTTCGGCGCTTCCCCGGCTTAAGCGCCTCCGCAGCAAGGAATGAGCCATAGACGTTTTCCGCCGTCCCGCAGTAGATATCCATCAGTGGCTGCGCCTTTTTCAGAATGGCTTCGGCGCGCCGTCTGTAATATGCCAGATCGCTGCCGGATTTGGAAAACAGGTAGCGGCCATGAGCAAAATTCCCGGAGATGCATTCGCCCTCAACCGCCACCGCGCCGGAACAGAACAGCAGATGCCCGTAAACGGCGTTCTGTCTGCCGGGGAGATACCACGGCATAATCTGTCCCGTCATGTACAGCGGAATCCAGCTTTCCAGCCCCAGCATCATTTCGCCAAAGGGGCGGTTGAGGTCATGCACCATATCCAGGCGCAGTCCCTTTTTGAGGATTGCCGCCAGTCCGAGCATCCATTTTTTGGAGAATTCCATATCCTGCGCCAGTTCCTCAATTGGCATATCGCTGCAGATAAATACCGGCTCACGCGACCGGGAAAGCGCCGTGGCCTTGAGAAAATCCAGCGTGGCCTGACGGAAGTTCTCCAGCCCATAGCATGTCCTGGTCGTAGGAAGCTGGAAGGGAACGGTAGGCACCTTCAATTCGTCAAAGCGGATAGCGCGAATATAGTCGTTCAGGTCAAAATTGTCCAGCTTTTCCAAAAAGGAAATAATCGGGTTTTTCTGGCTGGCCGCACCGCTCAGCAGCCACTTTGCCACCTCGCAGGCGCAAGCGCCGTCTTCGCTGAGCGCACCTTGCTGCACACCCATCAGATGCGCAAGCGCAGCGCGTTCAGACGGCTCTGCGCACCGGCGGGCCGCAAAATTACCCACACCTTGCGCAAACGCGGCGGAATTCGCGGGCGTGCGCTGTCCCGTGCGGATACGGGACAGATAGGAGGGGTCGAAATTCAGCGCCCGCGCCATATCGCTGGAACGCAGGTTAAGCACATTGATGAGCAGATCGAAATTCACTGCGAGCCGGTTTCCCTCTTTTTCGTCATATCTCAGTGATTTTTGCAGGGCCGAAAGCAGCTCCGGCTGTGTAAATCCGTCCATTCCTTTACGCTGCGCAAGGCGAGCCAACCCCTTGGAGAGATTGAGAAGCGGTTCGCCATCCGGCGCGGGCGTACGCTCCCCGCTTCGGTAGCGGCTGATAACCGCCGTGGACAAGCCGCTGGCGTCGGCCAGATCCTTTGCGGTAATGCCTATTTGATGGATATAACCGTTAAGAGCCTCTTCGAATCGCATGACCTCTTTTATCTCCTTTTCTCATGGCCGGACGCCGTTTTTCCTGCCCTGATTATACCATGAAAAGGAGGCCCTTTCAAATCCGTTCCTTTCGATGGCAAAGCCTGCGTTTCCTGCGCAGCGATCCAGCGCTTCATCATTCCGTTCTTTTTTTGATGCCTTCCCTCGTCCTGTCGATGGCATCCTGCGCATTTTTCAAGTCCTCTAACTTTTCAAGTTCCTCCGTGCTTAGTGCTTCCACCGTATACATGCCGTCTGGCCGCGCCAGCAGACTGTCGCTGAACACAAATTCTGCCTCCGCCCCCTCCGGCGTGACCAGCAGGTACGTTGTTTCGCCGCCTTCAGGTTTCAGGGCGCTGCGCTTGCCTGTAACCGCGAGGCTTTGAAGCCATGCCAGCTTTTCCTCCGCCTCCGTGCCCTCGAGCGTCCGTTCCGTGCCGTTTTCCCGCACCGCCACCGTCGCGTCTTCAAAAATATTCTTTTCAACGCCGCAGAAATCCGTCAGAGACATGCGCTCAAACGGCGTGGGCTGATACAGAAATTCATATTCGTCGCTGTCCAGATCATTGCCCAGCACTTCCGTAAACAGGGCCAGATAAACCGCGCGGGCGTTGATATCTGTATTTTCATAGGTCCAGTCTCCCCACTTCGCCAGGCAGATGATTTCCGCCTCTCCACCGTCTCCGTAACGGATGGCGCTGTATGTGTCAAGACCGTAATCCAATATATGTCCCGGACCACGTTTCACTTCTTCAGGCTGTATGGCAGCGATCAGGCTCCGGATTTCCTCCACCCTGCGTTTGTCCAACTGCCCCACGTGCTCCACGTCTTCAGTTTTACCCAGCAGTTCCAGCCGTTCGGCGTCTTCTCTGGGCAGCCCCATTTCGTTTTCGTAGTGCCAAATTCCGCCCTCTTCATCCAGGAACGCCGCATCTGCGTAAACGCCCCATCCCACCTGCTGATAGCAGGCCATCAGGATGATCTGCGGCCGCTCTCCTCCCTCGGCCAGCGCCGGCGCCGCCAGCGGCAGGCACGCTGCCAGCAAAAACAGCATAATCCTTTTCAGCATATTCTGTTTTCCTCCTGTTATGGTATGTCAGCATCATCCAGAAGCCATCCGGGAGCGCGCCCCATAGTCAAGGCGATAGAGGGAAAATGCAAGGATAATCCATTCCTTTATGGGCTTATATTCCTGCGCACGTCTCCACTGCGCTTTTCCGCTCATATATAAGCCGGCAGCCCATTCCCTCATATATGCCAGCCAATGTGCGCGATCATTTATCCGGTTTTCTGCGGCCCTTTCCAAGTCCGGAAAGTCCTTCAACAATATAAACCAGCCCCATCACCGCCGGCGCCACGCCCAGCGTAAACAGCCCGGCGCCCATCACCAGTGACGGTATGTGGGGCGACGGATACCCTATCTCCGAAGCCAGCAGATATCCGCCCCCGCCCAGGCAGGCCGCCCCAAGGATCAGCCAAAGCAGGGCAAAGAGCAGGAAAAATGCCGGATGCATGTTGATATAACAGTTTACCATCCACGCCGTATGAGGGCTGTATCCCCCTTCCGGAGGGCCCCCTGTATTCAGCGCGGCCACGATTTCAGCGGCAGTCCGGGCATACGGTTTCATGAACGCCCCTATCAGCATCCACATAGCCGCGCCGCAGACTGCCATGCCCAGAGCCGCCGGGGCGCGCGTCTCTCCGCGCAGCAGCCACCATATCCCCATCCCTACGCATACAATCGTCAAAAGTGCCAGCAGCCACCGGAAAAGCCGCATCACGACAAAGCATATTCTCGTCTGGCGCAGGGCATATTCCTGATTTTCGCGCCATGTATCTTCCATTCTATCCACTCCCCCTTTCTTATCGCTTCCTGACTGCCCAGGCGCTCCTGGCGTATACGACGCCCGCCGCCCCTAACGGCGCCCCGATGAGCGCAAAAAGGACGCTCAGAGGGACAAACAGCCAGAAAAACTCCCTGAAATCCACATCTATCAGAACAAAAGCGATGCCCAAACCCCCCATTCCGGCGAATGCGACCGCGCAAAAGAGCAGAAAGCCTGCGATAACCGCCAGTTTTCCACAGATCGCGCCCAGCATAGGCTCGCGCAGCTTCTGTGTGTCCGGCGTATACTCCGGCGGAAAACTTCCGCTTTCTCCACGACGCACCGCAGCCACCGCCGCTTCCACTTCCGCATACGCGCTGACATAGCCCCCGTTGTATTTGAGCTTACAGAGTTTGATCGCTTTGGGTATCAGTATAATTCCAAACAGCACAGCAATGAGATTCATCTCAATCAGCCCCACGGCCAACATGATGGCCGCCACCAGCGCGGCGATAATGCCCAGTATCCGATAGCCCCACCGAAACATAGCCGCCGACACCCTGAGGTGATTCAGGATGACCTCCTCGCGCTCCAGCCACGCATTGCGCAGGCTTTCCATCTGCTCCCGTTCCCTGTCGGCCGATAAATCCCAGGCCATATTTGCCCTCCTTCCCTGAAAGCTCGTATGCGCCCTCAGCCTGCGTAGCGTATTCCCTCAAACAACGCCTGCTCGCCAACGCCGCCGATAATATAGCCCCAGCCCGCGGTTTCATCGGGCGCTATGGTCAAATAACCCCTGCGGCCGTCCTGCACGGTGAACCATGCCCGGGAAACGCCGTCTGTGGCGGTGATCAGTATCTTTATTTCCGCCGCCAGTTCCCCCCGGGATTCCTTCCCGGTCAAATCCACATAGGTAACCGGCACTGCCGTTTTCGCCGTCAAAGCCTGCTGCGCCCAAGTTTCCTCGCTTTGCAGGTCGTATTCAAAGTGCCACAGCCCGTCTCCGGCCGTGACCAGCTTCCCATCCTCTACCGTCAAGCGGCGAACGCCCAGGCGGGTTCCCAGCGCGTCCACATATCCGGCCATGGTCATTCCTTCCGCGTCCATGCCCGTAATCCGGCCCTGCGCGTATTCCGCGCCTTCAAACGGCAGCGGCTTGAACGCTCCCGCCTCATACGTCAGGCACCATGTTACGTCGTCATCAGACATGGGATCGCCGCTCACGCAGATCTCCTTGACGCCGTTCCTGTCCAGGTCGGCAATCCACACCTGCGCCTGCGAGCAGTCCACACTCCATTCCGCCTGCGTCCCATCTTCTTCAGCCACAGTCATCTTCACGCCCGCGCCGTCCTCTGTCTGCGTCCACTGGATCGCTTCCGTGCCGCGGTTCCTATCAAGGTTCATATCCAATATCTCGTCCGCCGGCAGCTCCAGCGCGGAGAATCCGTTCTCCGTCGGGCTTTCTGCCGCCGCCATAGCACCAACCAGCATGCATACCGCGCAGCACAGCGCCAGCCATCCTTTCATGATCTTTATGCCTCCGATTTTCTCCATCTTTTACAGGCAGGAGGGCAGCGATTGCCGCCCTCCCCGCTTCTTATTCCGCCGTCTGCCGAACCGGCATCGCCTCCAGGCAGCCCGACAGCGCCGTTGTGAACCGTTCGATCAGTGCGCTCAACTGTTCCTCCGAAAGGGATTCCAGCGCCACATCCGTGCCGCCGAGCTGCAGAGGCTCGGCCTCATGCAGTTCAAAGCTCAGCCCCGTCAGCTCAGGCATATCCTCCGTTCCAATCATAAGCCTGCCCCTGCCCTGCAGTCCGTCCGGGCCGGGCTCCACGCCCGCTTCCAGCGTAAAGGCGTAGGTATCCGCGCTCTGCGCCGCGTCCGGACACAGCGTGCCTTCCAGTGTAAACGCCTCTCCGCCGTCGGGGGTCATAAACGCATTCATCTCATGTTCGTATTCCATTACGATTTCCGGATTGCCGACGCCTATGTAGACCTCGCCTCCATAGCCCGGCAGGCCTTCCTCCGTGGTGGTGGGTCTCTTGAGCGCACTTATCCGCAGCAGCCCCGTGTCCGTCTCGCCCTCGCTGACGGTCAGCTCTACAGTCCAGCCCGTCAGCGCAGTGTCCGGCATGCTTAAGATGCCCACAATCAGCCGCATGCCGTCGCCCAGGCTTCCGTCCGCAAGCGTCTGCGAATAGCCAAGGTCGAAGAAATACGGGGTGTTTTCCTCTGCATAGGGCTCAAAGCTCAGATACCATTCATCGGTCGCGCCGTCCTCCTGCGTATTGGTAACAATGACGTACCACGGCTCGGCAGCCGCATCATAATTCGTCCCGGCGCCCAGCACGAAATGGCCTTCGGACTGCGCAAGCGGCCCGGCTGCGCCGCGCATCAATTCCACAATTGCGGCAGATCCCAGCCCCTGCGAGGCGAGCATCACGTCCAGCACCGGAGCCAGTTGCCCGTCGCCTTCCAGTTGGTCGGCCAGCCGTGTGAGCAGTTCTGCCGCCTGCGCATGCGTACAGGTAATGTAGATTTCGTAGGCAACGGCGGGAAAGCCGTATTCCTCGGGCACATCGTAGAATTCCTTCACGGCCAGTTCCTGCATAAATTCGTCAACGATCGCGACATACGGCTCCATCAGCGGTTCCAATGCGCTGATTGCGGCTGCGGTCTGCGCCGTCTGCATTTCCAGCGTGCCGAGCAATCCGGCCGTCATTTCCTCCAGATTCATTCCCAGCAGAGTCTCCCAGTTCATCGTATAGCGTTCATCCGGCAGAAGATCGCTCGCTATAGCCAAACCCTGCGCGTCCGCATCCAGCACGATGTCAAAGCCCACGTTTTCCTGGCTTTCACGCAGGCCCAGTTCCAGACGCGCACCCTGCTGCTGAAGGCCCGCGCCCAGCCGCAGGACGAGATCCGGCATCTCCGCTTCAAGGGGGATACCCTCGCCGCGTACCTCCGCCACAATCATTGTACCGTGTTCCTGCCCAAACGCCTGAGCCAGCAGCCCGGACGCAATATCGCCCGGCTCGTAAACATGGGAGACCAACTGCCCGCCACCATTATCCCCTGTGGATTCCACGGCTTCCTGCTCTGCCAGAGCGCCGGGAAAGCAAAACACCGTTGCCAGCAGCAAGGCCAGCAGCATCGTCCATTTTCTCATCATATACCTCCTGCATTATCTTCGCCATTACTGATTGTTAAAAAACATCCCAGCGCAGCAGTATGCACTGCGCTCCCCCCGTCGGCCAACCCCAGAACCGCCACCGCGTCTCGCCGTTATGGCGGTTCGTCACCCGCGTCATCGCTGCGTTGATGCCGTCTATAGGCAGTTCCTCACCATAGCCAAGGAGCAGTACCCATATATCCCGCTCGCCGTCATATACGCGCTTATTGTAGCAGTACTGCGCCATCGCGTCCAGGTCGTCGAATGTCGCGCCAAATCCGGGAATTCCCGCGTGAAAGAAGTAACTGCCGCCCGAACCGTCCGCGATATCCGCGGTTTCCCAGACGGGATCCCAGGAAAGAGCACCCGCGCAACGGTCGCGGCCTGCGTTAAACAGCGTGTAAACGCCGATTTCCGGCGCGACCAGGTCGCCTGCAACATCCGCTGTGGAGACGTCCACAACATACCATTGCCCGCCTAGTTCCACCGTGTTCCACGCATGCAGAACCCCGGCGTTGTATCCATTTTGGAATCCTACCTCAAATCCCGCCATGCCCGCCAGCAGGTAGAAAGCGTCGGAATAGCCCTGGCAGTTGGCCCAGCCATGGGTCAGCGCGAAGGCGGCGCTGACGCCGAGGGCGTCCTCGCTCGGCTCCTTTTCAAGCATCTCATTGAATGCCAGCCGGGCGCACAATTCGTCAAAGATCGCCCGCTCCAGTTCAAGCGAGGAGGAGTACCGCGCCTGTAAGCGCTCTACAATGGCTTCCGCCTCATCGAGTGCCGACCGCTCCTGCTGCGAAAGCGCGCTTTCGTCGCCGGTTCTCCATGCGTCCAGCATCCTTACGCCCGCCCGGTATACCGGCGTGATTACAACCTTCACGCTGTTCCTGTCATAGTCGATGGAGGCGTACAGGCGGCTCATCAGCGGCGCCATCTGCAAAAACTCCTGACGCAGATCATCTTCCGGCATGGTCAGCGCCTCTTGAACCGACAGCGTAAAGCGAATCTCCCCCGCCCTCTCCTGCGTGCAGTCGCGCAGGTAATCTGCCGCTTCCATCCATGTGTCAAAAGACGGCGCGCCCTCGCCCATGGCCGGCATGGCCGCAGCCAGCAGGCAGACCGTAAGTATCCAGAAAACAAGCCTGCGCCTGAACATCGGAATCCCTCCTTGTGCCGCGCGCCTTCCGCCGGATCGGAGAGAGGCGCGCGTTCAATCTTTACGTCATTGATTCACGGTAAAGCTGCCCAAAATCATGGCCGCATCTGCGTCCGAAACGTTCGTCAGCGTAATCGTATAGAACACGTTGTTGACGATGTAATAGTACTGCATCGTGGGATAAACCGCGTCATAGGTGCCCGTATAATACGTTCTTCCGGAAAACTCCACCGGGCCCGCCATATCGTAATTGGTTATGCCCATGCTGGCATAGGCGGCGGCGTAGTCCGCCTCCAGCGTCGGGAGCGTATCCATGGTAATGCCCTGCGCGCTCTCCTGCGCCACGTTCATGTTGGCATTAAGATCCGCCGAGTAATACAGCAGAATGCCCATCGACTGGGCATACTGCAGCTGCTGGCTGAGCCCGGCAGCGTCCACAGCCGCCTGACCGTTGGTCTGTATCAGCTGCTGAAGCGTGGCTTCGTTCAATTCCATCCAGCCCTGCGGAACCTGCAGGGTAAAGCCGTTTCCAGTTACGGTCTGCCCGCCCACAGCGGGGGGCATGGTCGAGGGCAGAGCCGCGCCGCCCTGACGCGCCATAAACAGCGTTATACCGTCTACATCGACGCTGATCGTGCCGTCCGCCTGCATGACAAACGTCCAGGTGTATCCATCCTGCTCCGTCACGGTGGCGGCGGAGCCGTTCTGCACCCAGGTGCAGGCGAGCGATTCCTCGCCGTCCCAGATTGTGCCGCTTCCGCCGGCGTTGAAGGTCGCGGTCATCTGCACACCCATGGCCGCTGGGTCAATGGTCTGGCCGTTTGCGGAAGCCTGCGTCAGCACCCACTGGCCCTCAAAACTGCCCGTGGCGGGAGCCGTGCCGCCCGTGGAGGGCAGCAGGCCGTCCGGCAGCAGCCCTCCGCCGGGCGCGTTCGTCGCCTGCGGCGCGGCTGCGGTCTGCGTAAAGTACATGGCCACGCCGTCCACCATGGCCAGCAGCGTGCCGTCCGACTGGAGCGTGAACGTCGAAACCTCTCCGGTGAGCTGGCTGGTGATCGTGACCGTGTTGCCGGCCTGCGTCCACGTCCCGTTCTCTTCCATAGGAGCACCGTTGATGGTTTGTCTGGCAAAAGCCGTACCGTCGGGGTTAAGGACAATCGTCATGCTGAGGCCATAGGCTTCCGGCGACATGACCACGCCGCTTGCGACTGTCTTCGTCATCGTCCATTCACCCGCCAAGCTCGCCGTCTGGGCGAATGCCGGCGCGGCGAGCAATAGCGCCGCCAACAGTACCGCCAATAATTTCTTCATGATATCCTCTCCTTTTTTCTCAATCTGATTTCAGAGCGCGCCCGCGCCCGAAATGCTTTTGTCATTCTCCCGCTCAGGCAAGCCCACGGATGCCGAGCGTCTGCGCAAGGTCGCAGTCGATCACATATACGCCGTCTCCGGAGAGATACTCCCGCCATTCGTCCGCCGTCAGGAAGCGGGCAAAGGTCATCGTTTCCTCCTCGGTCGCGTTATAGGGCAGCATGGTCGTCTCCAGCAGGTAGTACGTGCCGCTGTTTTCCCAGGTTTCCAGCGCCACCTGCGCGTGTCCCGGGGTGATGATGATCATGGCGTGCATCTGCGCCGACTGCAGGGCGGACGCCATCAGAAGCGCGGTTTCAATGCAGATGCCCGACCGGCTCTGGATCACCGCATCGGGGGTCAGCACGCGCTGCGAGCCGCCAAAGGAATACGGTCCCATGTTATAGCGCACGCCAATATCGCTGATCGCACCTTGTATGGCCATGGCCTGCAGTACGGTGGTAGATGGCTCGTCGGTACCGTCCGGATAGGCGAGCTGATAGCCGGGCAGGGAACTGTAACCCGCGCCAGCGTTGGTTTCCAGCCAGTAGATGGCCTCGCGCCGCAGCGCCAAAACCTCCTCCGCGTCGGGCCGGAGCCACGCCAGCAGGTTGTACGGTTCGATCACGCCGAACTCGCTGTTCAGCATCGTAAAATCGTATATGCTGTGCAACGTGATCGTTTTGCTCTCCGCGACCAGCAGTTCGCCGGTATCCATTTGGGTCACGCGCAGCGTGATCTGCGTCTCGCGTCCGCTTCCCAGGCTGGTCAGGCCGCTCATGGCCGGGGGCTTGATCATCAGATAGGTGATCTCCGGCCCCACGTTCACCGTCCGCTGGTATTTTTGCGAAAAGCCCTCGATCTCCACCTCGACCAGCAGCCGGGTTTTCCCCGCATCCGTGCTCAGCGCCAGGTTCACCGCCGAATCCATGGAGGGATACAGGTTAGGATAGATTTCTTCGGCCATCGAGTAATCCACCCATATCTGCTGCTCGCCGGTATCATCCTCCAGCGTCAGCATGTTGGCCAGGTTGACAAACTGCTGCTCTATGACGGCGTACATCAGTATTTCATAGCGCAGCATCAGGTAAGGCTGGCGCATAAGAAGCTGCGTTGCGGAAAAATCCATCAGCGCGTCGTCCAGCAGCGCCGCCTTGTAATCAGCATACAGCTTTTCCTGGAAGGCGTCGATCTGACGGATATACAAGGGCCATGTCTGCGTCATGGCCGGCGGGCATGCCAGAGCCTGATAATTCTCCTTGACATCGCCCATGGCGATATACATGGCGTTGAGGGAATCGGCTTCCGAGGCGTACATTCCCTGCGCGGCCTTTTGCTGATACGCCCCGAGCGGGTCGCTGGAATCGTAGTACCCGATATAAAAGGCCAGCAGGCTTTCCGCGATGCGGCAGGCCTCCAGCGCGTTCTCATACTGAAAGGCGCCTTCTCCGCCAGAAACCATTCCCTTCATGCCCTCCAGTGCGCTCCGGCAGGCGGAAACCTTTTCCAGCTTCTCCCTGCACAGCGCCGCGTACGCCTGCATTTCGGCGGCGTAAGCCGTATCGGCATTGTTCACGGACGCCTGATAACTCCGGGCAAACGCTGCCGTGGCCTGCGCGATCTCCATGCAGTCCTGATAAAGCGCCGCCATCCATTCGGAAAGTGCTCCGCCCTCCGGTACTTTTTCCTGAGCGCCCTCCGCAACGGGCGAAAACGTTTGCGAGGCCAGCACCAGCCCGGACAGCACCGCGTCGGCCTCCGCCGGGATATATGCCGCGCCGTAAAGTATGCTGTAGCCCTCCCGCTGTTCCCACAGATAAGCGCCCTCTATGATCTGGCCGCTTTGCGCGTCGGTATAGGCATACATCATGGCGTCCATGGGGATGCCCCGCATATCCATAGGCTGGCTCTGCGTGCCGGGATCGTACACCATGCTCCCGCCCATGGCGGCGCGCAGCGCTTCGCCCGTCTGGGCAAAGAAGTCCTCTTTGTTCACATCGCCCTCCTCCGCCCATGTCAGGCGGAAATTAGAGGCGGTTTCCCCGGGATAGACCCATATATAGCCATCCCTTTCCGTAACGCTGTAGCCAGCGTCCACCTGAAAAGAGAGCCTCAGCGCTTCGCTTGTATAGGTGGTATACGCCTGTTCCGCCGCCGCCGGAAATGCGGACAGCAGCATAACCGCCGCAAAAAGAGCAGCCATTCTCCTGCAGTGCTTGCGTTTCATCCACGCACGCTCCTCTCTAAAACATAAGCTTACTTATATTATATTTTATTATATTTCAGCGATGCATGGCAGTAAATATTGTTGACGTATTTGTCAATGACAAGTACAAGCAGCGTACTTTGAGCCCGCAAACAAATATGTATGATACAAAAAATACATGTCGCGCAGGGATGCTGAAAAACGGAAAAGAAAAAGGTGTTGTTTGTCACGCTCTGCATAATGGTTGCGGAGATAGTTTTGCCGGTACACGGCACACTCTCCGTAAGCGTCAAATAAACCGCCGTGAGATGTAGCAAGGCATTTCGAGGTAAGGTAGGAAATCTTAGGAAATCTCAGGAGCACCGAAAAAGGCTTCTCAGCGTTTGTCACGAGGCAATTCCTTTCTGGCATGACCATCTATGCCGCCATATACAAGAAATGAGGCCGGATTGCTCCGGCCCCAATGTGCGTTTCTACATTATATATGTTCGTCAGACGACCTGCGAATACTTCCCGGACACCCACCCCACCTGAGCATTGACCACGATGGCGTGCCAGCCGTTCTCCGCAGTGGCGATCCATTCGAAGGTCGCACCATCCTTCACGGAGGTGATGCGGCTGTACTTGGTGTCATTGCCCACGCGGATGTTGACAGAGCCGCTGGCGCAGACGATGCGCACCTGCTTCGTGGCAGGAGTCTGCACCTCCGGTTTCTCAGTTTCGGGCTGTTCTTTGCCGTCATCATCGTCAGCCACAGCGTCCATCAGCGCCGTATGGGTCTCGCTGCCGTAGATGCCGTCCTGCTTGATTCCAACCTTCTTCTGGAACTTCTTGAGGGCCTTTTCAGTTTCAGAACCGAACTCGCCGTCCGTCCCATACTTGGGCAGGCTGTATTCCAGCTGCAGGAGGAATTCCTGCATAGCCTTTACATCCGTACCCTTGCTGCCATTCTTCAGAGTACGGGTGCCCAGAGTGTACACGGTTTCTGCGGTATCTGGCTTGACATAAGAGCCGCCTGTGAATACAGCATCGCCATAATCCACGAAGGGCAGTTGAAACCAGTGTGTCCACTTGCGGGAGGACACCTTGGTCTTCACACAGCCATACGAAAAACCGCGCTCCTCGACAGCGCAGCCGTCACCGACATACACACCGACATGACCGTCGGAGCGAAGTGCAACGCCTGGAATCTCCGGCAGCGTATCAATCGTTCCCCAGGCACAGCCCTTGCTCTTTGCATAGGTGAACATGCCGTTGGCGGACTTATCAGGACAGCCGTTGCCGCCATACTTGCTGGAGAAGGTCTTGTCGGTGCCGATGGCTTCCCTGACGCCCACGCCGCCGCTGGTCCAGTTGTAGCCCTTGATGAGGCCAACGCAGTCAGCGCAGACCTTCTTATTCGCAATGTCCTGCTTATAGCGGGCAGTGCGGGAGTCCTTGTAATGGGACGGATACTGCTTGGCCTTTCGGCTTCGCAGGGATTCGGAACACTTGTAGACAACCGTGCCGTACCAATAGGGCTGGCCCAGCATGGATAGACAGAATGCAACGAAGTGTTCACTGGTGTACGGAGTATTGATTCTTTCGCTCATGATTTCCTCCAATCAAAAGAGCGGCGGTTATGCGCCGCCGCCCTGGTCGGTCGTGGTATCGTCAATTCGATTGTGAAGCTGAGCAAGAATGCTCTTCATCTTTTCCGGGATAGGCAGTCCAAGGTGAGCCGCATTCTCCAGCAGGGATACACCCTCATTGGACAGGTAGAAGCACACCACGGCGCCGCGCAGAGCATTGCCGGTTCCTACCACATGAAGATCAACGATGTGGGCAACACCCACCAGCATGATAATGAGCACCTTCTTGCAGATACCCTTAAAGCCCACGCTGGAGGACAGCTTCTTGTCTGCCACAGCGCACATGAGGCCGGTCACATAGTCAACGGCCATAAAGATCAGAAGTGCAGTCAGCAAACCGTCCATACCTCCCAGAAAGTAGCCGAGCCAGCCACCGACAGCCGCGATAGCCATCTGAAGCTTGGCCCAAATGATGTCGATAGAGAAATCCCTCATAGTCAAATCCTCCTTAGAGTTGATATAGCAAAGACCGCTATGACAGCGGCCTTATACTTCTTCGATCTGGTTTTCATCGGTTGATTCTTCGGCTGAACCGGAGACCTTCTCCTGCCACAGAGCGGGGACAGCGGGCGGTTCCCAGCCGGTCTGTGCAGTGTGAGCCTGCTGACAGGTGTACCTCGTGCCGTTCTCATCCGGATAAGCGACCTCATCGCCAACGATGTAGTCAATGCCCGCAGCCCAGATGCGCACGGCATCTTCGGAGAGAATCTCCACCTTGCGCCAGAGAGCAGGTACAAGATCAGGCGTCCAGGTACCCTGCGTGGTGTGGTCCTGCAGGCAGCGCCAGAGGAACGCGCCGAAGGTATACACATCTCCAACCTTGACATCCAGCCCCGGTTGCCAGAGGCGGCCCTCCAGCGCAGGCTGAATACGGAGCAGTTCGCTGTCCGTCACGCGCCCGTCTGCCACAGCCAGCCGCAGAAGCAGACCGATGGCATTGGGCAGCGCCTCTTCCGCGCTCACGGAAACGAAGCGATCCAGCGGAAGGGACTGAGCGATCAGGTTGTGTGTCAGTTCCATGCCTTCGGTGATCACAACCGAGTCATCAAAGACATAGACCTGATCGGCAGTCACGCCCGTCAGCTGGAAGCTCTCGCCGCTCAGATCGTAGTGGGTGGTATCCTTGCGCTTGGCAATAACAAAGGACGAGCAGATCACCATACGGATCTGCCCGCCCAGCGGGATAGCAATATTCACTTGAAATCCTCCTTCTTAGCCGACAGCCGTGCTGCCGCTGAATACGCATTCGATATAGGGTTCGTAATTGGTGTCCGTTCCGCTCATGCGCATGTACGCATTGGAGTAGGTGGACGAACCGAAGTTGTACGGGGTTTCATACAGGCACAGACCGCCGTAGTAGCCGTCTGCCAATCCCTGCACAGCATCCACAGGGATCGAGAACGTAACCTGCTTGTCTCGACCGATGGTGCCGATAGCACCATAGTTCCTGGCAATGCTGGGTGTGCCGCTTGCAGAGGTATTCGTGATCGCACACAGGTAGACGCTCTTCGCTGAGCTGGAACCGGAGCCGGTTTTGCGGTGAAGCGTAAGCGTCGCGCTCTTGACTGTACACCCCGACAGCAGGTTCTGTGCATTACTGAACCACATGCAGCCTCTGTTCCAGTTAAGGGACGAGTTGTAGCCGCTGTCGTAGTACACGCCCTGAATGACATCCAGCGTATCGGTTCGCCAGCTGCCGCGCCACGACTTTGTGGTTGTTGCGTACAGAATGCCGGTTTCATCCGGTGTGACAGTAGGAATGGCTGTGCCGTAATCGGTTGTGACGCTGTTTGCATACAGAAGCCCGTTTTCACCCGTGCCTCTGCTGCCCGCAGGAACCGTACCGCTGGCAATAATAAGACTGGCGTAGGAAACCATCGCCCAGCTGCAGGAGCCGCAGCAGTCCTTCACATTGCCTTGTGCCAGATAGCATTCCAGCCCCTGCAGAGCATTGTACAGACCGCAATTGTACAGGAAAACATGAGAGGAGCGGGCATATACGGAGTCATACGTGATACCGTTGGCGTCGAGCGTACAACCGCTGAACTCCACGAAGTGGCACTTTGTAACCTCGCACAGATACGGCTGGCGGTTGCTTCCATTCAGCGTTCTGCTTTCACGAAGGTACAGATTCTGGAAACAGATGTGGGCAAAGCAGCCGTGAACCTTGATGTAGCTGTTGAGGATACTGTTTTCACCGTAGCCATAGATCGTCAGCTTGCCCGGGCCGGAAATGCCCCGGATGACAACACCGGAGGGTTCATAGGTTTCCCGGCCCCACGGCAGATAGATGGTCACGTCATTGGGCAGGAATCTGTTGTTCAGCGTCTGAACAGCCTCGCCCAGCGAACGGAAGTCCGTTTCTGTCGGCGTCTCAATGGATGGTTTTACCCACAGCCGGGAAGAACCGGCATAGGACTGTGCTACGGAGTCAGAGATAACCTCATCCGCATAAAGCTGTTTGAAACCGACGTTGCCGTTGGCGCTCATTTCCATGAGTACGTTTTCATTGTCGCCGGGATCGAGCAGCTGAAGCAGAAAGTTCTCCGTTGTAATTGCCACGTTGTTGGGGCCAATGGTGATGCCGCTGGCCTTGACCTCCTGCGCACCTGCCGCCACCCATGTGCTTCCCGTATATCGTTTGAGCAGGTTCGGGCTTACCGAGGTGTCCAGCCAGAGCATGTTGGTGTACAGAGTTGTGGGCGCAGTCGAACCACGGTAGACCTTCTCGGAATTGTAAGTGGACGTGGAAACCTTGAGTGCAATGCTGCTGGCATTCTGGGTGATACGGCTTTCAGCGTTGCTCATACGGCTGGAAAGACCATAAATGTCCTCGGGCGCAGCACTCCAGTCTGTCCATGTTTCTGATGTTTCGACTTTGAAATTGCGGAACTCGACTGTACCGGTGCAACCCTTCTGCGAGGCAGTACCGATATACGCATAAGCAACGCTGATCGGATTATAGCCGGAGAAGTTATATACGCCGTAGGTCATATGCACCCAGTCGCTGTCGGTGGCAGCAAAGTTTGCATCGCTTGTGCGCAGATAAAAGCCGCGTCCGGTGGTGGAAACAGTCGTGCCATCCGCCCCGTAGAGGTTGTAGTAAATCCAGAAACCGGAATACACACCTGCAGTCGAGGCGGCGGAGGCGTCAATGTTGGTACGCTTGATGTCAAAGGAAAAGAGCATTCTGCTCAGCCCATTGCTGTGTGAGAAGAAGTCATCCGACAGATCCAGCCGCTGACCTGTTGCAGTAGTGGTTCCGCCCGATGCCAGTCGATAGTACCCGTCCACGAACTTGTGCTCCACAGCACTGTTTAGGCAGTAGTTGCGTCCATCGGCTTTCTCAAAAGCATACTGTGCGGATTGCAGCACCTTGGAAGTAATCGCTTCCGGTGTGATCTGCTGTTCAGCCGAATCAACACGGCTGGAAAGTGCAGTAACAGTTGTCTGGTCAGCCTTGAGCGCAATCGCAGTGTTGGTCTGCTCGATGGCAGTCCGCATCTCTGTGCGTACTTCTCCGACCTCTGAATATGCCTCGTATGCCACCTGCGAAAGAGGCTGGAAAGCGCCGTTCACAAAGCGGTACAGCGAGGTTCATGGCATACGCAGAGGTCATGATGCCCAGCAGCATGTATGTGAGGCCATTTTCTTCTGTCGGTGGCGTGCAGGTCAGGTAATTCTCTGCTGGGAGGAAAGTGGAGCCAACCAGCGTTCCAACCAGATATAGAGAAGCACCCGTCGTACCCGTGAAATCCGACACATGATTTCTGACAGAAATACTGGAATAGGCCAGATATGCATTGGAGGTGGAATAACCGGCTGTAAGCGTGCTTGCTAGCCACAGAATAGGCTTGGAAATGTCGAACGCTTTACCAGCAGCAAGCTGATAGTAACCCTCGCTGTCGCTGACGATGAGCCTGAAGTACGCACAGGTTTCCTTAGCTTTGACTGTTCCGTGCCGGATGCGGTCATAGGTGTCCGTGTTGTAATTCGCGTCAGCCCACCAGCCCTTGGCGATTGTGCTGGAGTAGTATTTCGCATTCTCGCGATAAGTAAGACGGATGACGTTGCCCGCACTGTACTGAGTCCCCAGCCGTGTGCCTGCGGAAAAGTAGCACGGAATAGCACCGGTTGTCGATCCATCAGCAAGCGTCAGATTCAGAGTAACATTCGCACCACTGCTCTGCGGCAGCCAGAAAGCAATCTGCACACCGTCCTTCAGTTCAGACATTGCAGAAACGCCTGTCCATGAAGCGGTGGAAGCAGTCTGAGTGCCCACGATCATTTCGACGCCGCTGCCCGACAAAGATATAGAAGCCAGATCTTCCTGATACTGCTGGGAGCCGGTGACCGTAGAAACAATGGCGTCCGGCGTGATCTTCAGTTCTGCTGCATCCATGCGCTCACCGAGGGCATCCACCTCTGACTGATCAGCCTTCTCGGCCACCATCAGCTTGAGGTAGGTGTTGCTTGTGATGTCCATCGCATTGATGGCATTGAGCGTTGCCTCTCGTGCAAACAGCGTGTCAACATCGATGTTTGCAGCGATCAGGCTTCTGATCGTAGCGTTGTCACCGAAGATCTCCTGCACATTCAGTGTCTTGGCTGTGATAGAGCCTTCGATCAGCTTTTCTGTACCATGAATGGAAAGATCGGCAACATCATCATTTGCCACCTGCTTGAGGGTTGTGACCACTTCACCATTCTCATCAACACTCACGGAATAAAAATGCCCGTCCGAGCCTTTTACAACAAGCTCGCCAACGGTCAGGGATACCATATTCGCTTCGGTCACAGCCAGCTTGGCGATATATAGTTCGCCGGCAGTACCCTGCGTGATGATTGCCGTATCGGTGGCCAGATCCTTGATGTGCGACCAGTCGATGTCCGCTGTACCGATATCTGCCTTGACCATGCTGGCAACCGCAGCGGACAGCGTGGTGATCGCCGCCCAGTCGATATTGGCTTCATCGATATTTGCGCTTGTAATCTGTGCCTTGGAGATGGTGGCAATGTCAGCTGCCAGCGATTCGATCTGCGCCCACTCAATGTTCGCATTGATAATGTTCGCAGTAGTCAGCTGGGCAGTGGAGATCATTGCAATGGAAGCGTAAAGCTCATCCGTCGTGATCTGCCCGGCAGCCAACTCCTGAATCTTTGCAGAAACCGCCGTGATCGCATTGGCGTTCAGCGTTTCGATCAGCGCCTGCGCAATGTGCGCCTGCGTGATGGCTGCTGTCTGGATGTGTGCGCTCTGGATCGCTGCAGCCTTCACCTGAAGACTGCCGACAGAGCCGTTTTGCAGATGCCCGGAACCGATGGAGTTGAGCATCAGCTTCGTACCGCTGATCGACCCGGACGCCAGTTGCCGGGCAGAGATGGTCGTACCCTCCAGCGTTTCTGTCGCCGTTCCCAGCGTGACGCTGGTGTACTTGCGGGTCAGGCAGTCGTAGGTGTACTGCGTCATGCGCATGGTCACTTCGAAGCCCAGACGCCTCGCAACCACACGAACGGCGTCACCGAGGAAGATATCGGTGAGCGCCGCAAACTGCCTGTACTCCTCGGTATCCTTGCAGTTCACGAAGTCCACCTTCAGCGTGACCGTAGGCATATCACACCCGGCGTCGTATTCAGCCTGTGCTGCCTTGCGCATATCCTGATAACAGGAAGTCAGGCTCTTGTAGTTATCGCCTTCAGCCACTTCCTTGGCTTCGGATACCGGAAGGTGAATCCACTTCGGATGCGGGAAAGCGCCGATGTTCGGACTGTCGATGTACAGTTCCGGCAGATACAGCACATTGCCGTCTGCGTCCTCGCCCGTGGGCATGATGCGCGTGACGG
>OGXI01000376.1_pt1 | contig 39661 bp, 38 predicted proteins | sample 1576221 | NCBI WGS metagenome assembly OGXI01 (sample SAMEA3541523, study PRJEB24748) | human gut metagenome | biome: human gut; feature: human-associated habitat; material: faeces | place: China | collected 2012
TTGTTTTTTCTTTTTCCATCTTTCAAGCCATAAAAGCGACATCACAAAGTCTGTCGCGAACAGAACCAAAACGCCATTTTGCCCGATTATGGAATCTCAGACCTTTAAAATCAGGGCTGTATGACAAAAGAACAACTGATTTTCAGTCAGCCAGCCAGATACCGGTCGCCATTCTTCCCGTGACACCATCGCGCCTGTAAGAATAAAAACGCTCTTTATCCGTCACGGTACAGAAGCCGCCACCGGATACATCGGTTACACCCAGCTCATCCAATGTCATCTTTGCAAGCGCATAGATGTCAGCCAGATATTTCCCCAGATTATCTTTTCTGGAAACAAATGCCGATGCCATTACAGGATTCTTTTGAACAAATGCATCCCGGACGTCCTCACCTACTTCAAAAGAACCGGGGCCAATAGCGGGCCCCAGCCATGCCATGATTTCTGAATCTGTCTTGCCTCTCATCACGGCAATCGTATTTTCAAGAACACCTCCGGCGAGTCCTCTCCAACCCGCATGAGCGGCTGCAACGACGGTTCCTGCCCTGTCGCACAGCAAAACAGGCAGACAGTCTGCCGTCATGATTGTGCACACGATACCTTTTTTTTCTGCAAAAGAAGCGTCTGCATCGGGTACTCCTGTCACGTTTTCCCCATTGACTACCGTAGTCCCGTGAACCTGATTGAGCCAGACAGGCTCAGCGGGTAATTCTTCCCGTAAAATCGCCCTGTTTTTTTTAACGGCCAAAGGACTGTCACCAACATGCATGCCGAAATTCAGGCCGTTCTTTCCGGTATCGTCGCCCTGATAAGGTGACTCACTGACACCACCATGCCGCACCGTCGAAAATGCCCTCACATTTTTCGGGGCACTCCATTCAGGAATAATCAGATTCATACCATTTCCCGTTTTCTTCGATAAAAGACTGTTCCAGCAATGCTTTCATGTCCTGTGGCAATGGCGCTGTCCATTCACATACCTCTTTTGTGCACGGATGAATCAGCCCCAGCCGGAACGCATGCAATGCCTGCCTCGGAAATACAGAGGCCAAATGGGATTTGCCATAAACCGGATCACCCACCAGAGGAAAACCGATCGACTGGAGATGAACCCTGATCTGATGTGTACGACCGGTTTCCAGCCTGCATTTGACCAGACTGACATTCATGTTATTGCAAACGCCTTCGGCTATTTTTCTGAAATGGGTTACCGCAGGTTTTCCTGATTGCGTATGGATGACAGCCATTTTGACCCGGTCCCTTGGATGCCGCCCGATCGGTTCGTCAATCGTACCGGACTGCGGGGTATCGCCCCAGACCAGCGCCAGATATTCCCTTTTGACGGTTCTGGCCTGCAATTGCCTGACCAGATCGGTTTGCGCCTCGATTGTTTTGGCAACGACCATGACACCACTCGTCTCCTTGTCCAGACGATGGACGATCCCTGCCCTTGGAACCGTTGCGCTTTTCGGATCACGATACAGCAATCCATTCAAAAGCGTGCCTGACCAGTTTCCGGCCGCCGGATGAACGACCAGAGACGCCGGTTTGTTGACGACCAGTATGGCGTTGTCTTCAAACACGACAGGAAAGTCGACCGCCTCCGGTGTAAAAGCCAGATCTTCCTCGGCCAGTTGCGGGATGACACAAATTTCCTCATCGCCGATCACGGTCTGTTTTGCCTGTGCCTTTTCCCCGTTTACTGTGATATGTCCATCTTCTATCCAGCGTTGAAGCCGGCTGCGGGAATATTGGGAAAGCCGCCCTGCCACGAGTTTATCCAGACGCTGGCCGCCGTCTTTCAACGATAAAACAAACCTTATCGGCTCTTGTTCTGTTAATATCTCCTCTTCGTCGGATTCAATTTGAAAAAGTTCGGGGATATTTGACTTTTCATTTTCTGTCACACTGGGTCCTATCGGCTATAATTCTGAAATTAAACGTTTTTTCCAGACAAACTGCATTCTGCAAAAATTATGCGCAAGTATTTAACCATCCTTCTGGCCTGCATTATCGCCCTATCCATATCCGCTTGTGGCTTGTTGCCTGAAAAAATAGATGAAACGGCTTCCTGGCCTGCAGGCAAATTGTATCGCGAAGCCAAAGAAGAATTAAACTCGGGCAATTACGAAAAAGCCGTCGAATACTTCGAAAAGCTGGAAGCACGATATCCTTTCGGCATATACGCCCAGCAGGCCCAGATGGATATTGCCTATGCCTACTACCGCCAGAATGAACAGGCGCAGGCTTTGGCGGCAGCTGAACGTTTCATCAAACTGCACCCGAATCATCCAAACATCGATTATATGTATTATCTGAAAGGCCTGATCAATTTCAACGATCGTTTGGGCCTTCTGAATTTCGCATTCCGGCAGGATTTGTCGGAACGTGACCCGAAAGCGGCACAGGATGCATTCGATGCGTTCAAGGTTCTGGTGACCCGTTATCCGGACAGCGTCTATGCCAAAGATGCCATGCTCCGCATGAAATATCTGGTTACCATGCTCGCCAAGTATGAAATTCACGTTGCCAAATATTATTACCGGCGTGGTGCCTATCTGGCAGCGGCAAACCGTGCACAACGCACGATCAAGAATTACCCGGAATCCCATGTCGTCGAAGAAGCGCTCTACATCATGGCACAGTCATACAAAAAACTGGGGTTGTATGACCTGAGTGCTGACGCGGAACGCGTCTTCAAACAGAACTATCCCGACAGCAAGATCCCTTATGGCGCTGCGGATAAAAAATCCGATCCCTGGTGGCAATTCTGGTAAAAAATGCCTGACTTAGTAATGGCTTTTCAATAGGACTGATTTTAAAAATGGTTCAACCCGCACAAGCCGTATCAGGCAGTTCCCTGATTACAGTAACCGCTCCATCCGGAGCCGGTAAATCGTCTCTTCTTGCCGCATTGATTCAGGCAGATTCCAGCCTGCGCCTGTCCGTATCGCATACCACCCGGCAGCCGCGTCCGGGAGAACAAAACGGCCGCGAATACCATTTCACGACCGTGGATGATTTCAAAAAACGCCTGAAAGAAGGCGAGTTTCTTGAACATGCAGAAGTTCACGGAAACTTTTACGGGACTTCCCGTGTCGCAGTATTGAACCAGTTGAATGAAGGTTATGACACCATTCTGGAAATCGACTGGCAGGGCGCCCATCAAATCAGAAGGCTTTTCCCTGAAACGGTCAGTATTTTCATCCTGCCGCCTTCCATAACGGCGCTGGAGGAAAGGCTCAACAAACGGGGCCAGGACTCGCAGGAAATCATAAAACAACGGATTGCGGCTGCCGACGAGGAGATCCGGCATGCATCCGAATTTGATTATGTTATTATCAATAATAAATTCGATCAGGCGTTATCCAAACTGGCCGCCATTGTTCAGACAGCACGTTGTCGATTGACACGACAAGCCATAAAAAACAGGGACTTGTTTGAACAATTCGGCATTAACTGCTGCAACAACCAGTAAAATAACGCTCCGATTTACTTTTCAGGATTAAGAAATGGCCCGTATTACTATTGAAGATTGCTTGAAAGAAATTCCAAACCGCTTTGAATTGACCTTGTGTGCAACCTATCGCGCCCGTCAGCTGTTACAGGGTCATACACCTAAAGTCGAGGCCAAGGACAAAATGACGGTTATCGCATTGCGCGAAATCGCCGCAGCCAAAGTCGGCAAGGAAATGTTGAAAAAGGTGCCAAGCTAAAACGGTTTGGATACACCCACAAACGGTACGTTTTGCCTGGCGGTTATTAAACTGTTTCGCTGATTCAGGAAAACACTTATGACGCTGAACGGAACCGCTTCTTCGACCAGCCAGACCGGCATTGTTGACCCGAACCATGCCGCGTTGCCTGTCAACCAGTTTGACAGCGCTGCCAACATCGCACCCCCATCAGCCAAACCGCTGGTGGTGACGTTCTCGAATCTTGCCAAAAAACTGGAGACCTACCTTTCTCCCGCTGATATGAAGCGGATTCTGGAGGCTTTCCGTTTTGCCGATGAAAAACATCTTGGGCAGATCCGCAAGTCCGGTGAACCGTACATTTCCCATCCTCTTGCTGTAGCAGAAATCTGTGCAGGCTGGAAACTGGACGCACAAGCCGTCATGGCAGCGCTCTTGCATGATGTCGTCGAAGATCAGGGCGTTACCCTTGACGAGCTGATCGAACGGTTCGGGGCGCCGGTCGCCGCCATGGTAGACGGCTTGTCGAAACTGGAAAAACTCCAGTTCAAGACCCATGTCGATGCGCAGGGCGAAAACTTCCGGAAAATGCTGCTTGCCATGGCGAGAGATGTCCGTGTCATCCTGATCAAGCTGGCTGACCGCTTGCATAACATGCGTACACTGGATGTCATGAATCGCTCCAAGCAATTCCGTATCGCCAGTGAAACGATGGAAGTGTACGTTCCCATCGCGCATCGTCTGGGTATCAACAACCTGTACCGTGAAATGCAGGATCTGGCATTTCATCGTCTGTATCCCTACCGTTACGAAGTACTGTCCAAAGCCATTCAGGCTTCCCGCGGCAACCGCCGTGTCCTGCTGGGCAAGGTACACGATTCCGTCAGTACTGCGCTGGAAAAGAACGGCATTCATGCCGAAATCTACGGACGCGAAAAAACCCTTTACGGTATTTACCGGAAAATGCGTAGTCAAAACCTTTCTTTTTCACAGGTTCTGGACATTTACGGTTTCCGTATCGTTGTCGAAACGCTGCCTCAATGCTATATGGCGCTCGGCGTTCTGCATGCCCTGTACAAGCCTATTCCGGGCAAGGTACAGGATTACATTGCCATGCCGAAACTGAACAGTTACCAGTCTCTGCATACAACCCTGATCGGCCCCTACGGCGCTCCGGTTGAATTCCAGATTCGCACACCTGAAATGCATCACGTTGCGGAAACGGGCGTGGCCGCTCACTGGCTGTACAAGTCCGAAAACGAAACACTGACCGACCTTCAGAAACACAGTCTTGGATGGCTTCAGTCCCTTCTGGACATCCAGCAGCAAACCGGCAACTCCGCCGAGTTTTTCGAACATATCAAGGTCGACCTTTTTCCGGATTCCGTTTACGTTTTCACGCCGAAATCCAAAATCATCGCCCTGCCGCGTCAGGCAACGGCTCTGGACTTTGCGTACAACATCCATACAGACGTGGGCGACCATACGGCTTCGGTCAAGATCAACAATAGTCCTGTCCCCTTGCGTACGGAATTGCAAAATGGTGATATCGTTGAAATCATCACGTCACCAAATGCTCATCCAACGCCAAAATGGCTGGAATTCGTACGTACCGGCAAGGCCCGTTCCTGTATTCGCAGCTACCTTCGCTCCGTCAATCAGTCTGATTCCATCAAGCTCGGAAAACGTCTCTTGCAACAGGCCTTCAAGTCACAGCACTTGAATGAGGCAGAAATCCCTCAGGCCGTTTTCGACAAGCTCCTGTATGAAACCGGGTCGAAATCACTGGATGATATTTATATCGATATCGGGGTGGGCAAACGACTGGCAGCACTGGTTGCCCGTCGGGTTGTAGGTCTGATCGATGAAGTCAACCGCAAAAAAGGCATGTCGACTGCCGAGGAAGAACCACAAAAAGTCGAACCGGTTCTTATTTATGGCAGTGAAGGCATCAATGTCCAGCTTGCCACCTGTTGCCTGCCGATTCCGGGTGACTCCATTATTGGCGAACTCAATATGACACGTGGTCTGGTCGTTCATAATGCCGAATGCCAGCAGGCCAAGAAACTGATGGCAAAAGAACCTGAAAAATGGATTAATGTCGATTGGGGCGAGGATCTGGGCAATCGCAGCTTCGACTGTTATCTGCGCGTACTGGTTCATGAAGAAAAAGGCGTTCTGGCCCGTGTCACATCTGAAATCAGTGGCGCGAATGCCAATATCACCGCCGTTTCGATGGAAGCGCAAGGTGAGTTCACCATGTTCAAATTCACGATTCAGGTAGAAAACCGAGTCCATCTGGCCAATCTGATCCGTCGGGTTCGTCACGTTCCCAGCGTCAGGAAAATCGGCAGGGATAACATCTGAACCGGATGTTATCCCCCTGCATTTGCCTGAATCAGGCTAAAGTTACTTTGGCGAATTTGCGTTTGCCGACCTGAACGACAAAACTCCCTGCTTCCACTTTCAGGCCCCTGTCGCTGATCGTCTGGCTATCGATACGAACGCCGCCCTGATCGACAAGGCGCAAGGCTTCCGATGTGGAAGCGCACAAACCGGCCTGCTTCAACAATTGCCCGATACCCAGCGGGGCACCGGAGAGGGAAACGGCAGGAATGTCATCCGGAATGCCACCACGTGAACGGGCGACGAAATCTTCCAGCGCCGCATCGGCTGCTGCACCCGAGTGGAAACGGGTGACGATTTCCTTGCCCAGTTCAACCTTGACGTCACGCGGATTTTTGCCGTTTTTCACTTCCTCTTTCAGACGTTCGACATCCTGTATGGACTTGAACGACAGGAGATCGTAGTAGCGCCACATCATTTCATCGGAAATGCTCATCAGTTTGCCGAACATGATATTGGCCGGTTCAGTGATACCGACGTAATTCCCCTTGGACTTGGACATTTTCTCAACACCATCCAGACCCTCCAGAAGCGGCATCGTCAATATGCATTGCGGTTCCTGATTGTAATGACGCTGCAATTCACGACCGACCAGCAGATTGAATTTCTGGTCCGTGCCGCCCAGTTCAAGATCGGATTGCAAGGCAACGGAATCATATCCCTGCATCAATGGATAGAGCAATTCATGCACGGAAATCGGAAAACCGTTTTTGAAACGGTTGGCAAAGTCCTCGCGCTCCATGATCCTTGCAAGAGTGTATTGCGAAGCGAGCTGGATCATGCCAGCCGCACCCAGCTTGTCACTCCATTCCGAGTTATAGCGGATTTCGGTTTTTTCCGGGTCCAGTACCAGGCTGGCCTGTGCAAAATAGGTCATGGCATTTTCCTTGACCTGTTCGCGTGTCAGTGGAGGACGGGTGATATTTCTTCCACTTGGATCACCAATCATCGATGTGAAATCACCGATCAGGAATATCACGACATGTCCGAGATTCTGCAACTGGCGCATTTTATTCAATACAACCGTATGACCCAGATGCAAATCCGGTGCAGTCGGATCCAGCCCCAGCTTGATACGGAGCGGTTTTCCCGTTTTTTCGGAACGGGCGAGTTTCTGGGCAAATTCGGATTCGATCAGGAGTTCGTCGCAACCACGCAATGTAATCGCCATTGCTTCCCTGACGGCATCGGATACAGGCAACTCATCGGCAGCAGGCGCAGAATTTTTTTCGTTCATTTCATTAATTTATGACAGTTTGTATTGGTATAATGTGGACTTCCGGCAATTTTGCAAATGCCTGATCCCATAAAAATAATAAGAAGAGAATGGTGCAGAAAAGTGAATTTTAACTGATTGCGGCAATAAGAGGAATTTAATGCGGTTCATCGAGAAACTGAAACATCTTCTATCTATCGGGAAAGCACAACGAATTCTCTCGGTTCAGGAATTGAAACAGCATCCATTATTCCAGAAAGCAAAAAAATCGCTTCTGGGCCGATGCCAAAAAACCCGTGGTGTTTCAGTAGTCGCTCTCTCTTTCGCCTTTATTGCATTCGGCGCCGCCGCAACCGCTCCCGGTTCTCCGCCTGACAAAGATAACATCACTGTTACTACCGTTAAAGAAGACATCCCGCTTCCCTCCCTTTCTGACCAGCTTGAAAAATTGCGTGGTGAAAAACAATTCTTTGCACGGGAAGACAAGATTCGTCCGGGCGACACGCTCGGCACGCTTTTGACACGACTCGGAGTGGATGACCGGCAAGCCTTCCAGTTCATCAAATCGGATGAGAAAGCCAAAGCGTTCCTGCATTTGAAAGCAGGCAGGACCGTTCAGGCTAAAACTGACGACAAGGGTACTTTATACTGGCTGTCTGCTGCGACAACCGATCCACAGGAAGGTGTCACCATCGTCGTCACCCGAACCGATGCCGGTTTTACCTCGTCCAACGAAGTGGCAAAAACCGAAAGAATTGTCGAAATGCGCTCCGGGACGATACAGTCTTCCCTCTTCGGTGCAACGGACACCGCCGGTGTCCCGGACGCCGTCACGAAAAAACTGATCGAAATGTTTTCTACCCATATCGATTTCAATTCCGATTTGCGTCGCGGGGATCACTTCAATGTCGTTTATGAAACGTTCTGGCAAAACGGGAAATTGTTAAGAACGGGTAATATTCTGGCTGCCGAATTCGTCAATGCGGGCGAGACTCATCAAATTATCTGGTTCGAACGCTTGCCCGGCAAAGGCGATTATTACGATTTCAGCGGCAAATCCAACAAAAAGGCTTTTTTGAAATCGCCTCTTGAATTTACTCGCGTCTCATCCGGTTTTGCAACGCGTGTCCATCCGGTCACGGGCAATATCAGACAACACAAAGGCATCGATTTTGCCGCTCCGACGGGAACCCCGATCCGCGCGGCTGCAGACGGTACAATCAATTTCTCGGGATGGCAAAACGGCTACGGCAACTTTATCGTTTTAAAACATTGGGGTGCATATTCCACTGCTTACGGACATATGAGCCGCATCGCTCCGGGTATGTCCAGAGGCAAAAAGGTAAGTCAAGGCGACATCATCGGATACGTTGGATCAACCGGCCTCAGTACCGGCCCACATCTTCATTATGAATTCAGGGTCAATAACGTCCAGCAGAACCCGACGAAAATAGATATGCCGAATGCCCATCCGTTGACTGCAAGGGAAATGGTAAAATTCAAGGCGAATCTGGCCGATATGCAACACCGATTTTCCCTGATGGATTCGTCGTCCCATCAGAGACAGGCTGCCAGCAACTGAAAAGCATCATCCTTTAACGTTATGTCTCTTTACATAGGCCTGATGTCAGGCACCAGTCTGGATGGCGTTGACGGCGTCCTGAGCTCTATACCGGATGAGTACGATGGCGGAGAAATCGGTATTCTCGAAACCGCCCACGTTCCGTTCGATGGGCCATTGCGTCAACAGCTGATGTCCCTGCAATTACCGGGACACAATGAAATCGAAAAAGAAGCGCTTGCCGCCAACAGGCTCTCTGTCCTGTATGCCGAATGCGTTTATACGCTGCTTCAGAAAAAAAGCATCTCCGCGGAAAATGTACGGGCTATCGGCGCTCATGGCCAAACTATCCGTCACCGCCCAGAACTCGGTTTTACACGCCAGACCAATAACCCGGCTCTTCTTGCCGAACTCACGCAGATAAACGTTATCGGCGATTTCAGAAGCAGGGACATTGCAGCGAATGGACAGGGAGCGCCTCTGGTTCCCGCTTTCCATTACGCCGTTTTCGGCAGCCAGCATGCCTCCCGCGCCGTGATCAATATCGGTGGTATTGCCAATATCAGTATTTTGAATCCTGACGGGTCCGTTTCCGGTTTCGATACCGGCCCCGGAAATATGCTGATGGACGCATGGGTCGGCAAGCACCTGAAAAAAAATTACGATGAAGACGGCAAATGGGGAAAAAGCGGTGTCTGCTCGCCAGAATTGCTCATGGCATTACTGAAAGAGCCCTTCTTTGGACAAGTTCCTCCCAAAAGCACCGGACGCGATCTTTTCAATCTGAACTGGCTGGATTCCGTATTCTCGACATCGGATTCTTTCGAACGGCTCGAACCTTCCGATGTTCAGTCAACCCTGACGAATCTGACTGCAGAAACGATCACTGACGCTATCCGTGATCATGCATCCTTTGTAGACGACATTTATATTTGCGGCGGCGGGGCAAAAAACCCGTTTCTGATGAAACTGATCGGACAATTGCTCAGAAAGAAAAACATCCCGGCCATGTTGCGAACCAGCGATGCACTGGGAGTAGACCCGATGCATGTCGAAGCGCTTGCCTTTGCCTGGCTGGCGCATCGTTTCATGATCGGCAAACCCGGCAATCTCCCTTCTGTTACCGGGGCAAGGGGACTTCGGACACTTGGTGCACTGTATCCTGCCTGAAACGGCAAAACCGGATTTTATGCATCCATTTGCAGGGAAACCTATTTGACCAGTTGATAGCTGTCGACCACGTTTGTCAGCACAGTCTTGAAATCGGAATTGCCCATCGTTTCATTATAAAACGCATAACCGTTCTTGCCTCTTTCCTTGGCATAGTACAGTGCCCTGTCGGCATTATGGAAAAGTTCTTCATAAGTCTCTCCATCACGCGGGAAAAGGGAAATGCCGACGCTGCAGGATACATTGTATTTGTCGATCAGCTCCTTGTAGGTATTCCTGAACAGGTCGCAAATATCCCGCGCTTTCTCGGCAACCGCTTTCTCCGATGAGGAATTGCGCAGAAAAGCGACGAATTCGTCACCACCGATGCGACCGACAATATCGGTTGAACGGACTTTCCTCTTGATTTCGCTGGCTATATATCTCAGGATTTCGTCGCCGAACATATGACCCAGATTGTCGTTGATAGCCTTGAAATTATCAATATCGATAAAGAAAAACGCCCCCTCTTCCTTTTTGTTTTCCTCGAAAAGGCTGATAAGCCGTTCCCGGATGCGTTTGCGGTTATCCAGCTCGGTCAGGGAATCCATATTGGCCTGTTTTCTCAACAGATTGGCTTCAGTCTTGCGTTCGTGGATATTGACGAGCTTGCCAAGATAACCGACACATTCCACATTGGTTTCCGTATTCCACAACGCGTTCACACTGACTTCGAACCACTGGAAGCCCTGATCAGGCACCATCATGCGAAGTTCGATCCGGCAACTTGGAAACTTGGGAGTCAGCTCGGTCAAACGCTTGAGAAAGAGAGATCGATCGTCGGGATGAATGACTTCCGAGCGTTCTATCGTATCCCGTGCATCCGGAATCCGGATATCCCGGTGGAAAAGATCGTAATATTTCTCTGAAAATTCCAGTACATCCGACTTTGTATCGTAATTGAAAACGATATCTCCCGACAGTTCGGAAAGAATGCGATATTTTTCCCGTTCCAGTTCCAAGAGCCTCAATGTTCTGGAAGACAATCCGGATTCTTCCTGTTTGGCCTGAACTTCCTGTGCAGGAACAAAAGAACATACCGAAAATTCCGTATCGGCGATTTCTTCATTGGACGCCAGATCCCGTTCAAGAACAGGGGCAACCTTGATGAATACCTGCAACAATTTCGGATTGAAAACGCCACATTCACCACCCAGTATCATTTTCACCGCTTTTTCGTGCGAATAGGCATTCTTGTAAACCCGTTTGCTGGTCAGCGCATCGTAAACGTCTGCCAGTGAAACAACCTGTGCCCAGATGGGAATATTATCGCCCTTCAATCTGTCCGGATAACCATTGCCGTCCCACCGTTCATGATGGTGCCTGCAAATCTCGTAACAGAAACGGAAATATTCCTCATCCTGCGCATAATGAATGCTCTGGAGGAACTCGCATCCACGAATGCAATGTGCTTTCATGATTTCGAATTCTTCAGATGTCAGTTTGCCCGGTTTGTTCAGGATGTAATCGGGAATGGCGATTTTTCCGATATCGTGCATGGCAGAAGCGCTGGATATCTTTTCGATATGATATGGCGACAATGCATATTCCGGATATTCCTTTGACATCGCCTCGAGAAGAATCTGGGTAGTGTGACGGATTCGCTTGATATGCTGTCCCGATTCGCAATTACGGAATTCGACGGCGGTACTCAGGGTTTCAATGAGGAAATTATTGACCTGATTGAGTTTGTTCGCCTGTTTTTCCAGTGTTTCAATCTGTTTTCCAACCAGCTTTTCCAGGTTGGATTTATGCATGAACAACTCGATAACGTTGGCGACACGTCTTTTGACGACTTCGGGATTGAACGGTTTGTTGATGATATCCGAAACCCCGAGCTGATATCCCTGAAGGGCCGCCCTGTCAGAATTTTCGGAAGTAATCAATATGACAGGGACCTGTTCGATCAGTTTCCTGTCTGTCATTTCCTGCAAGACTTCAAAACCATCCATTACAGGCATGACAATATCGAGCAATACCATCACGACCTGATCGATATCTTTTTCAAGAATATCGAGGGCTTCCCGGCCGTTCTCGGCTTCCAGGATATGGTAGATATCGCTGAAAAGTTCGGCCAGAATAGCCCGGTTCAATTCGACATCATCAACAATCAGAATGGTTTGTTTATCCATCAGAACATTCAACTAGTCTAAACGATTTACACAGGAAACAACTTTTTCGTATTCTTCTGCCACTCTGGAAAAGGCAATTCCGATATTGTCCTTGTCGTAATGATCGGATCTGACAAGATTGACCACTTCCGCACTCAGGTCGGACAAATATTGAAATCCGAGATTGGCGGCAATTCCCTTCAACGTATGCGCGGACCGTTCAACATCGCCATAACGCTTGTCACCAACAGCGGCATCCAGTTCCTCAAAAGTCTTGTCATTGGGGAATTTTTTCACAAACCTTTCCAAAAGCATCGCATTATTGGAGAACCGGTTCAGGGTCATTTCATAATCGACTCCGGCCAGTTCCAGTGCATCTTTAAGATTCATATTCCATATTCTCCAGTTGTCCAGCGATCGTTCGATACAATAAGTCCATATCAACGGGTTTGCCCAAATGACCGTTCATACCTGCCGCTTTGGAAGCAGCAATATCGCTGGCGAAAACATTTGCCGTCATGGCAATGACAGGTATGGATTTTGCATCATGACGATCCAGACAACGAATTGCTTTCGTTGCTTCATAGCCATCGCAATAAGGCATTTGGATATCCATTAATATAAGATCATATGTTTCCGGAAAGGAATTGGCAAACTTATTGACAACTTCAATCCCATCTTTTGCAATATCGACTTTCGCGCCTGCCTGTTTTAGCAACTCTGTCATGATTTCCTGATTCAAATCATTATCTTCTGCGACCAGAATCCTTTTATCAGCCAAAACCTTATCGACATTCCGGTCATGTATGTGCGAATGTGTCTTGTACGATACTGAAACAAGTGTCTGGTAAATGGATGAAGAGAGCATGGGTTTGGAAATGAACGCATCGGCGCCGGCTTCTCGAGCCTCTTTTTCAATATCCGACCAGTCATATGCACTGATGATGATAATCAGGGTGTCCGGACCCAGTTTTTTTCGTATTTGCCGGGTTGTTTCGATTCCGTCCATTTCCGGCATCTTCCAGTCGATAAATACGACGTCGTAATCGTCTCTGCCGGAATGAGCATCAACGACCTTTGCAATCGCATCATTACCTGACATCACCCATTCTGCCGACATTCCCATCCTGTCCAGGATGAGGGCAGTGTGCTCACAGGTGTCCATATCATCGTCGACAACGAGTATTTTGAGTTTTTCAATATCCAGTCGCTGTCTGGAGTGTTTTTCGCCAGATGTACCGAAACCGATATCCACTGTGAAAATCGAGCCTTTGTCCACTTCACTCTGGACATTGATGGCGCCATCCATCAAGGTAACCAGATTGCCTGTAATGGGCATCCCCAGTCCGGTCCCCTCCACCAGTCGTGTCGTTCTGGTTTCCTGTTCAAAGGGCGTGAATATTTTCTCGATGAATTCAGCACTCATGCCACACCCGTCATCCGAAATGGTAAAACGTAACCAGACACGACTGTCGAAACGTTTCTTCATCTCTTCAATCCTGAGACGGATATGACCTTTTTCCGGAGTGAATTTGACCGCATTGGAAAGAATGTTGATCAGTATCTGATTGGTCCTCAATACATCACCTGTCAGGCATTCGTGACTGACATTGACGTTGATTTCAAACTCCTGTTTCTTGAAAGCCGCCTGTGGATAAATGATGGAACCGATATTCGAAATCAGATCGGAAAGCTCGAACGGTTCATATGTCAGGGTCAGTTTGCCGCTTTCGATTTTGGACATGTCCAGAACATCGTTGATCAGCATCATCAGGTGGCGCGATGAAAACGCAATTTTGGAAAGACAGTTTTCAATTTTCGATCGTTCATTCAGCGCAGTTGTCGCAATGGCAGTCATTCCGATAATGGCATTCATCGGAGTCCGGATCTCATGACTCATTCGCGAGAGAAACGTGCTTTTCGCATTATTGGCATTTTGTGCATTGACCAGTGCATCTTTAAGCACTTCCTGCGTTTTGCGTATTTCTGTCAAGTCGGAAATCACCAGAATATAACGATCACCAAAATCTTCAGCTTTCTCGCGAACCGGATACAGACTGGCCAACATCCAGCAAACCTTGCCAGAAATGGGGTTTTTAAGGCGCACTTCATGAGTGACCGGTTCCTTTAAAGAATGCACACCCAACATTTCGGAAACTGGATTGGCATCTTCGGAAACACACAAATCGGATAATTGCTGCGGAGTCTGTCGCAAATCCCTGTAATCTATTCCCAGAATACGTTTTGCGTTATGTGAAACATATTCGACCATTCCGGACCTTGAATTGAAAAGAATGAAAACATTCTCGACATTTTCCGCAATGATTCTCAGAATATTGTCATGAAACTGTCGTTCCCTGAAATTTCTGGCAGCCCTCCGCTGTAAAAGCAACGCCAGACCGACAATCAGCAATAACAGAGACACGGAAACAACAATGCTGAAATAAACGAAAAAGGCGGACTTTTCCGCTATTTCCCGTCTTTTGATTTTCGTGAAGTCGACAATTTTCAATATCTTCCTGTCAACATCGACGTAATATTTCGCCATTTCACCATAAATATAATCATTGAGACTGGCATTTCCGGCAGCCATCGAAAGAACCTTGTCCTGACGGGAATACAGTTCTTTCAATGCCGTCTTGATATCGGTGACATTTTCTGGAGGCCCCAGAAAATTGGAAGCGAGATAGGTCAGGTTTTTTTCAACTTCGTTTTTGCCTTTAGCCAATTCCTGTTTGACCAAACGGATATTTTTCGTCGAAGTATCGCTCGTCAATCTTCCCAGTGCCACTTCCATGTGAGAAATATTTTTTCTCATTTCATGAGAATTGGACGTGATCTCCAGAGGATATTTGTCATGAATATCCAGATTTTTATTCAGAGTAAAGGCACTGAAGATAAAAACGGCAGAAAAAACGACGGCAAACACAATCGCGCTGATCACGGCTATTGTGCCGTAGAAATTCTGGCCGTCGATTCTTGAATGTTTCAACATTTGATATGTCCTCGCCATCAGTCTGGCAAGAAAACTTCAGAACAAGTTCGGAAATAAGCTTGATCACATTATACTTTAACTTCATATTTACCGCAGGCAAGTTTTTGAATGTTTTACAAAAAGCATCTCAACTCATCCATTCTGAAAACACTCTTTTATTTTGATGATGTTTTACTTTGCTGATTGTAAAATTCATCATTTGATTTTCCATTTATGAGGATGATGCATGATCTCTCTGCTACAACGCGTCAGCCAGGCCAGTGTCACGGTCGACAATCAGGAAATCGGACATATAGGGAAAGGTCTTCTCGTACTTTTGTGTGCCGAAAAGAACGATACGGAAAAAGAAGCTGATGTTCTTTTGAACCGCTTGCTCGGCTATCGTGTCTTTTCGGATGAAAACGATAAAATGAACCTGTCAGTCACAGCTATCGGTGGCGAACTGTTGATCGTTCCCCAATTCACGCTGGCTGCCGATACAAAATCGGGAACGCGACCGTCCTTTTCTCCGGCGGCCCCTCCCGACATCGGGAAAAAACTGTTCGACTATTTCGTCGCACAGGCAAAACTGAAATTGCCCGGCATTCAGACAGGCCAGTTTGGAGCTGACATGAAAGTGTCGCTGACCAATGACGGGCCGGTCACGTTCTGGCTGGATACATCCCGAAAATAATTCAGAAATCCGCTGTCATCTGGCAAAATAACGCTATCTCTTTTTTACCATCGGACTATCAGGAGCCAATATGAAACTCTGGAGCAACTCTTTTCAGGATGGTGCAGTCATTCCGTCACAATTCGCTTTCTGTAAAATCGACCCGTCCACGCATGCCGCCATGTCGGACAATAAAAATCCCCACCTCCAATGGAGTGATTTGCCCGCCGGTACCCGTTCACTGGTGCTGATATGCCATGACTATGACGTTCCGTCCAAAGGGGACGATGTTAATCAGGAAGGCAAAACCGTTTCGGCCAATCTGCCCCGTGTGGATTTCTTTCATTGGGTCATGATCGATCTGCCCGCTTCAATGAATTCCATTTCCGAAGGTGAATTTTCCAACGGCATTACCGCCCGTGGAAAAAACGGCCCGGACACCCTTCATGGCGCCCGTCACGGCATTAACGATTACACAGGATGGTTTGCAAGCGACAAGGATATGTCCGGCGATTATTACGGATACGACGGCCCATGTCCTCCCTGGAACGATTCCATCCCGCATCATTACGTTTTCACGCTGTATGCGCTGGATACGGACAAACTGTCCCTATCCGGCCGTTTCACCGGTCAGGATGTGCTCTCGGCCATGAAAGGGCATATTCTGGACAAGGCCAGCATCACCGGTGTTTATTCCCTGAATCCTGCCGTGAAACTGCCTGCCTGAAGCAATGAAACAAGCGACTGACATACTGATCATTCGTCATGGGCAAACGGCCTGGAACAAAAAGAAACGCCTGCAGGGACACAGCGATATTCCTCTGAATGAGGAAGGTCGTTTGCAGGCAGTCACACTTGCAGAAACCCTGCAAAATGAGCCGCTGGATGCCATTTTTTCCAGTGATTTGCAGCGTGCACGGCAAACGGCAAATGAGATTGCACGCTACCATCAATTGCCTGTCCAGATCAACAAGTCATTCCGCGAACGTTGCTATGGCATTTGCGAAGGCATGATGTCCGATGAAATCAGGGCAGCTTACCCTGATTTATATGAAGCCTGGTACGCTGCCGATCCGGATCTTTTTTTTCCGGACGGAGAGAGAAAGACGGAAAGCCCGCGTCAATTCCATCATCGTGCGTCAAATGCCCTGTTCAATGTCGCCGCCAGACATTCAGGCAAAAAGCTTGCCATCGTCACGCACTTCGGCGTCATTGAAACAGCTTATCGCATTGCCCGAAACATTCCTTTGGGAACACAATGCAGAATGCCGGTTTTAAATACCAGTATCAACCGTTTCAGATTCATTGACGGAAAGCTTGAATTGTTGGAATGGGGCGAGTCCGCTCATCTTGAGGAAGCGACAAAACCACCTGTCGATTATTACAAACATTTCTGACTTTCCATTTTGCCTGTTTTTTAGGCAAATCTTTTGATAAAATAATCCTTTTTTCCTTTCGGATCATGCAGATAGGTCCTTATACATTGAGCAACAAGCTTGTTGTCGCTCCAATGGCCGGTATTACAGATCGTCCTTTCCGCCAGCTGTGCAAAAAGCTGGGGGCCGGATACGCCGTGTCTGAAATGGCTGCGGCAAATCCCTTGCTGCGCAACACGCCCAAAAGCCGCAGAAGGATTATTCACGAGGGTGAAGTCGAGCCTCGTGCTGTCCAGATCGTCGGTTCCGATCCAGCCACGATGGCTGACAGTGCACGTTACAACGTCGATCAGGGCGCCCAGATTATCGACATCAATATGGGATGCCCAGCCAAAAAAGTCTGCAATAACTGGTGCGGTTCCGCGCTTTTGCAAAATGAACCGCTCGTCGGACAAATACTGGAGGCCGTAACGGATGCCGTCTCCGTCCCGGTCACACTGAAATTCCGTACCGGCTGGGACCGTTCGCACATCAATGCCCCTGAAATCGCGAAAATAGCCGAGTCGGCCGGAATCGCCGCCCTGACCTTGCATGGCAGAACCCGTGAAGATGCGTACCGTGGGATGGCCGAATACGATACGATTGCCGAAGTCAAATCGCTGGTATCCATTCCCGTTGTCGCCAATGGCGATATCGATTCACCCGAAAAAGCAAAAGCCGTTCTGGAAAAAACGGGGGCCGACGCCATCATGATCGGACGGGGTGCCCAAGGAAAGCCCTGGATTTTCCGCGAGATCGATTATTTTTTGAAAAATGACGCATTTTTACCACCTCCGGATTTCAATGAAATCCGGCAGATTATGCATGAGCATTTACAGGAACATTACGCTTTTTATGGCGAAGCTGTCGGAGTGCGTACCGCCCGTAAACATATCGGATGGTATGCAAAAAATCTTCCGGACGGGGAAAAATTGCGCAGTGCAGCCAACCACGCCCAAACATGCGAAGAACAAATAAATGAAGTCGATCGCTTCTTTATGACTCTACTTCAAGGCCTGTAGCGGTTACAATAACGTAATATTTGAAAATCTGATTGGCCGATGGGTGGCGAATCACCCGTCGATGGAAATAGACATGAGCAAAGAGCACATTCAGGATGTCGTCCTGCAAAGTTTACAGGAATATTTCAAGGATCTGGACGGTCAGAAGCCTACCGACATTTATAACATGATCATGCACACGGTTGAAAAACCGGTTCTGGTTGCGGTCATGGCTCATGCAAGAAACAATCAGTCCCATGCAGCCGAAATACTCGGCATCAACAGAAACACGCTTCGTAAAAAACTGCTTGAACACAAATTGCTTTAAAACCGTTTTTCGGGCTTAACCTCCATCGTTATTTACCACACTCATCATGATTCAATCTGCTCTGATATCCGTCTCCGACAAAACCGGACTTGTCGAATTTGCCAAAGAACTGGCTGCAATGAATGTCTCCATTCTTTCCACTGGCGGAACAGCTGAATTGCTTAAAAAGAACGGCATTGCCGTGACTGAAGTCGCCGATTACACCGGTTTCCCTGAAATGATGGACGGTCGCGTCAAGACCCTGCACCCGAAAGTTCACGGCGGCATTCTGGCCAGACGCGATATGGCTTCCCATATGGACGCTATCGCAAAACACGGCATCAACACGATCGATATGGTAGTCGTCAATCTGTATCCCTTCCAGCAGACGGTTGCAAAAGAAGATTGCACGCTGGAAGATGCGATTGAAAATATCGATATCGGCGGCCCTGCCATGCTTCGCTCGGCCGCCAAGAATTACAAGGACGTCGCTGTCGTATGCGACCCTGCCGACTATGCCGATATCATTGCTGAAATGAAAAAAAATGACGGCAGCCTGTCGACAGACACCAAATTCGAATTGTCGAAAAAAACGTTTTCCCATACCGCACAGTACGATGGTGCAATTGCCAATTACATGTCCAGCCTGAAAGCGGACAAGAAACATCAGAACCGCAAAGCTTACCCTGAAATTCTCAATCTGCAATTCGAGAAAGTCCAGGACATGCGCTACGGTGAAAACCCGCACCAGTCCGCCGCTTTCTACCGTGAAAAAGATATCGAGCCGGGAACACTGGCCAGCTACCGTCAATTGCAGGGAAAAGAGCTTTCCTACAATAATATCAGCGATGCGGATGCCGCCTGGGAATGCGTCAAGAATTTCGACGAACCAGCCTGTGTCATCATCAAGCACGCCAATCCATGTGGTGTCGCTGTCGGCAAGGATTTGCTCGACGCATACCAGAAAGCCCTGCAGACCGATCCTGAAGCTGCCTTCGGCGGCATCATCGCGTTCAATGGCGAGCTGGATGCGTGCACTTCGGAAGAAGTTTCCAAACTCTTCGTTGAAGTCCTGATCGCCCCTTCTTTCACGGAAGAAGCGAAAGGTATTTTCAACCGCAAGAAAAACCTGCGCCTGCTGGAAATCAGTCTGGGCAAGAACACCAATGCGTTTGACATGAAACGTGTCGGCGGTGGTTTGCTGGTGCAATCACCTGACATCGTCGACGTCATCGCAACCGACCTGAAGATCGTAACCAAACAGCAACCGACTCCGCAACAGATGGCTGACATGCTCTTTGCATCCAAAGTCGTCAAATTCGTCAAATCGAACGCGATCGTTTTCTGTGGAAACGGCATGGCGCTGGGCATCGGTGCCGGCCAGATGAGCCGTGTCGATGCAGCCCGTACGGCTACCATGAAGGCCGAAAATGCCGGACTGTCGCTGAAAGGTTCCGTTGTCGCTTCCGATGCGTTCATCCCATTCCGTGACGGCCTCGACATCGTTGCCAATGCCGGTGCCACGGCGGTCATCCAGCCGGGTGGCTCGGTACGCGATCCTGAAGTGATCGCTGCCGCTGACGAACACGGCATTGCGATGGTCTTCACATCAATCCGCCATTTCCGTCATTGATGGATAAGGGATTTTCATGGCTGTGACACATCACATTTCGAGAGGTCTGCCATGAAAATCCTCGGTATCGACCCGGGTCTCAGGACAACCGGTTTCGGGATCATCCACAAAAAAGGAAATTCCCTTGTTTATATTGCCTCAGGCACGGTGAAAACACCGGCTGAGGCTGGTTTGCCTCTGCGTCTCAAGACGATCTTCGACGGTATTTCCGAAATTATTGCCGAGTATCAACCCGATTGTGCGGCCATTGAAAAAGTATTCGTCAACGTCAATCCGCAATCGACGCTGCTTCTGGGACAAGCCCGTGGTGCGGCGATCAGCGCCCTGGTCGCTTCCGAACTGGCCGTCTATGAATTTACCGCCCTGCAAATCAAGCAGGCCGTTGTCGGCCACGGCAAGGCACAAAAAAAGCAGGTTCAGGAAATGGTTCAGCGTCTGCTATCGCTTCCCGGCATTCCCGGAAGTGACGCAGCCGATGCACTGGGTGCCGCCATTTGCCACGCTCATGGATTCGATGCGATAAAAGCACTGGAAAAAGCAGCTGTTTTGAGCAATCAGAACACATTCCGTATTAAACGGGGCAGACTTATCCGGTAATATAAAGATCATTTAATTCATTTCTTCATACATCTCATGATTGGTCGCATACAGGGTATCTTGCTGCAAAAGAATCCACCACAACTGCTGGTCGATTGTCAGGGCGTCGGTTACGAAATCGACGTACCGATGAGTACCTTCTATAATCTGCCTGCTGTAGGCGAGAAAGTCACGCTGTTCACGCATCTGGCCATCCGTGAAGACGCTCATGTGCTCTACGGTTTCGGAAGTCTCGACGAACGCGCCCTTTTCAGGCAATTGATCCGCATTTCCGGTGTTGGTGCACGTACTGCGCTTGCCTTGCTGTCCGGTCTGTCGGTTAACGACATGTCTCAGGCGGTCGCCCTTCAGGACGCTTCCCGTCTGACCAGTATTCCCGGTATCGGCAAGAAAACGGCTGAGCGATTGTTACTGGAACTGAAAGGCAAACTGGAAACCGGTGCCCTGTCTGCCATTTCCAGCAGCGTCCAGAACGATGCAATGGCAGACATTCAAAACGCCTTGCTTGCGCTGGGCTATTCCGAGAAAGAAACGATACTGGCAATCAAACAGGTACCAAACGACTGTAGCGTTTCGGACGGGATTAAAATGGCACTGAAAGCCTTGTCCAAAGGCTGATTCAGACAAAACGGAATTCAGGTATGAGCATTCAAACGGACGACTTCAGCGAAAAAAGAATTATCGATGCCTCGCCCGCTTCTCCTAACGAGGAAGCGATCGAACGGGCCTTGCGCCCGAAATTGCTCAACGAATATGTCGGGCAACATAAAACACGCGAACAGCTCGAAATCTTCATTGCGGCAGCCAAAAAACGTAATGAAGCGCTGGACCATACCCTGCTCTTCGGGCCTCCCGGACTGGGCAAAACCACGCTGGCCCATATCATCGCCCGTGAAATGGGCGTCAATCTCCGGCAAACGTCCGGGCCTGTTCTGGAAAGGGCCGGCGATCTGGCCGCTATCCTGACCAATCTCGAAGCCAATGACGTGCTGTTTATCGACGAGATCCATCGTATGTCGCCAGTGGTCGAGGAAATTCTGTATCCGGCACTCGAAGATTACCAGATCGATATCCTGATCGGCGAAGGCCCTGCCGCACGATCCGTCAAACTGGACTTGCAACCGTTTACCCTGATCGGTGCAACGACTCGTGCAGGGATGCTGACCAATCCGTTACGGGATCGTTTCGGCGTCGTGGCACGGCTCGAATTTTACGATATCGACGACTTGACACGAATCGTGACACGAAGTGCCATGCTCCTGAAAGCGCCGATAGTCGAAGAGGGCGCCCGGGAAATCGCCCGCCGCGCCCGCGGAACACCCCGTATTGCCAATCGTTTGCTCCGGCGCGTCAGAGACTATGCTGAAGTCAAAGGCACCGGGAAAATCACGCACGACATGGCTGACGCCGCCCTGAAAATGCTCGATGTGGACCCGGTCGGATTTGATCTGATGGACCGGAAACTGCTGGAAGCCGTTCTGTTCAAGTTCAGTGGCGGCCCTGTCGGCATCGCCAATCTGGCGGCCGCCATTGGCGAAGAAGTGGATACCATCGAGGATGTTCTGGAACCCTACCTGATCCAGCAGGGATATCTCCAGCGCACTCCACGTGGACGTATCGCCACGACAGCAACCTATCGGCATTTCGGCATTGCAGCCCCTGCTGCCGATCCCAACGGCTCATTATGGGATAACAAGGAAACCAGGTGAAAAAAAACGATCCGATCGATGTCGCCGTCGGCATTCTGATGAAAGACAACGGCGATATCCTGCTTGCCGAAAGACCTGCCGGCAAACCTTATGAAGGGTATTGGGAATTTCCCGGTGGAAAAGTCGAGGCCGGAGAAACGATCGAAGAAGCACTCAAACGCGAATTCATGGAAGAACTGGGAATCGCCATCGCTTCAGCCGATCCATGGTGTGGTGTTGAATTCGTCTATCCCCATGCCCATGTTCGCCTGCATTTCTACATCAGCCATGACTGGAAAGGTGTTCCTCAAAGCCGGGAAGGCCAGAAATTCTCATGGCAGGGATCGATCCACGTCGAGCCCTTGCTGCCTGCAACGATCCCGCTCGTCAAGTGGATCGACGACATACGCTATCCGACAGCGTCAGGCTTGGCAAGTCAGCTTAATGCAGTCATCAGCACCCAATGTTAAAATAAATTCTTTTACGGACAGGAAAACAACATGATCCTTGAACTGGTCGACATTCTGATTCATCCCGGCAAGCAGGCCGAATTCGACAAAGCCATCGAACACGGCATCCAGGAACACCTTATCAACGCCAAAGGTTTCGTGGGTTACCAGATCAACAAGTGCCTTGAATCGCCTGAACGTTACGTTCTGATGAATTACTGGGCCTCGCTGGAAAACCATACCATCGACTTTCGTGGATCTCCGGCATTCCTCCAATGGCGTGGTGTAGTCGGCCCTTTTTTCGTCCGTCCACCAGTCGTGGAACATTTTACGATTTTAGACACAAAACTCCCTCAAAAATAAGCGTTTCAGTTGCTCTCCAGAGGCAAATCAGCGATAATGCTCAAGCGTTGCCGGGGTGGCGAAATTGGTAGACGCAGCAGACTCAAAATCTGCCGGTGGAAACACCGTGCCGGTTCGATTCCGGCTCCCGGCACCATAACGCTTGGCAATTTATTGATTCTACCTATTCAGCCTTGAAACAATTGTTTCGAGGCTTTTTTATTGTCCTTCCCATCCCTGTCGATATATTCCGGTTTAGCCAGGGCGACAGATTCTTCCGTGTATAAAAAAACAGCTTCCCGAACGAATCGGAAAGCTGTTCAATAAAACCTTGTGGAAACAATCAAATCCTGTTTTCACTCATTTCTTTACTTCACGAGCAACAACAGCACCTGAACTGTTCCTTGGCTCTCTGTCTCCAGTTCTGGAGCAGTGGATCGGTATAGCCGGATGGCTGTGACAATCCCTTGAAAACCAGATCGCAAGCAGCTCTGAATCCCGGAGAATGTTCGAGGTCTTCGGTCATTTTCCGGTATGTCGGATCATCGGCATTCTGCTGGTCGACCACGGCAGCCATTCTCTTTAAGGTATCCATGACCTGAGGAACGTTGGTGATGCCATGACGCAGCCAGCTGGCGATGTGCTGGCTCGAAATACGCAGCGTTGCGCGGTCCTCCATCAGGGCGATGTCGCGAATGTCAGGTACTTTGGAGCAGCCGATACCCTGATTGACCCAGCGAACGACGTAACCCAGAATACCTTGCGCATTGTTGTCCAGTTCCTGCTGGATTTCTTCAGCAGACCAGTTTGGCTGGTCGGTTACCGGAATGGTCAGAAGGTCGTCGAGTACGTTTACGAAAGGCTGTTTTTCCATTTCGGCCTGCGTCTTCTCGATATTGACCTGATGATAATGCAGCGCGTGCAGACAGGCTGCCGTCGGCGACGGTACCCATGCCGTATTGGCGCCCGCTCTCAGATGGTCGCCTTTTACGGCAATCATGTCAGCCATCAGATCCGGAGCGGCCCACATGCCCTTGCCGATCTGCGCCACGCCACGCATGCCGCATTCCAGTCCGACCTGAACGTTGTTGATTTCGTAGGCACTGATCCATGGCGTTTTTTTCATGTCGCCTTTGCGGATCATCGGGCCGGCTTCCATTGAAGTATGGATTTCATCGCCGGTACGGTCAAGGAAACCTGTATTGATGAATGCGAGACGCTGCGGGATTTCTGCAATGCAGGCTTTCAGGTTGGCACTGGTACGGCGTTCTTCATCCATAATGCCGATCTTGACGGTATTCGGAGCGATGCCAAGCAGTTTTTCAACCTTGTTGAACAGTTCGTTTGTGAAAGCCGTTTCTTTCGGGCCATGCAGTTTCGGTTTGACGATATAAATGGAACCGGCTCTCGAACTGATCTTGTTTTCCAGATCGCGCTTGACGATCAGTGTCGTGACAACAGCATCGAGAATGCCTTCGAAAATATCGTTTTCGTCTTCATCCAGTATGGCAGGATTGTTCATCAGCAATCCGACGTTACGGACAAAAAGGAGGCTGCGGCCCGGCAATGTGAATTTTTCACCATTGACGGACTGGTATTCGCGGTCCTTGCTCAGGCGGCGTACAAAAGTCGTGCCGTTTTTGGCAACGGATTCCTGCAAATCGCCCTTCACGACGCCCAGAAGATTCCGGTAAATGACGACCTTGTCTTCTGCATCGACTGCAGCGACAGCGTCTTCACAGTCTAAAATGGTGGTCGTTGCAGCTTCAAGAATGATGTCGCGTATACCGGCAGGATCATCCTTGCTGATCGGATCATTTTTATCGAACTGGAGATCGATATGCATGTAATTCTGCCTGAACAGCAAGGAAGCAGGATTTTCAGCGTCTCCTGTATAGCCTGCCAGCCATTCCGGCTGTTTCAGCGTTGTTTCGGAACCATCTTTCAGGACAACGGCCAGTTTTTTATCCTTGACATAATACCTGACCGCATCCAGATGAGAACCGGATACCAGCGGGATAAATTCATCGAGTTGTTTGCGCGCGAAAGCGATAACCTTGCGGCCTCTGACGGGATTGTATGCATTTCCGCGTGTGGCGCCATCTTCTTCGCTGATGGCATCGGTACCGTACAGAGCATCGTACAGGCTTGCCCAGCGGGCGTTGACGGCATTCAGCACGTATCGCGCATTCGTCAGGGGAACGACCAGTTGAGGGCCTCCCTGTGTGGAAACTTCGGTATCGATATTTTTCGGATCGATTCTGACGTCGGCGGGAACCGGCACCAGATATCCGATATCATTCAAAAATGCCTTGTAAGCGGACATATCCTTTACAGGGCCTGGATTCAGACGATGCCAGTTGTCCAGTTCTTCCTGCAAACGTTCACGCTCTGCCAGCAAAGCCCGGTTTTTCGGACCCATTTCATGTACGATGGAATCGAAACCGCGCCAAAATGTATCACTATCGATTCCCGTTCCGGGAAGTGCTTCTTCTTCAATAAAACGGTAAAGACTATCGGCTACCTGCAAGCGGTAGCATTTTGTACGTTCACTCATATAACGTTTCTCTTGTCCTAATCTGTGCGTGTTGACAACTCTATCGGTGCCATTCGCCCTGCGGTCAGCCTGGCAATTCTCACTGAATGGCTCATATATAAGCGCAAATAACAGGCGCAGACTCTTACTGCAGCTCTGTCCGGGCGGGCAATCATGCGTTGTCTGATGCAGTTGCCTAATGGCCCGTTTCAAACGCGTATTCTTGGTGTGAACACGACTTGTGCGCATAGAGAAGGGTTACTTCTTTTTACGGGTATATATGTTAGCAATAAAGTCCATCAATGACATACTATTTTTTTGTACAACTGTCCGCTTAATGCAATTAAACGGCCTCTTTCCGCCATGTTTCCAATAAAAAACTGTTTACTCGTTCAACTTTCTTATCTTTTACCGAACAAATTATCCAAAAGCAAATTTCATAAAACACATTCGGGCATTTATGACCATGCAAAGATATTTCTGCTACGCCTGTACTGAGCGATCACGACAATAATCAGAATCGGCAAAAGGCATTCCAGAAATTCTTCCTGCGAAGTCTGCAAGGCAACAAGCCATTCAGGGAAATGCATCTGATAGAGTTCAGTCAGCATGTTCAGGGAACGATCCAGTACCTTGGAAGTGACGAGCGTGACAAGAAACATGAGAATACTGACGGCATACCCTTCTCCGTCCCAAAGCGCTTTCCAGAACTTCTTTGTGTAATTCCAGACAAAATAAACCAGCATCCAGACAATTGGTAACAAAATGGCAATAGCCAGCAATTTGTCGGATACCGGAATCTGGCCGTTAAGCCAGAATTTGATTTTCAGGATGCTTTCACTGCTAACCGACTTATGCCAGTCCGCCTCCCGCATAAACATGTAAGCCAGCATGATAATCGTTGCCAGTTTCGTGGAAAAACGCGCCTGAATCTGGCCAAAAACAATGACAAGAATAGCGACCCCGTAAAAAAACAGGGTCAGATTTTCAACCGTGCCGTTTTCCTCAACGAATTTCAGCATATCGGCACTGGGCAATACGGCCCATACAATCAAAGCGGTTAAGGATGTCAGAATGACCAGATACAGGGAGAAGAGGGGAGATTCGACATATGTCGCTTTCCACTCATGCGATTCACGATATTGCAACACACCGACCATGACAAGTACTGGCAAAATACATTCAAGAAACTCTTCCTGAGCCGTGACAAGTGCTTTCAGCCATATATCGAACTGCCATCCCCACATCTCGGTCATCATGTTCAGGGATCGGTCGCATATCTTGGAAATGACAAGAACAGCCAGAAAAACGAAAATACTGACGGCATAAGCTTCCTTGCGCCAGAAGTCAGTCCAGACCTGTCGCGCATAATTTTTCAGGAAATAGTAGAGCATCCACAAAACCGGCACGAGAATAACGACAGCCCAGAACTTGTCTATCAGGGGAATTTCACCGGAAAGCCAGAATTTGATTTTTAAAATAGAGAGGCCGTTCAACCACTTGTGCATATCCGCTTCCCTCATGAACATATAGGCAAGCATGATGGATAGCGCAAATCTTGTCCGGACAAAAAGGACATTGCGCCCGTAATACAGAATGGCGGCTATCGCCACAACGTAAGCAACCAGAGTGACGTTTTCTACAGGGCCGTTTTCCTGGACGAAATAATCGACCATGTAGTGATAATCGAGAATCATCCAGCAAAAAAAGGCTGAAAGTGACGTAAGGATAGCAATACAGGCTGTCAAGTACGGAGATTTTAAAAGCTTCATTTTGAAAACTTTTTAGTGAATATGCACTAACAACAGAACATGTTTTTAGTACATATTTATGGAAAAGCTTAGATTCTAGTTGATTCCATCTCCGCTGTAAAAAATTATTATCCCTTACAAGATGTTACAAAACAGGCTTGCGAAAGTAGAAAAACCAATAACAGAAAAACCCTATTGGCTGATGAGCTTAATATATGCTGCAGCAAGACGGTGATTCTTAATGATTGTCAGAATTTTGCGGTTGCTTGCCACTCTGACTGGAATCGTCGTTTTTTGACGATATGGAAATACGGGAATTCCAGGTATAGGCGGACCAGGCTGTTGCACCACACTGGTCGCATGACGGTCCTGACGCGCCTCCTTGTGTACGCCATCCGTCAGGCAAGGCGTCGCCACCACAAAAAGGACACGGCAACAACTCGGCCTCTTCGTCAAATCCCCGCCATACGGCAACGAACATCTCCCTGAATTCCGCACAAGCGCCCAGGACGCCCTTGACAAACCTGATTCCAAAAATCAGAGGAAAATAGAGAGGCGAAACAAGAAGGAGAAACAAGCGTCTGAAAAAGACAGACTGGATATGGATAAGCGGAGGCATGATTGCAGACCTGAAAATGAAAGCGGATTATTTCAGATTCAATCCAGCTTAATAAAGGTGAAAAAGCCATCAATGAACGCCACGAAAATGACGTTCATGAGTGAAACAATCAATCAAGTTTACCTTTGTGTTTAAGCCATTTCATTGCAATAAATCCGAGAATGGCAGCAATCAGTAGCGCATCGAGAGCCCATTCCTGTATTCCCTCGGAAGAGAAATTGGTGTCAAACAACTTGTAAGACATGATTGCGCCGCCCAGAAGAAGCGTAGTCAAAAACAAATACAATTTTTTCATTATTATCCCAACTTTTCCTGTCTTTCGGTCGTTCCCTGAAATGACGGAAAACCGACCAATGCATCGTTTATTTCAATAGTTTAACAGTTAAACCTGTCTTATAAAAAAGTTTTCCCAAATCGGATGAAGAGCTTCGGAAAACGTGCTACTGAAATTCAACAAAAATGTGAAAATATCATATCTGCATTTCAATGACGCTTTACCTCGGTCACTCCATTGATTTCGCCAATCATCTGAAGCGCTTTTCCAAGGTTGTCCGTCGATGCGATCTCAGCGGTGAACGACATCCTCGCCTGACCCTTGTGGCTCTGCGTATGAACACCGATAACATTGATTTTCTCTCTCATGAAAATATCGGACACATCGCGCAACAATCCCTGCCGGTCATTGGCCAGAACGTAAATATCGACCGGATAAACCGTATCGGGTTCCGGAGTTCCCCATGCCGTCTGGATGACACGTTCGGGAGCCTTTTTTTCCATTTCCAGAAAATTCTTGCAGTCTTTCCGGTGAATGGAAACCCCTTTTCCTCGAGTTACAAAACCGACAATCGGATCGGGTGGCGCCGGCTTGCAGCATTTTGCCATCTGGGTCAAAAGGCCTTCCGTTCCGACGACCAGAATGCCCGACTTCGCTCCACTGGCAACGCTTGACGACCGGCTCTTGCGAATAATATCGTCGTCCTGTTTCGTCTCCTTCGGTGTGTCATTGCCATGCAGAATCGCCTCGACATTGCGAAGATTCAGCTTGTCCTTGCCGGCAGCATAAAATAATTCTTCAACTTTGGAAAATTCCAGTTTGCGTGCGAGATCTTCCAGATTGACCGCCGTTTTTCCTTCACGCTGAAGCAGCTTTTCGATAATGCCGCGGCCAGATGCAACGGTTTCCTGATATTCGACCCCGTTGAACCACGCACGGATTTTTGCCTGCGTTCTGGGGTTGACGGAATACTCTGGATTCAACCAGTCACGGGAAGGACCGATATTGCCTGTCGCGCCCTTGGCAGTGATGATTTCGACTGTTTGTCCGCTTTTCAGTGGCGTAGAGAGCGGTACCATGACGCCATCGACCCTTGCGCCCCGGCAACGATGACCGACGTCACTGTGAACCTGATAGGCAAAATCAATCGGTGTCGCTCCCTGCGGCAAATCGATCACTCGCGCCTGTGGAGTCAGCACATAAATCCGGTCATCGAGTGTCGTTGCCTTGATCTTTTCAACCCATTCCTTATGAGCGTTGTCTTCATCGACAACGACATCATCCACTTCTGTCTTCCATGAGAGAAGCTGTCTCAAATACGAGATTTTTTCGTCATACTGCTGGGCAACGAAAGTCGAACCGCCTGTTTCCTTGTATCTCCAATGGGCTGCCACACCGTATTCAGCCAGCCTGTGCATTTCCTGCGTCCGTATCTGCACTTCGAAAGGTTGCCCGTTCTCGGCAACGACAACCGTATGCAGAGACTGGTAACCATTGGGCTTCGGACGGGAAATGTAATCGTCGAATTCTTCCAGTATCGGCGTCCACAATCTGTTGACAATATCCAGTACGGTAAAGCAGCTCTTGATGTCATCGACGATAATCCGCACGGCGCGCAAATCGTACATTTGCGAAAAATCGAGGGATTTTCCGCGCATCTTGTTATAAATACTGTAGATATGTTTCGGACGGCCATAAACTTCCGCCCTGATATCGACTTTTTCCAGCTCTTTTTTCAGGCGTTCGATCATGAGCCGGATGAATTCTTCCCGCTCGGTCCGTTTTTCTTCCAGACTTTTGGCTATGTTTTTATAAGCATCCGGTTCGATAAACCGGAAAGAAAGGTCTTCAAGCTCCCACTTGACCTGCCAGATGCCGAGCCGGTTCGCCAGTGGCGCATAAATTTCGAGTGTTTCCTTGGCATACTGGCGTCTGTCACTGGTATCTTTCTTGATCTTCGCCAGATATCGCAAGGAAGCCATTCGCGCAGCCAGCCGTATCATCACGACACGCATATCGGCAGCCATTGCCAGAAGCATTTTGCGCAAGGTTTCGGCTTGTGCCTTCCTGATCTGCGCAGCATTTTTTCCCTGGGCGATCTCTTCCAGATTGCCGGTGAGATCACGCAGTTTGAATAATTTGATGACGCTATCGACCAGATTGGATACTTCCACCCCGAATCGCGATTCTATTTGCGAGGCAATCTCCGGGTTATATCTTGGCAAAACAGCCAGCAAACCGGCACTTCGCGTCTGGGAATCCGTATTCAGTTCCGCCAGTATCAAACCGATGGCTTTCGAATAGTCAATTGCCAGCTCACCACTTTCAATATGGATATCACCATAGGACTCTTTGGCAAATACATAGGCTTCCATCACCTTTTTGCCGTCTTCAGGAGTAAGTCCCGCTGTCAGATGTTCGACTGCATCACTGATCAATACTGAAGAAACCATAATTAAACCTGTACCATTTTCAATTTCCTGCCCTTCTTTTCAGTCAGGCAAAGTTAAAAGCGATTGAAAAGAAAAACAACAATAGCAACCACAACAGTAAAGCCCGCCAGATCAAGCCGAGCGCGCTTTGCAAATATCTTATTTTCGGCTCTTCGCCCGGGAAAGACTCGGATTCATATCCCATCGTGACAAACGAATTCAGATCAACAAATGTCCCACGGATGGCCCGTTCAAAAGGTGTCCCGAGCTTGACACCCATCGCGCCGCCGGCGGATGCCAGCAATATGCCGATATTCCGGTTTTTCCAGCGTCCTGCAAAATTTCGCCATGCGTAAATCGCATCTTCAAAATTGCCGACTATTGCGAACGACAATGCCGTCAGCCTGACCGGTACCCAGTCGATCCAGTAAAATATTTTTTTTGCAAATAACCCGAAACTGTCGCTATCGTCCGGTTCATTCCAGCTTTTTTGCAAATAGGATGAAAACCGGTACAGTATTGCACCTGCAGGACCGAATGGCAAAACGAACCAGAAAATAATGCCGAAAACATCCTTCTGGACGCTGATCAACGCTTTTTCGATCGCCATACGGGTAATATCAGCCGTGTCCATTGCCGACGCATCGCAATCACACCATTCTCCAAGCAAATTTCGTGCCTGCATTTGTTCTCCGTTTAACAGAGCCATCTGTATGGCTGAAAAATAATGGTTGTAATTTCTGAATCCCATACACAGATACAGGATAAGAATACTCCACAGCAGGCCTAAAAGAGGATGAATCAGCTGGCAAATCCAGTACACCATCAATACCGGTATGGCGAGCATGGCATTGGCGACAATCCAGCCCAGACAGCCATGATGCGACGTTCCCGTATCGCACCAGGATCTGACATGTGCACCTGTCGCGCGCAACAGGGCCAAAAAAAGATTATTTGTACGCATTGGCCGAAAGTGGTCAATGAGCAATGCACAAAGAATCGAGAAGAAAAACATGGGAATCCAGAAAAAGCCGACCTGTCGATACATTAACCGAGCCGGTCATTGGAATCAAACCTGACCATCTTTCCGGCGCCTGAAAAACGTATTGGCAAACTTGTCGAAGCCAGCCAATATCGCCATTCTAATGCCAGTTTCGGATAATTGTAGGGGATTGACGTTTTTCGGCACTATTATTTTGCGCTGAGAAAATGGTACAAATTACGCAACATCCCGGCCGTTGCACCCCAGACAACACGGTTTTCATAAGGGATGGTATAAAAAGACCTTTTTCCCGCGCCATTCGGAAACTCTGCCGTTCTCATCTGGTAATTGGTTCCATCCATAAAAAACGGAAAGGGAACTTCGAAAACCTCAGCGACCTCATCCGGATTGGCATGCAGATCGAATGGAGGCGTGACAATGGAAACCACCGGCGTAACCCTGTAACCGCTCCCCGTCCGGTATTCCGGCAGGGTTCCCAAAACACTGACGTGCTGGCGATCGATACCGACCTCTTCTTCCATTTCACGCAAGGCCGTTTCAATACGGGTACTGTCCGTCAAATCGACGCGGCCACCGGGAAAACTGATTTGTCCAGGATGATCGTGCATATGGGCGGCACGCTGCGTCAGCATCAGGGAAAGGCCGTCTTTTCTGTCCACGAGAGGCACCAGTACAGCGGCCGGTATCCATCTGTCACGATGGACGAAAGCCGGTTCCGAATTGATTTCCGGTTTCCAGACAGGAGGATTGGAAAAACGTTTGCGTATCCATTCCGGAGTCAGTTTTTCCGGGTCAATTGCCTCTCCGCTGCCGACAAAATCGACAGGAAGATTTTCTGGTTCAAATCCCAATTTAGCCACGTTTCCTCCTTGCAATGCAAAAAAGGGGGCTCCGAAGATGCCCCCTTACGTAACTGAACTGAAAGCTCAATTATTCAGCGCTTTTTGCGCTCCGGCTAGGCAGTTTTTCTTTAATACGTGCAGACTTGCCAGAACGTTCACGCAGATAAAACAGTTTTGCGCGACGTACATCACCACGACGTTTGACTTCGATGGAAGCGATCAGTGGAGAGTATAACTGGAATGTACGTTCGACACCTTCACCTGAAGAAATCTTGCGGACGATGAAGTTTGAATTCAAACCACGGTTACGACGGGAGATAACCACACCTTCGTAAGCCTGTGCACGTTTACGGTTGCCTTCAACAACCATAACGCTGACAATGACGGTATCGCCTGGTGCGAAGTCAGGGATGCTTTTGCCCAGACGTTCGATTTCTTCTTTTTCTAATTGCTGAATCAGATTCATTTCAACTCCTGATGCCATCGTGCCGGCGTACTGGAACAATTCCTTTTATGTCTGGCGACTGATACCCGGTATAGGATGACGGTTAATAAAAAATGAACACAAGGTTCATCCTGCTACTATACACCATACTGCTTGTTACGACTACTTAAAAACGCTTTATCCTCACGGGAAAGACTTCCCTCAAGATCGGCCTTTTCGATCAGATCCGGCCTTTTCCTTTGCGTCATCAGAAGTGCCTGCTGACGACGCCATTTTTCGATTTCAGCATGATTGCCGCCTGTCAGAATGTCCGGGACCGCAACGCCTTTGTATTCCGGTGGTCTGGTGTAATGCGGACAGTCGAGAATTCCCGAAACAAAACTGTCTTCCACTGCCGACAATTCATCATGCAAAACGCCTGGCAACTGGCGGATAACGGCATCCATCAAAGCCATTGCCGGAATTTCACCGCCGGACAAGACAAAATCGCCCATGCTGATTTCTTCATCGACAAAGCTGTCGATCAGCCTCTGATCAACTGCTTCGTATCTGCCGCACAACAAAATCAGACCCGGCAAATCCTTCAGCTCCATCACCTTCCGATGATCAAGCGGCTTTCCCTGCGGTGAGAGATAAATGACTTTAGTTTCAGTTACTGCCGACTGACGCTGCCGTTCTTTTGCTGCATTGATGGCGTCTTCCAGAGGTTGCACCATCATGACCATACCCGGACCACCGCCATAAGGCCGGTCATCCACGGTTCGATGTCTGTCCTGCGTAAAATCGCGAGGATTCCACAAAGAGAGGGAACATTTTTTTTCTTCAAATGCCCTTCTTGTAATGCCCGAATCCGTCAAAGCGGAAAACATTTCGGGAAACAAGGTGATGATGTCAAATTGCATCACAAACGAATCGAAAATGACTGTTCATAAAACCTGACAGGAAATCAATAATCCAGTTCCCAGTCAACTGTTATTTTTCCGCCTTCCCGGTCAACATCGTCAATAAACTGATCGACAAACGGAATCAGCAATTCCCTGACCTTGTTTTCGGAATCTTCAACAGCCACCTGCAAAACAGGATGAGCCCCATTGTCTATAAGGCCCCTGACCGTTCCCAGCGCGTCGCCGCGAAGATTGAAAACGGAAAGTCCGATCAGATCGACCCAGTAATATTCGTCTTCCGGCAATTCCGGAAAACGGCTGCGGGAAATGCAAATGACAGAACCCCGCAAGGCTTCAGCAGCCTCGCGGTTGTCTATACCGGAAAAATGGGCGACGATTTCATCGCCCTGTCTTCTGGCCTGCATAACCTTGACGTTATGCATGTCAGGCAAATCCAGCCACCAGTCTTTTACTCTCAGCATCGCTTCGGCTTCTGCGGAATAAGGCACAATTTTCGCCCATCCGCGGATGCCATAGGCACCGCTGATATGACCGACCTCAATCAGGTCGGATGGAACCTCGATATGACCGGCCCTGTTTGCCAAATTTAAAGCAGCCGATTATTTGGCCGAGGCAACGAGGCGTGCAACCGTCGGGGACAGTTTTGCACCAACGCCTTGCCAGTAGGCCAGACGGTCTGTTGCAATAGTGATACCTTTTTCGCTTTCAGCTGCGAAAGGATTGTACGTGCCGAGGCGTTCGATGAAACGTCCATCACGACGATTGCGGGAATCGGTTGCGACGATTTGATAAAAAGGGCGTTTTTTTGCGCCACCACGAGCTAAACGAATAACGACCATAAGTCTTCCAAAAAAAAGTTCGAACGGAAAACCTGAGATTATATCCGAATTCCCTTCAACGCAATAGTTAATTTACGACAAGGTGTCGTAAATACTTCATTCAAAACGCTATTGAAAGGCTTGCCTTACCATGACGCCATTCATTTTTTGACAATAACGAGCTTCTGGTAAAGACCACCAAAATACGATTTCATGTTTGTTACAGAATAATTTGCCCCCTTTGGAAAATAATCCGCCAGTTCATGGCGCCACATATCCATCGCAAACGGTTCAAACAGTAAAAATACCAGCCGCTGGTACCATTTCAGGGGATGCCACCAGTTCGGATTGTGAAACTCGACCAGAACGATTTGCCCACCCGGCTTGACGACCCTGAAAGCTTCGGCGAGCGCTTGCCGTCTTTTGTCTTCAGGCAATTCATGCGGCAGGAAAAACATCAGCGCCCTGTCGTAAGATTCATCCGGACAATGCAGATCGGTTGCGTCACACTGGATCAGCCGGATTCTGTCGTCCGGCCGTCTCAATTTCCGGCGGACATTCTCGAGCTGGACATTCAATACATCGATCACATCCAGAGTGCCATCTTTGCCGAGATGGGTTTGCAGGCGCGGTGTCAGTTTCCCGTATGCGCACGAAATCTGCAAGGTCGATCCCGTCATGGGGGAAGGGAATTCTTCCAGGACAGCGTCCACAAGACGGTCGTAATTGCCCAGAAGGATCAGGTTGATGAGCAAGCCATGATCCCAGAAACGGACAGCCAGAGGATGCTCGTACGCCCACCAGTAAATTTTATGGAGATATCCCGGAGTAGCCAGAGGAACAGAAGGCCCCTCGAACTCGACGATATCTTTTTTCAACGGTTCAGTCGGATTCATATTTCACGTCACATGCCACCCTTTTTAGCGGCAGCCTCCATCAATTGTCGGATTCTATCGCATTTATGGTGCGGACTTGTAAATGAAGTTTTTTCTATCCCGAATTTTTTGAATCAGTTCCTGTTTCCTCACAAGAAATCATCTCTGGAAAAACAATAAAGTACGCGTATGAAAAAACCTTTTTCTCGCATATCGCCTGTTTATGAACAAATGACGAAACAAACGGGCTTTTCAATGCCAGAGAAAGTCGCGTTTCATTTAGAATAGTAAAAAAGCACATACAGGAGCGCCCGGATGAGTGAATTGGACACACATGCAAACCAGCGTTTTTTCGCGGTGATTAATGCCGGCTCATCCAGCCTGAAATATTCCCTGTTCGCCGAAACGCATGACAAACGGCTTGAACGCCGCACGGATGGCGGCATTGAAGGCATAGGAAGCGACAAACCTTTTTTTATTGCTTTCGATGATGACAAGTACCAGATTGACGAATACCACTGGGACAAGGCGACATCGCTCGATGAACTGCTGGCATTTCTGATTGAGTGGATCGAGAAATTTCTGGCGCCCGACCATCTCAGTGCCGTTGGTCATCGCATGCTCCACGGCGGGACTCTTTACGACGAACCGATTCTGGTCACACCCGAAGTTCTTGAGAACCTGCGCAAACTCATCCCGCTGGCTCCCCTTCACCAGCCGCGCATTCTGACGGTTATCGACACGCTCGCAGCCCGCTACCCCGGCCTGTGCCAGATCGTTTGCTTCGATACGTCTTTTCACAAGACGAACCCCTATATCGCCAAGCTCTATGGCTTGCCCCAGTCGCTGACGGACAAAGGCCTGTTGCGTTTCGGCTTCCACGGCCTTTCTTTCGAATACGTCAGCATGGAACTGAAACATATCGACATGCACGCCGCCATGGGACGAACCATTATCGCCCATCTTGGAAGTGGTGCAAGCATGTGTGCGATGATCGGCGGAAAAAGCGTCGCCAGCACAATGGGCTTCTCTGCACTCGACGGACTCGTCATGGGAACCCGGTGCGGCCAGCTCGACCCGGGCGTCATTTTGTATCTTCTCCAGCACGAAGGCATGAACGCAAAGGAACTGGAAACGCTGCTCTATCAGGAATCGGGATTGTTGGGGGTTTCGGGTATCAGCAACGATGTCCGTGACCTGATGAAGAGTGACGCACCGTCGGCAAAAACGGCGCTTGAACTCTTCGTCTATCGGGTCGTCAGGGAAACCGGTTCTCTCGCAGCAGCCTGCGGCGGACTGGATTCATTCGTATTCACCGCAGGCATTGGCGAACGTTCGCCGGAAATCCGCGCAGCAGTATGTGAACAGCTCGACTGGCTCGGTCTGGAGCTTGACGAACGGGCAAACCAGCTGGGCGAACTGAAAATCAGCAAGGACACGAGCCCCGTGTCCATCTGGATTCTGCCCACTTATGAAGAACTGATGATTGCGCGACATGGCGCACGCCTTTCGGCAGAATGCGAAGCCCATCAGCCGTAAGACAAGGTACTGTTAAACGGTCAGTTCTTCCAGTGGCCATCTTGGCCGGACAGTGAAAGCGTAATCTTTCTGTGCAGCATCCGGATTCTGCATCAGATGCATGGCACCGGCAAAAGCGATCATCGCACCGTTATCGGTACAGAATTCCAGTTCCGGATAAAAAACCTGACAACGCCGTTTCGCCGCCATGCCATTCAATGCTGCCCGCAGTTGACGATTGGCTCCGACGCCACCGGCCACAACCAGTTGTTTCAGGCCAGTCTGTCGCAATGCCAGGGCACACTTTGCAGCCAGAACCTCGACAATCGCATTGACGAAGGCCCTCGCAATATCGGCTTTGACCTGTTCCGAAGGCGAATCCCCCTGCTTCTTCAGGGTCGTCAATACCGCTGTTTTCAAGCCTGAAAAACTGAAATTCAAATCTTTTGAATGCAACATCGGACGCGGCAAATGAAACACCTCAGGATTTCCTTTTTCCGCCAGAAGTGATATTTCAGGGCCGCCCGGATACGGAAGCCCCAACAGTTTTGCCGATTTGTCGAAAGCTTCACCGGCAGCGTCATCGAGTGTTTCCCCCAACAACTCATAGCGGCCAACACCATCGACGCGCATCAATTGGGTATGGCCACCGGAAACGAGCAGGGCCACAAACGGGAAAACAGGAGGTTTTGAAGCCAGCAGTGGAGAGAGCAAATGTCCCTCCAGATGATGCACTCCGATAAGGGGCTTGTTCAGGGCAAGCCCGAGACTGGACGCAACGGAGCTGCCGACCAGAAGTGCGCCAGCCAGTCCGGGCCCTTTTGTATAGGCAATCGCATTCACGTCCTGTGGCGTCAATAACGCTTTTTCAAACGCCTGTTCAAGAAGCGGGACGATACGACGGATGTGGTCCCGTGAGGCAAGCTCAGGCACCACACCGCCATATTCGGCATGCAATGCAATTTGTGAATAAAGCGCATGCGAGAGCAATCCCTTATCGGTATCGTAAAGCGCAATTCCGGTTTCGTCACATGACGATTCAATGCCCAAAACAATCATAAGAAAAAAATGTGAAAATTTGAATACAATATATTCTACAAGTTCTTGACAGTAACATCTATCGGTCTCTATAATGCATGTCTTTCGGGTCGTTAGCTCAGTTGGTAGAGCAGCGGACTTTTAATCCGTTGGTCGCGTGTTCGAGTCACGCACGGCCTACCAGAAATACTGAAGGGTTACGTTTTTGACGTAACCCTTTTTTGTTTTCCGCGTGTCAGTTATGAGAATAACCCATATATAAGACACGAAAGATATATTTACCCTCCCCAAGACAAATCTGCCGGTACAAATTCGCCAAATGACTGGCAGATGACTGATGCCAATCAAGCGTCATGACTTGCAGCTGGCTGGTAATTTTGGATACAGTACCGGTATGTCCACCAGCCCGCTCCTTTGCATATTGCCAGATGAATGATATTGCCAGAAAACCCTTGTCCGGATTGAGCCTCCATCTGCGTTCCTGGGCTGGCGTTGCCTTGCCTGCCAGAGAACTTCGTGAAAATATGGATTTCGGGGAACGCATTAACCATATCCTCACGATTTCACAGATAGTTCTTTTCTGTCGGCGCCCCCGTTTTTCATTTGATCCGGATTTTTCCGTGGATGGCGAACGTATTTCCGGCAAGCTGCTTTGCCGCGTTGAAGGTAAGATCAGGACAATCCCTTTTTCACTTGTGATTCCGCTCGGCGAAAATGAGAAATCCTTTGTTCTGGCCCCGGCCCCGCATAATGAAATCCATATCGTAGACGGACAAGGCGAACCGGTTGGAAAGCTGTCTGCTCATACCCTCTCGCAACGCCCCGAAATCCTGAAACAGGAACCCTGGGTTAATGATCTGGAAGTGCTGTACGCAGGTAATGTTTACAAGGAAGGAACTCTTTCCGCTTTTGAAAAGGTTCGGAGTAATAAAGCCCTGCAGGAATTGCTGGCTGGAATGCGCAAGGCTCTGCCGGACGATGACATTATCGTTTATGCCTTTGAATATCTTCCCTATGATTTGATTCCGATGCTAGGTGCCCTGATGCCACAAGGCTTGCAAGCACAGGATGCCCGTTTTCTGTCCACAAAGGATCATCCCCTAAATGAATTCCAGAAAACCTGTATGGAACAGGCGGCACTGATCGAGTATTTCCGACCGATATGGAATGCGCCTGATAAACAGGTCAACAACCCTGAATCGGAAAGGGTTTTTCAAAGTTGTGAAATACTGGATTTTTCCGGTGTCGTGATAGAAATTTCGACTGTGCGCAGCTGCTTGCGCAGCGCGTAGACTGTCAAATCCCTGATGTTGTCATCGTCCTCGACG
>OGXI01000387.1_pt1 | contig 39349 bp, 38 predicted proteins | sample 1576221 | NCBI WGS metagenome assembly OGXI01 (sample SAMEA3541523, study PRJEB24748) | human gut metagenome | biome: human gut; feature: human-associated habitat; material: faeces | place: China | collected 2012
AGGGCCAAGTGGTGCAGATCATCCCCAGCCGCGAAGATTCTTTGGACCGGCTGGTAGATGAAAATGCCCGGCAATTCTCCGATGAGCAGGAAAGTGTGGAGAGCGTGGTGCTTCACAAGCTGGAAGTGGACAGGCTACATACCGCGCTTTCCCTGCTGACTCCAGAGGAACGTGCGCTGATCCAGGCGCTGTTCTTTGAGGAAAAGACAGAACGGCAATATGCAGATGAGCTTGGCGTGTACCGCAATGCTGTTCATGTTCGGAAAATAAAGGTCCTCAAAAAGTTGAAGCTCTTATTGGAGGGTTAAATCTAATGCCCCTCACCTGGATGTTGTTGGGTGATGGGCATTTTTGACTTCCTCAAATAAAAACAGCCTGTCATACAATTTCGAACCATGAGGATATACAAAATTCAAATTCGCACACTTTTCCTGACAACACAGTTCAGGTAAAATATGAATTAAAAAATCCGCACATCTAAACCAAATCTAAATAAAGGCATGGTATAATACGATTGAGGTGATATTTTGAGCGAGCAAATTTTGATTATCGAAGATGAAACCGCCATCCAGTCGATCCTTTCGGAGCTGCTGACGGATGCCGGATACAATATAGAGGTTGCAGGCGATGGCCTGGAGGGGATCACAAAATTTCGGGAGAGGCTCTTTTCCCTTGTCCTGTTGGACATTATGATGCCGAAAATTGACGGATATACGGTCTGCGAGATGATCCGGCAGGAATCTAATGTGCCGATTATTATGCTGACAGCACTGGACGAGGAAGAAGCCCAGGTCAAGGCATTTGAATTAAAAGTGGACGATTACATCACAAAGCCTTTCTCCGTGAAGCTGGTACTCATGCGCGTGGAGGCGGTTTTGCGCCGGGTAAAAGAACGGGAGGGCCAAGAAGCCACAACCACGCTTTCTTACGGAAATATCCGGTTGGATCGGGAAAGCCACTCGGTTTCTGTTGGCGGAACGCCCGTCTCCCTCACTCATACGGAATATGGGCTTTTGGAGCTGTTCATGCTCCATCCTGGTCGAGTATTTACACGGGACAATCTGCTCAATCAGGTGTGGGGCTATGATTTTGTCGGGGAAGAAAAAACTGTTAATATCCACATTATGAACCTGCGGAGAAAGCTGGACGCGGATTTGATCGAAACGATCAGAGGGGTGGGATACAGACTTGGTAAAGAAAATTAGAAATAGTTTAAGTGCAAAGGTCTTTTTGTGGATTGCCGGTCTGCTCATCCTGTGCAGCCTGCTGATTTACGGCATGGTGATGATATTTCTGCCCCAGAGTTACACGATTGTGGCAAGCAGTCGGGTTGAGACGGAAATTGAGCAACTTATTGATACACTCTCACAAACCGATTACGACGATGCCGGGGATGTTATCGAACAATTCTGTCAGAGCAATCGGGCATCCGTGATCTTGAACGATGGAATCACCATGCACACCTTCGGCACAGTGGATGAGCAGAGTGTAGAGCGTGGAGAAGCTATGACAGCCGCAATAGAGGTGAAATTTGCGGATCGGGATGGGAGTTATTATCTCAGTATTACCGCTCCTGTTTCTGCCGGTAATGAGTTGACCATGGCTTTTTTGGAATTACTGCCGCTCTTGCTGCTTCTGATCTTGCTAATCTCAGCGTTAGGAGCGTTCCTATGTAGTCGGGTGTTGGTGCGGCCTGTTCTTGAGATTAGTCGTGTCTCCAAGCGAATGGCCGATTTGGATATGACCTGGGAGTGCGGAGTTCACCGAACGGATGAACTTGGTGTGTTGGCAAACAGCCTGAACACAATGGCAAAGCGGCTGGATACTGCCATGAAAGAACTGGAAAGTGCCAATGAACAACTGCGGGAGGATATGGAGCATATCACCGAGCTGTCTCGCCAGCGCCGGGATTTCTTTGCGGCTGCCTCCCATGAGTTGAAAACGCCCATTACCATCTTAAAAGGCCAGATTGAAAGCATGATCTTGGGCATTGGAAAATATAAGGATACAGGAAAAGTGCTGCCGGAAACCCTCAAAGAAGTAGAGAATATGGAGCGGCTGGTAAAGGAAATCCTCACGATTTCCAAAATCGAGATGGATGGTCTGGCCGGGAAAGCAGAGCCGGTGTCGCTGCCGGACATTATTACCAAAGTCACCGAAACGCTGCTCCCGTTGGCTCAGGAGCGACAGATTACCGTTCATTCTCAACTTGCCGAGGATGTCACGGTATCCGGCAACGCTTCTCTGCTGGAAAAGACCATTCATAATATCTTGAGCAATGCCATCCGTCACTCACCGGAGGAGGCGGAAGTTTTTATCCACCTTACGCCCTCTGTTCTGACTGTAACCAATACTGGCACTTCTATCCCGGAAGAAGATCTGCCTGTGCTGTTCACGCCTTTTTACCGGGTGGAAAAATCCCGGAACAAATCTACCGGCGGCAGCGGCCTGGGGCTGTATCTTGTCAAGACTATTTTGGAGTTACATGGATTCCAATATCGGGTGGAAAATACGGGATCAGGAGTGGTTTTTACAGTAGTGTTTTGATATAAATCGGGTAGCATGAAAGACAAATTTGTTTTCCGGTTTTTCCCTGTTGTCCTAAAAAACTAAATCAAAATTAAATCAAGTCTAAGCGAAAAATAAACCGTCCTTTTGTATGATGGAATCACATCAAACGAAAGGACGGTGTTTTTATGGGCGTTTGCAGGCGGGCTGCCCTTTACCTGGCCCGCAAAAAAGGAAAGGCTATTCTTCTTTTCCTGATCTTCTTTTTGGTATCTGCCCTTTTGCTGATCTGCTTTTCCGTTTTGAATGGTACAGGACAGGCAGCCAGAGATCTGCGTTCTAATATCGGTGCTGCCTTTTATATCCGGCCCTATGCACAGATGACCTTGGAGGATGGCGCTCTCAGTGAAGGGACAGCACCCGTGATCTCCCAGCAGAGCATTGACGAGGTGATCGACGCTGCCCAGGGGCAAGTGAAAGCCTACAATACGGAGCATTATGGCTATGCCAAGAGCGAACAGCTTCACTTCCTGCCGGGTGCCGGAGACAATGAGGCCAGCAACATGGGACAGGTAACTGCTGTGCGGGATTCTGGGCTGACGGATGTGTTCCTAAATGAAGAATATACCCTGCTTGCTGGCCGCCATATCCAGCCGGAGGATGAGAATAAAATCCTCATCAGCGCAGAACTGGCAGTGGAAAATAGCCTGGAAGTTGGCGATGTACTCACCCTCACCCACGCCGGTTTAGACCAGCAGGACGGAGAATATATCGACACCATTCCAGAAAAGACGGCTTTTGCCAAGGTGGAGATTGTGGGCATTTTCCAGTGTGACGGAGCTGCCGACAGTGCGGATTCCCCCACCGCCGGAAAAGCAGCAAATCATATTTTTTCCGACAGCCATCTGCTGATAAATTTGCAGGAACAGCAGGAGGGCATTTTTGAGGGCGAGATCGCCTTTTACATTGCTGACCCTCTTGAACTGGATACTCTGCTGGAGCATGTGGAGGCCATCGGCTCCATAGATTGGGACAACCACATTCTGCGGGAGAATGATTTTCAGTACGAGCAGATCGCCGGACAGCTTCAAAATCTTCAAAACCTGGCTGTGGCGCTGATTGCTATTGCCTCTGTTTTGAGCATTGTAATTCTAATGCTGATCCTGATGATGCGGATACGGGGACGTATCCATGAAGCGGGGATTTACCTCTCGGTGGGGAAATCCAAGGCGGCAATCATCGGGCAGTTTACCTTAGAGGCATGGGTGCTTCTGTTTACTGGCTTTCTGCTTGCCTTTCTGCTGTGGCTGCTCTGTTCTGATACGGTGAATGGGCTTTTGTTTGGCGCTCTGGCCCAGGGAACAGGTACAGCGGCATTGCAGACCGGCGGCAGCACATCTAATTACCTGCAGCCGGATCTGCTTCACTCCGGTATCCTGTTTGCCGGGGAATTGGGAGCTGTCCTGCTGACGGTACTGGCAGCCAGTGGCACGATCCTCCGGCTAAAGCCAAAAGAGATTTTAACAAGAATGAGTTAAGGAGGCATTTGACATGAACTTTTTTAGACGGGCGATCCGCTACTGCTGGCGACAGAAAATAAGAAGTATCATCCTGCTGCTGGCCTTTACGCTTCTGGCTTCGGCGGCATTGATTGCCTTATCCGTAGGCCATGCCACGGCAGAGGGAACCGATGAGGTGAAGCAAACGGTAGGTGCCTCGATCCATATAGAGATCGACTCCGGCAATACTGATCTCTATGGAAGCGGTTCAGAGAATGAATGGGGTACGGCTTACCAATATAACGGAGACTATATCACCCAGGGAGTGATTGACGCCATTGCCAAAGTGGATGGTGTGGTGAATTACAGTGCCGAAAGCGAAGGCGGCTATTGGGGCGCTGGTATCAATTTTGAATACTTCACCGGCTCGTTTAACATCGACTTTACCGGTGGTTATGGTCAATCGGTGCCTTACACGGTAACACTGAACTCTGAACTGAGCGCAAACTTTTTGAATGGCACTTATACGCTGGAAGAAGGCCGGCACATCCAGCCGGATGATTCCTATGCAGTGCTGATCTCCAAAGAACTGGCCGACAAGAATGGTCTTTCAGTGGGCGATGACATCACTATGTACGACTTGGACAGCGATTCTGAAAACACCTTTGAGATTGTGGGTATTTTCAGCGGCACCGAAGGCATGAGCAAAGACGCTATGATGGCTGACGGCATTCCGGCCAACCAGGGCTATATTGACATGAACAGCTACAATGAGATTTTTGACCGCGATGCTATGAAGCTTGGCTCCCTGGATGTCTATGTGGATTCTGCCGAAAATGTTCAGGATGTTTTGGAAACCATTCAAAACCTGCCGGAGATTAAGGACAAGACATTTACCTATTCCACAGATACGGAAAACTTCGATCTGATTTCAAACCCGCTTTCTTCTATCCAGACAATGGTGGATACAGCGGTCATTGTAATTGCTGTTACAGGCGCAGCGATCATTGTCCTTTTGCTGGTTCTTTGGACGCGAAGCCGAAAGAAAGAAGCTGGTATCTTAATGGCAGTAGGCAGAAGCAAGTTAGAAATCGTGCTGCAATTCCTAACGGAGAACATTCTGATTGCGATTCCCGCAGTAGCCGCCTCACTTGGCCTGACTGCTTTGCTGGCTGATAAAGTTGGCGCTTATCTTGTAAGCCAAACTGCCAGAGATATTACCGGACTAAGTGTAACGATCCATTCCGCAGATATTGCAGCGGTTTATGGCATTGGTGCGCTGATCCTGATTTTGGCGGTGCTTCTGGCAGCGGTCACAGTGATTCGATTGAAGCCGAGAGAAATTCTCTCCCAAATGGATTAAGGAGGTACATCCCATGAGCATTTTAGAATTTTCCAATTTGAAATACACCTATAACGGAAAGCAAAGTATCCTGCGGGGAGCCAGCGGAAAATTGGAGCAAGGAAAACTGTATGCTATTCTTGGCCCTTCCGGTTGTGGTAAAACCACATTGCTCTCTTTGCTGGGCGGCTTGGACAGTCCCGAAAATGGGCAAATCCTGTTTGCGGGAAAAGATATTGCAGAAACCGGTCTTGCGGATCACCGTCGCAATCATGTTTCCTTTATTTTTCAATCCTACAACTTGATTGATTATCTTACTCCGGTAGAAAATGTGGCTTTGACTTCCAAGTTGCCGCCGCTGCCCATTCTGGAGCGGCTGGGGCTGACGAAAGAAGAAGCCAAACGGAATGTGCTGAAACTCTCCGGCGGCCAGCAGCAACGAGTTGCTATCGCCCGCGCCCTGGCAAGTGAAGCCCCGGTGATCCTGGCAGACGAGCCTACCGGCAATCTGGACGAGGACACCGCCCAGGACATCACAGAAATTCTCAAAGAGAGCGCCCACAAGATGAACAAGTGTGTGGTGGTCGTTACCCACTCCAATGAGTTGGCAAAGCAGGCCGATGTGGTATTCCGGTTGAGAAAGGGTGAGCTGCAGGTGCTGGAGCGCGTTCAGGACGGAGCCGCCCAGCCCCAATCCCGCAGGAACAACGTTCCCCGCAGTGAAAGGAGGGCAAAATGATGGAGATGGACAGCAATCCAATCACGAAGCCCTCGAAAAAAGGAGCTATCCTTTCCACAGTTTTTTATGCTCTTGCGGTGGTGCTACTGATTACAGCTTTTGTCTCCCTGGCGGCCTGCCATCAAAATATCACCCGGCAGCTTGAGCAGGGCGTCCCTGTGCAGGGAAACGAACTGGCGATTGTGAATCTCTACCTTACAAGCTGTGTGCAGTATTTTGCCTTTGCCGTCGCCATGGTTTTTTGCGGCAAGGCTGTCCGCAGGGTGCTGGCGATCCATAGCGAAGCGCCGGTACAGGTCGCTCCCTATATGCTCAATCCCCCGGCAGAGGCTACCGGTCCCGATTATGCCGAGGAAGTTGAGCCGGAGGAGGACGATACGGATTTTGAGGCTTGGGGATTCCGGGAAAAGGAAGAATAAAAAAAGACACGCCGGCGGGCTTGCAGAGCAGCAAGCCCTCGGCCATGTCTTGAAAACAGGAGAATGGAGGTGGTTCCCATGCAGCAAACAGAGTGGGTTTATTGTCCCGTCTGCGGGAATAAAACCCGTGATCGAATCAGGGAGGATACAGTTTTAATCAATTATCCTCTCTACTGCCCAAAGTGCAAACGAGAGAGCTTGATTCAGGCGAAACAACTACATATCGTTGTCATCAAAGAGCCAGACGCATAGACGCAGAGCCGATGAACCAGTGAGAATTTCCCACGGACATCGGCTCTTTTTCACTCTTTGGGCTGGCTGTCCAAGGCCGCCCTAACTGTCGCCTTGATGATCTGCATAGAACGCTCATCGCAGTTATACAGCATACGGACAAGGTTTTCCATTTCGGAATCCTCAATTTGCTTTTCCGGGAAGAAAATCTGATCGGGTAAAATGGACAGCTCCCGAATCAACTTGTACAGGATGTCGTAGCTGGGCTTTTTGCCTTCGTTCTCGATACGATATATAAATCTCTCGGTTACTCCGACCTTGGCTGCCAGATCTTCGACCGTAATATCTGCTTTTATGCGGGCATTCTTGATGATCTCGCCAAGCGTTTCATGTTCATTCTGCACTTTCAGTTCACCTCTCCTTCTATTTTACGGATTTATGCCAGATTTATAATGGCATAGCAGTTCAAATTTTAGAGAACTGACAGTGCGGATAAAAGTGAACTGACCCAGATCGTATAGCTGGCCCTGCCAATAAAAAAAACGAGGTTTTGGCAGGGTGGTTTGTCATGCCCATCCCTCCAGACCACGTTTTGGCCTGGAGGGATATTTCATGCGTTGGTCATCCTTCGCACCGCTGCTTATTAGAAGCAGCGAGTATGATTCTATGTCGTAGGCCGCCTGCTTGACGGTGTACGGTCAAAAAAACTTCCCGTTTTTCAGCGGGATACTACGCCCTTCACACTGAACCATCATGCCATGATTTACACGAACTAAAAAGAAACGCGCTTGCCGTTTGGGGTAATACCCCATTCTGCAGGTGCGTTTTTCTGTATAGAGAAACCCCATTTTCACGTTGTAGGGGACCGCCGGCCAGTCTGAATTTCTCGCAATTCAGACTGATCGGAGGTAAAACAGCGTGGAAGCTGATAAAAAAAGAATATGGATTCGCGGCCAATTTGTCGAGGTCACGGATGAAGTGTACCGGGCCTATATGCAGGGCGACCGGAAAATGCGCTATTTTGAGAACGATTTGAAAACCGAGCGGTTCGTTCTCGGAAAGGAGGGCCAAGTGGTGCAGATCATCCCCAGCCGCGAAGATTCTTTGGACCGGCTGGTGGATGAAAATGCCCAGCAATTCTCCGATGAGCAGGAAAGCGTGGAGAGCGTGGTGCTCCACAAGCTGGAAGTGGACAGGCTACATACCGCGCTTTCCCTGCTTACCCCAGAAGAACGTGCGCTGATCCAGGCATTATTCTTTGATGAGCGCAAAGAGAGCGAGCTGGCGATGGAACTCGGCATTTCTCAGCCCGCCGTTTATAAGAGGAAAATGAAGGTCCTTAAAAAGTTGAAGCTCTTGTTAGAGGGCTAAATTAAACCCAATAAGGAACCTCTCGCTTTGATAATGCGGGAGGTTCCTTTTATATCGTTTATACTTATTTTTCATAATCCTATTTAGACGTTCATGGTTATTAACTTGTATTCTTCGAAGGAGCGAAGTATAATAAGCACTGGAGGTATGTACTATGGATTATATGACTTTAAGAGAAGCCGGCGAGAAATGGGGAATCTCTCCACGGCAGATCAATTATTATTGCTCTGAGGGACGCATTCCGGGAGCTGAAAAAATGGGAACGGTTTGGCTAATACCCAAAGACGCCCAAAAGCCAGTGGACGGCAGGACAAAGCAAGGGAGGGCTTTGAAACATGTATAGTGTTTTGATTATAGACGATGATAAGGAACTTTGTGCCTTGATGAAGAAATGCGTGGAACAGGAAAACTTGTCTGCGGTGGTGGCGCATGGCGGTTTAGAGGGCTTACGGCTGCTGGGAGAAAACAAAGACACCTGTTGCCTGATTATTCTGGATGTGATGATGCCGGGTATGGACGGCTTTCAGGTATTGCAGAAAATCCGGGAGAAAAATAATGTGCCGGTGCTGATGCTGACCGCCAAAAGCGACGAGGAAGATAAGGTTTCCGGCCTGCGGCTGGGGGCGGACGATTACCTGACAAAGCCTTTCGGCATTAACGAGCTGATGGCCCGCGTCAATTCCCTAATCCGGCGCTACACCACCCTAAATCCCGTGACCGGGAACGAGGCCGCCACCATGCTTCTGAAAGATATGGTGATTGATAAAGTCAATCGGACGGTGACTGTCCAAAATATCTCGGTAGAGCTAACCGGCAAGGAATTTGATTTGCTTCTGGTTTTGGCGTCCAATAAGGGACGGGTATTTACAAAAAAGCAACTTTATACGCAGGTATGGACGGAAGAATACGACTTTGACGATAACAACATCATGGCCTTTATCAGTAAACTACGGAAGAAGATTGAGCCAAATCCAGAACAGCCGTTTTATATCCAAACCGTCCGGGGTGTGGGGTATCGGTTCAATAAGGAGGCATGAGCATGGAGTTAAATCTTTATCTGCTGCTGGCCCTATTGATTGCTCTGCTGGTAATCGGCTACCTTTTGGCAAAACTTCACCGCGTCCGGGGCCAGCTTTCCCTTATCAAAGACGCTCTGGCAGATATAAAGAACGGGAACTTAAACCGCCGTGTACTGGCGCGGGAAAGCGATCTGACGAAACAAATCTGCTATGACATCAACGAGATTGCTATGAGCAGCCAATCCCGGATTATCCAGCAAAAGCAATCCGAGCAGGCTTATAAGCGGCTCATGACAAGCCTTTCCCATGATGTAAAAACGCCGCTTGCCTCTCTGGTGGGCTATTTGGAGGCCGTGGAAAGCAAGATCGTAACAGGGGCCGAGCAGGAAGAATATATTCGGGTAGCTATGGAAAAAGCCCACCACCTGAAAGACTTTGTGACCGCCCTGTTTGAATGGGTGAAGCTGGATGCCGGGGAGCAGATTTTTCATTTTGAAGTCTGCGACCTGAATGAGCTTTCCCGCGACATCATGGCCGACTGGGTGCCGCTGCTGGAAAGTCACGATCTCACCTATGAAATTGAGATACCCGAAACAGAATACATGACGAGGGTTGACCCTACCGCCTACACCCGTATTCTCAATAACCTGCTGCAAAATATCCTGACGCACAGCGGCGCAAGACAAGTGACCCTGACCGTGACTGAAACGGAGCAGCAGGCAAAAATCATAGTGGCTGATAACGGGAAAGGAATTTCCGCCGCTGATCTCCCCCATATCTTTGAGCGGATGTATCAATGCGACCACTCCCGATCTGCCAAAGGGAACGGGCTGGGCCTCTCCATTGCTAAGGAACTGGTAATCGTCCATAAAGGAACCATCACGGCAGCCAGTGTCCCCGGAGCTGGTACAACCTTTACCATCATACTTCCGAAAGCTCTGTGAAATCACAGAGTTTTTTTTGAAAAAAATTTTTCTCGGCAAGGTTATGGCAAGGTTAGTGTTTTATACTGGCCTTGTGGTTGGATATGCTGGTATTGCAATCACGGCATTACCACACAGAAAGCGAGGAAATAAGTATGAGCGATTACTTGATCGAAACAAAACAACTGACAAAAACTTATGGAGATCAGGCTGTTGTAAAAAATATTGATCTTCATGTGAAGCCGGGCCGGATTTACGGGATTTTAGGTCGAAATGGAGCCGGTAAAACCACCATTATGAAAATGATTTTGGGTCTTACTCCAATCACTTCCGGCGAAGTGGATGTGTTCGGCCAGAACATCAAAGGCCATGAAAAACGCATTTATCCCCGTATTGGGGCCATCATTGAAACTCCCGGCTTTTACCCGAACCTGACCGGCACAGAAAACCTTGAAATCTTTGCGAAGCTGCGCGGGACGCCCCGGCCCAACGCCGTCAAGAACGCACTGGAAGTCGTGGGGCTTCCTTACCGGGACAAAAAGCTGTTCAGCAAGTATTCTCTCGGTATGAAGCAGCGCCTCGGCATTGCCAACGCCATCCTGCATGACCCGGAGCTATTGATCCTCGATGAACCGACCAACGGGCTTGACCCCATCGGCATTGCCGAAGTACGGAACTTTATCAAGAATTTGAGCGTGGATCGCGGCAAAACCATCCTGATTTCCAGCCACATTCTTTCCGAAATCGCACTTCTGGCGGATGATATTGGCATCATCGACCACGGCGTACTGCTGGAAGAAAGCAGCATGGAGGATTTGGAAAAGAAAAATCGGAAATACATCCAGCTTCAGGTGTCGGATGTCCCCAAAGCCTCACTGATTTTGGAACGGCAGTTCCATGTGACGGATTATGCGGTGCAGGACGAACATAACCTGCGGCTCTATGATACCGCGCTGGATATGGCAGCAATCAACAAGGCCCTTGTAATACAGGACGTAGCTGTTATTAGCTCCCAGATTTGCAATGACACTTTGGAGGACTATTTTAAAGAAATCACAGGAGGTGTTGGAATTGCTTGAACTGCTCAAAATAGAATTTTCTAAAATGCAGCGTCGGCCGTTTATCCTGATTGCGACTTTGGCTGCGATAATTTTGCCTGCTCCTATTTCCCTTTTAGCCGCCAGGACTGGACAAGGATATGATTTCTTGTATAAATCTGTTATTAACTTGGGACAACTTGTGCTTCTGGTTCCTATTCTTTGTATCGTAGCGGCTATGCTTTTTTTTGAAGAACGTGATAACAATACTTTGAAGTCATTGAAGATCGTTCCTGTTTCCATGAGCCTGCTGGCCGCTTCAAAATTGATTGTGATGCTTGTTGTTTCTATCCTTTATTCAATTTTTGCGTTTGTTTCAACGGCTGTTTTTTCAATGATCGGACATATGGCGGTAGAACAGTTTGTAACTAAATTGCTACTTTGTATTGCCACAGGGATTATGGTGTGGGTTGCGTCACTTCCTTGCATTGCATTGATTATCGTGTTCAATCGAAACTATATTTTTTCTGTCTTGTGTTCCTTTTTATATGCACTTATGGGTTTTATTGTTACCAATGCGACAATTCAGACAGAAGCACCAAATATTTTTATGATATTGCCTGTAAATACAATCAATAGATGGTTGCTCCCATTCTTCCAAAATTTAGATACTGCCAAATATCCTTTTGATATAGGCCCAAGTTCAGTAAACGCAATTATCTGCGTGGTTTATCTTTTCGTGTATGCTTTGGTATTTGGCTGGATTATCTGTAATCGTTTTAAGAAATGGGATAATTAGTGGAGAAAGAAAATATGTACTTGATAAAAACAGAGTTTGTAAAATTGCGGCGATGTAATATTCTTTGGGTAGGAATTATTACGCTGTTATGTGCACCTTTGCTATCCATATTACAACAACAGTCCTTAAATGATCCAGTTGACAACTACGGATATGTGAATTTGGTAAATGGAACGATTTGGAATAACATGAGCTTTTTTCTCCCGGTTACGCTTATGCTCTTGGGTGGCTATATGATAAGTCGAGAATACACGGATGATACTTTGAAGGAAATATTTATAATCCCTCTTTCGTACTCTAAATTGATGGCAGGAAAAATAGGTGCGTTGCTTATATTATCAGTTTTCTATAGCTTTTATAGCTTTGTGTTGACTACTGGCTTGAGCATACTATTTTATCCGATTGGCTTAACTGGTATAGCTATAATAAAAGCTCTGTTACAAATCTGTGGAATGGGACTTTGTATTTGCATTTCTATAATGCCTTTTATCTGTTGGAGCGGCTCTGCCAAAAACCGTTTTTGGGTAGGAACTGTACTTGTATTTGTGTATGGCATTTTGGGTATTCCATTAGCAGGACATGGGTTTCAGGACTACTATCCTATAAGTGCAGGACTTTCAATTATTCAGTATTCCGGGGACACTGGAAGTGCAATATCAAATATCCATCCGGTAATTGCTGGTATTACGTTGCTGGCAACATTGGTCTTATCTATCGCTATTCTATTCATACAGAACAAGAAAAAACAAAGTTAAAATCATTTATTCCTGCCGGACGACGGCAAAAGAAAAAAAGCCGTCGTGCAGCAGTCCTTTTCCCATGCCTGATTACATTACGGCGGCTTTGACAAAATCAAGGCCGCCGTTCTTTCTGCCCTTATGAGAATGACGCCCTGACGCTGGCAGGATCGGCGGCCCCCGGAGGGAGCCGCCATGGAGGAAAAAGCGTTTCGACATAATGCGACAGAGCACAGGCTGTCAAAAAAGTCGCTTGCTGTTCATCGTGGCTTTACGCCCTTCGCACTGAACCATCATGCCATGATTTACACGAACTAAAAAGAAACGCGCTTGCCGTTTGGGGTAATACCCCATTCTGCAGGTGCGTTTTTCTGTATAGAGAAACCCCATTTTCACGTTGTAGGGGACCGCCGGCCAGTCTGAATTTCTCGCAATTCAGACTGATCGGAGGTAAAACAGCGTGGAAGCTGATAAAAAAAGAATATGGATTCGCGGCCAATTTGTCGAGGTCACGGATGAAGTGTACCGGGCCTATATGCAGGGCGACCGGAAAATGCGCTATTTTGAGAACGATTTGAAAACCGAGCGGTTCGTTCTCGGAAAGGAGGGCCAAGTGGTGCAGATCATCCCCAGCCGCGAAGATTCTTTGGACCGGCTGGTAGATGAAAATGCCCGGCAATTCTCCGATGAGCAGGAAAGTGTGGAGAGCGTGGTGCTTCACAAGCTGGAAGTGGACAGGCTACATACTGCGCTTTCCCTGCTTACCCCAGAAGAACGTGCGCTAATCCAGGCACTGTTCTTTGAGGAAAAGACAGAACGGCAATATGCAGACGAGCTTGGCGTGTACCGCAATGCTGTTCATGTTCGGAAAATCAAGGTCCTCAAAAAGCTCAAGTCTTTGTTGGACGGCTTCATAGAGCTGCCCTGATTATCTTAAAGGGCCTATAATACGGGCAAATCCCTGACCCGGGCACCCCTGCCGGGCCGGGGATTTTGCTTGTTGGGAAATTATCCTCGTCTCTCTGTTCCCGGCCAACAAGTTTACAATTCTTCTATTCTCAAATGCAACCAGCTATTGTATAATGAAGTCATCAATAGTTTGGGTATATGGGGCTGATGATATGAAGGGATTTGAGCGAAGCAATCAATTATTATCTCTTTGTGGATTGAATTGTGGGCTATGTCCTATGCTTTTAGGAAACCATTGTGGCGGATGTGGTAATGGTAATCAATCATGCAAGATTGCAAAATGCAGTCTTGAACATGGAAAGATTGAATATTGTTATGAATGCAACAATTATCCATGTGAAAAACACAAACACATTGATGAATACGATTCTTTTATCACACACCAGCGGCAAAAGTTAGATTTGCAAAGAGCGGAAAGCGTAGGTATTGAGCAATATAATCTTGAGCAGAAAGAAAAGATACAAATTCTCTCCCGACTACTTTCTAACTACAACGATGGACGCAGGAAGAATTTCTTTTGCGTGGCAGTCAATTTATTAGAACTTTCGGAGCTAAAAGAAGCTATGAACCAAATACAATCCAATGATAAATTGCCATTATTGCCAATAAAAGAACAATGCTCGTATGTGGCAGAAATATTACAAAGGATTGCCGACAGACGAAATATCAAGCTTAAACTTATGAAGAAAAAATAATCAATAGGTTGTCCGTCTGCTCTTTCATTGAGCCAACTTAATCCGAACTTTCAAAACTGAATACCAGCCGCCCACCGGCGGCACCACCGAGCAGGAAATCTTTGAAAGGTTTCCTGCTTTTTTATGCCGTTTTTCAGAAGGAGGACTGCTGATGGTATCAGAATACCAAGATAACTTGTGAAATGGCAATATATAGCTGGCTCTCTGGTGTATTCCGCAATGCTGTTCATGTTCGGAAAATGAAGGTCCTCAAAAAACTTAAAAAAATTTTGGAATAATCGTTGTGCAACCTCTCACCCTCAACGGCAAATAGGGTGAGAGGTTCTTTTTATGGCCTCACGGCACCTTGAAAACTGCATACCCATTCATCAAGCACATTCCCGCTGCTTTGGCGAAAGCCAAAGCCCAGGTAGCGGCTGCGCGGCGATCTGCCGGGAGAAAACAACGAGACACCACCGAAAAAAGAAATTGTAGGTCTTTGGTTTGTTCTTCCCAGCAAGGAGCGAGAAACAGCAGGCTGCCAGTACCGGGTGGCTCCCGGTACGGCCATGACCAGCAGCGGAGCGATACTCCCGTCCAGCCTAACGTCCGAGCGTTGAAGCGGCTCTATTTTGCCGTGATCCGTCGCAGGCAATGGGGGCGGTTGCGTGAGAACCACGCGAGGGGTGAGATTCCCCGTGGAGCTGGTGAGCTGCCAGCCGTTTGATGACTTCCCGCAGTGTTCCGGGGTGTCGAGGACAAATAGGAACGCTTTGAAATATGGGCCGTACAGCAGGATGGGCCAATGAAAACAAGAGGATTGTTTTATCTCTCCCCGGCCTTCATTCATTCTGCTGTCCGGTTCCTACATAGGCGGCACCAGCCGCCTGCATTTCAAAGGGAGGTCATAAACCATGAACAGAACATATCATCGTGGCGATATGTACTATGCCGATTTGGGCCGGGGGATCGGCTCCGAGCAGGAAGGCTATCGCCCTGTCCTTATTATTCAGAACGATACTGGAAACAAGCACAGCCCCACGGTTATTGTGGCGGCCATATCCAGCAAAGTGGACGCCAAGGCCAAGCTGCCCACCCATTACCTTCTCAAAGCAGAGAACGGCCTGGAACTGCCTTCTCTGGTGCTGATGGAGCAGCTCCGCACCATTGATAAAAGGCGGCTGGAAACGTACATCGGACATCTGGAGGAACAGCATATTCGCCGGCTCAACCGCGCCCTGGCTGTCAGTGTGGGATTAATCGAAGAAACACCGAAAAATTTAATTATGTGTCTTTGTCCGGCCTGTGCCAATAACTTCTACGGCACAGGCTCTTATTATTTGCGCAGGGTCCACCCTGGCCGGGTGGAAAAGGACATCTGCACCTACTGCGGCCAGCGGCCCGGTTTTGATTATGAAGTAGTAAAAAAGAAGGAAAGGAAGTGAAGATTGGATATGGAAAAGCTGATTACTCGTAAGGAGGCGGCAAAACTGTTGGGAATCAGCCTTGCCACCTTGGATGAAGCCAGAAACAGCGGTTTGATTTCCTATATTCAATATGTACCGAATGGGTGCGTATATTTCACTTCTGCCTACCTTCAGGAATATGTTGCTAAATGCACCTATCGGGCAAAACCTGTGGAAAAGAAAGCAACCTACCGAAATGTGCGAGGAAACAAATCGCACCTTTGAGCAAATCGTGCGGTTTTGGTAAAACAAAGATACAACACTGATTGCATTTGGAGGTAGAAAAATGGCAGCAAAAAGAAAACGAATTCCCAGGTACAGCAAAGTCCAGATAAATGGGCATGAGTATTACAAAACAGATATTGAGGACGCAGATGGCAAACGGGTGATTCTTTACGGAAAAACCCGCGAGGAAGTTTACGACAAGGAAATGGCGGCTCTTGAGCAAATCGACAACGCCACATTCCGGCGTAAATCCCCCACGGTCGCCGAGTATTGTGAAAAGTGGCTTCTGATGCAGTCCGTCCATATCCGTGCCACCACATTGATTGATTATACATCCAAGGTGCGGCGGCATATTATCAAGGAGCTGGGTGAGAAACGAATGGCCGATGTAACCCTGGATGACATCCAGGTTGCCCTTGTGCCAGTCTCTAAAAAGTCGGCTTCAGTATATAAGTCCGTGGTAATCCTCTACAAGTCTATTTTCCGGGCGGCCAAGGAGAGCCATGTGATTGATACAAACCCGACGATATACCTTGAGGCAAAAGGCGGAGGCGTTCCGCAGGAGGAGCGGCAGGCTTTGACGGATGAACAGGTAGAACGGCTTTTGGACGCCATTCGCGGGTTGCCGCCCTATGTATTTGTGATGATTGGTCTGTATGCCGGACTGCGGCGGGAAGAAATCCTTGCGCTGCAATGGGATTCAGTATATCTGGATACAGAAGCGCCGTATCTGACGGTCCGGCGTGCGTGGCACACGGAACATAACAGGCCGGTTATTCTCACAGAGCTAAAAACAAAGGCTGCGGAGCGGAATATTCCTCTCCCGGATCGTTTGGCAGAGTGCTTGAAAGAGGCAAAGAAAAAATCGACATCAGACTATGTAATTGCCAACCAGGATGGAGAGCCCTTGTCTTATACGCAGTTTAAGCGGCTTTGGCAGTATATCGTGACACGGACAGCAAAACCGAGGATAGCTCGCAAACTTGTGGACGGGAAATATGTGAAGTATATGCTTTACCCGGAGCTGGGTGAAAAAGCCCGAAACAATGGTCATGTGGTATATAGCCTGGATTTTGACGTTACGCCACACATGCTTCGTCATACCTACATCACAAATTTGATTCACGCTTCCGTAGACCCGAAAACAGTTCAATACTTGGCGGGCCATGAGAGCAGTAAGATCACGATGGACATTTATGCAAAGGTAAAGTACAACAAGCCGGAGCAACTGGCAGGGGTTTTAAGCGGGGCCTTTGCCGAATGGGATGGCGGTGAATACGAAGCGGCACAATCATAATCAGACAGAAAACGTACAAAGGGCGGGGAGTGTTCCCCGCCTTTTGCGTTTCCCAGAATTGCACCTTTGATAGAGCCATGGTTTTTCAGTATAAAGAAGGTATCGGCGCTGAAATACATATTAAAATAGAAAGGAACAGAAACCATGGCGAAAAAACAAGAAAATGTTCCCCGGTATGGCACTACCATGCGGAGGGGGATTCAATATTACAGGACTCGGATCACCGATGCCGATGGAAAGAGAGTGGACTTGTATGCTGAAACCTGCGAGGAACTCCAGCTAAAGGAGATGGAGGCCCGACGCCAGGTAGAGGAGGCGGTTTTCCGCAGAAAACATCCAACGGTGGCAGAGTATTGCGAGAAGTGGCTGCTCATGCAGTCGGCAAAGGTATCTTCCGGCACGTTGAGAGGATATACCCAGACCATGAACAACTATATTGTCAAACCTTTAGGCGATATGTATCTTGAGGATGTGACTGCAGACGATATTCGGCTTGCGATGATTCCATTGGCTTCAAAATCTGCTGGATTGTATAGTAAGGTAAATATGCTCCTGAAATGTGTCTTTTATTCGGCAGAGCGAAGCCAGTTACTTGAATATAATCCCTGTGAGGGACTCTCGGCCAAAGGGGGAAAACCGGGGAAAAAGATAAATACCTTGACGGATGAGCAAGTGAAGCTGCTTTTAGATACTGTCCGAGGACTTCCACCCTATACCTTTATAATGATCGCTTTATATTCCGGTCTGCGGCGCGAAGAAATTTTGGGACTGCAATGGGACTGCGTATTTCTGGATGTTCCTACGCCGTACATCTCTGTACGGAGAGCATGGCGCTCAGAAAATAACAGGCCGGTGATTTCCACAACGCTGAAAACGAAGGCGGCTCGGAGAGATATTCCGATCCCAAAGTGTTTGACAGACTGCCTGCGGGAAGTGAAAGAGAAAACCGAATCGGAATATGTGGTTGCTGACAGAAATGGAAATCCTCTTTCATCTTCGCAGTTTCAGCGGGTATGGAAATATGTAACCGTTCGCTCTACGAAACCCCATAACTATTATAAGTATGTAAATGGCCAGTGCGTGAAGTGTACGGTAACGCCTACCCCTGGCAGTCATCAGAAAAATAACCCGAAGTTAGTGTATGCCATTGACTTTGATGTAACCCCACATCAACTTCGTCACACCTATATTACTAACCTGCTGTATGCAGGCATTGACCCAAAAACTGTTCAATATCTTGCCGGGCATGAAAACAGTAAGACGACTATGGACATTTACGCGCAGGTGAAGTATAATAAACCGGAGGAACTTCTGAGTGTTGTAAATGCTGCATTTGCTCCATCTGTTGGTGTCTAAAATGCCCCCATTTTTATGATTAAATACTGGGGCAACATTTGAGGGCAGAGGCCAAAAAGCCCATAAAATCAAGGAAAACCGGCGCTAAACTGTACGCCAATACGGCCTCAAGGCAGCCCGTCGCGCTCCGCAGTTCAGCAAGCGCTAAATTTCCGCACATGCTGCCCTCCCCTCTTCGGGGAGGCTTTTTTTGTATAAAAATAGGACGGAGAGTTGCTCTCCGTCCCGCAGCATTTGGCATCATCAGCGCTGCACGCGCCCGCTGCCGCTGCCTTTCATCAGGTTTTCCACCTCGGACACGCTCACACGGTTGAAATCGCCCCCGATGGTGTGCTTGAGACAGCTGGCCGCCACGGCAAATTCCAGCGCGGTCTTTTCATCCTCATAGGTATTGAGACCGTAAATCAGGCCGCCGCCGAAGCTGTCGCCGCCGCCCACGCGGTCCACGATATCGGTGATGCGATACTTGCGACTGAGGAAGAAGTCCTTGCCGTTGTAGAGGCAGGCGCTCCAGTCGTTGTGGTTGGCGCTCTTGGATTCGCGCAGGGTGATGGCCACGCGCCGGATGTTGGGATAGGTGTCCATGGCAAGCCTGGCAATCGCCTTGTACTGCTCGATGTTCAGCTCGCCTTCCTCCACGGAATGTGCGCTTTCCGCCTTGAGCAGCAGGGACTTCTGAAAGTCCTCCTCATTGGCGATCACGGTATCAACATACTTGACCAGCTCGGTCATGACCTGGTCGGCCGTCTTGCCGTACTTCCAGAGATTCTTACGGTAGTTGAGGTCGCAGCTTACGTGCAGGCCCATGGCCTTGGCGCACTTGACGGCCTCCAGGCTCAGATCCGCCGCACCCTGGCTGATGGCGGGCGTAATACCGGTCAGATGGAACCACGTAGCGCCGTCAAAGGCCTTCTTCCAGTCAATATCCCCAGGTTTGGCTTCGCAGATGGCACTGCCTGCGCGGTCATAGATCACCTTGCTGGGGCGCTGCACCGCGCCGGTTTCCAGAAAGTAAATGCCCATGCGGCCGTCCCGCCAGATAATGTTGCTCACGTCCACGCCAAAGCTGCGCAGTTCCCGCACACAGGCATCGCCGATCTCGTTTTTGGGCAGCACGCTCACAAAGGCGGTGTCCATACCGTAGTTCGCCAAAGAAATACTCACGTTCGCCTCTCCGCCGCCAAAGGTGGCCTCCAGGCTGGGGGATTGGAACAGACGCTCGTAACCGGGGCTTTTCAGTCGGAGCATGATCTCGCCAAAGGTAACAACCTTCGCCATGGTCCATTCATCCTTTCATTTTTTCTATCGGGTTGATGGGGATCACTTTTGCAGCAGGTGCACGGCGAAGCCGGCAATGTCATCCTTGAGGTAGATGGCGCGCAGCTTGCCATCCTTCATGATGACGCTGTCATCGTCAAAGGCAAAGCCGCGGCGCTCCATATGCCAGCGGGCACGCTTGATGGAATTGCAGGCCACGGCGATATGTCCATGAGCCCCCCGGAACGGGATCTTCATCACTTCAAAGCCTTCTCCCACGAAATTGGCGTTTTTATGCTCGTCGATGGGCCATCCCAGCAGCTTGGACAGTGTCTGTGCATCCTTCATGGACTGCTCCGGCGTACCGCTGTTCACGCCCACATGGCGGATTTCCAGGCCCAGCATCTTGTTGACGGCGCTGCGGGTGATGTCTTCAATGCGCTTCCAGTCCTTTTGGGCCACGGCGTCGCCGGGGACCATCCAGCTGCCGCCACACGCGACGATCTTGGGGAAGGCCAAATACTCGTTCAGATTCTGTTCGTTGATGCCACCGGTCGGCAGGAAGGTGACGCCGCCATAGGGCGCGGCTATGGCCTTGATCAGCTTAAGGCCGCCCAGGGGTTCGGCGGGAAAAAACTTGACCGTTTTCAGACCCATGGACAGGGCTACTTCAATATCGCTGGGATTGGCGCAGCCGGGCACGATCGGCACATTTTTCTCCTGGCAATACCGCACGATTTCAGGATTCAGCCCGGGAGACACAATGTAGGTAGCGCCGGCATTCACGGCGCGGTCCACCTGATCCTTCGTAAGCACGGTGCCTGCGCCCAGAATCACGTCGGGCAGCTCGGCATGCACGCGGCGGATGGCTTCCTCGGCCGCGTCAGAGCGGAACGTGATCTCCGCGACGGGCAGTCCGCCGTCGGACAATGCCTTGCAAAGGGGTACCGCGTCGGCGGCGTCCTCTACCTTGATTACCGGCACGATGCCGGCCAGAGACAGCTTTTCGATCATTTCCATGGGGCGTTCCTCCTTTTGATCTTGCATGACATAGGGATGTGGTGCGGCAACCTTGCCGCCGTCTGACAGCTTTGATTGGGAAACAGACAGATCAGGCATTTTTCAAAACCTGCTCGATGCGCGGCTGAATGCCCAGCAGCAGGTCGGCACAGTGTGCGATTGCCTCCTCGCCCATGCGGAAGCTGGGAGCGGACACGCTCAAAGCATACGCCGCCCGGCCCTCTCGGTTGCGCAGAGGAATCGCTACGCAGCATACGTTTTCGTTGCTTTCCCCGCGTTCCACGGCATATCCCATGCTTCGCACCTCCGCCAGCTGCTCCAGCAGCCTGTCCAGGCTGGTGATGGAATGCGGAGTAAGCGCCGTCATAGGCACATCCGCATACAGCCTGCGCACCTCGCCGTCATCCATCGTGGAAAGAATGGCCTTGCCCAGCGCGGTGCAGTACAGCGGTGCGCGCGAGCCCACATAGCTGGTCATGCGGATGGACTGGGTGGAATCCAGCTTGTCGATGTAAAGGGTGTCCTGCTCGGCCCGCACGCCCAGATGCATGGTTTCGTTGATTTTGTGATGAATCTCCGCCATGCATCCTCGGATCAGCTCCATCACATCCACCTGATGCATGGCGCCTGCACCAATTTCAAACATCTTCAGTCCCAGGCGGTATTTGCCCGTGTCCTCCCGCTGCATGGCATAGCCCAGCCGGGTGAGCGTCTGGGCCAGATTGAAGGCCGTGGACCGAGGCAGACGCAACGCCTGCGCCAGTTCGCAAAGGGCCAGTCCCTCGGCATGCTTGCCCAGCAATTCCAGCATATCCAGCCCACGCTGCAACGTTCGATTGGGGATTTCAGCCATGATCCTTCCTCCGTTGTTCACATATGTGAACGATATTCCCAATTTTGATGACCTATTATAGCTCCTCCTCTGGGAGCCTGTCAAGGGTTCTTCACTGGCAAAAGCCGCGCTTTCCAAATCGGAAAACGCGGCCTGTACGGGTCGGATGTCTTTTGCGCCCGCTGTAGCCCGGCGCGTCTACAGCGTCACGCCCGTTTTGAAAATAGCCGTGTCGTGGTAACCGTTGCGTTCGCCGCATACCTTCCGCCCTCCGGCCACAGCCAGCACATAGTCCATCAAGTCCTTGGAGAGTTCCCCCAGCCCCTTGCCGTCCAAAAGCTCACCAGCGTTGAAATCAATCCATCCGTGCTTATGGGACGCCAAATGGCTGTTGCTGGCGATCTTTACCGTGGGCACCGGCGAGGGCCGCGTCCCGTCGAAAACAGCACGATCTGCGCGCCCGCGGCGGCCAGCGCCGTGGAGGCCACCAGATCGTTGCCGGGCGCGGAAAGGAGGTTGAGACCTGCGGTTTTGACTCTCTGTCCATAGGCCAGCACGTCCCTGACGGGCGCAAAACCGCTTTTCTGCGTACAGCCCAGGGCTTTGTCCTCCAGAGTGCTGATCCCCCCCGGCCTTGTTGCCAGGCGAGGGATTCTCATAGATGGTCTGATGGTGCTCCTCAAAGTAGCGCTTAAAGCCGTTGATCAAATCCACCGTTTTGCGGAACATCTCCTCGTTCTCGCAGCGGTCCATCAGAATCGTTTCGGCCCCGAACATCTCCGGCACCTCGGTCAGGATGGTACTGCCGCCCTGGGCGATGAGCAAATCGGAAAAGCCGCCGATGACCGGATTGGCCGTGATGCCGCTAAATCCGTCCGAGCCGCCGCATTTGAGGCCCACCACCAGCTTGCTGGACAAACAGGGCACGCGCGTCTCTCTGCGCATATGGGTGGCCAGCTCCTCCAGCAGCCGCATCGCCTCAGCCACCTCGTCCTCCACCTGCTGGCATACCAGAAAACGCACGCGGTCAGGATCGTATTCGTCCATATAGGGACGGATCTGGTCAACGCCGCTGTTTTCACAGCCCAGCCCCAACAGCAGCAAGCCGCCCGCGTTGGGATGTGTGGCCGGATCCGCCAGCAGCCGGCGGGTATTCTCCTGATCCTCCCCCATCTGGGAGCAGCCATACGGATGCGGGAAGGCGCATACGCCCTCCACTCCTCCCCCCACCAACGCCTGCGCACGACGCTCCAGGGCGCGGGCTACGTCGTTGACACAGCCCACGGTGGGCAAAATCCACATCTCGTTGCGCACGCCTGCATGCCCATCCCTGCGCGGATAGCCCGCAAAGGTGGCGGCAGGCCGGTCGGCAAGCGGCTTTCCGCGCGGATGGTACTGGTATTCCAGCTCGCCGGAGAGCAGCGTGCGCAGATTGTGCACATGCACGTGGCTTCCCTGAGGAATATCGGTTTTGGCCTCGCCGATGGGAAAACCGTATTTGATCACATGCTCCCCTTTGTGCATGGCGTTGAGGGCCCCACCTTGTGGCCGGCGGGAATGTCATCGAGCAGCGTGATGGTTTTCCCGTCAACCTCGATGTCATCGCCCGCCTTCAGGGGGGTGAGCGCTACGGCGACCGAATCGCCGGGGCTGATTTTGAGCACGTTACGCATGGTCAGCCTCCAAAGCGTTCCGTCATTACGGTGCGCATGCCGCGGGCAAGCACATCCTCCAGCGCGGCGGCCACAGCTGTCTCCAGTCCGGGCACCTGCGTCAGATCCTGTCCGAAGAAGTCGGTGCTGCTCAGGAACATGCGCGTCAATTCAGCGGCGGGTTTCTGATTATTTTCGGCAAAGAAGGCCAGAACTGCCGCGTCATCCCGCAGGGTGTAGGGCTGCCCGTCGCGCAGGCATTCCAGCGCGCCGTCCTTGAGATGGCCGCCATGGTAGAGGGCCATCAGCGCAGCCAGGGAGAACGTCAGGTGCTCAGGCAGCTTGTGCTCCCTTTCCACATAGCCAAGCAAGCTGGGCATGCACCGGGCGCGCCACTTGGAAACGCTGTTGAGGCAGATGGAAAGCAGCGCGTGCTTGATATAGGGATTCTTAAACCGGCCCGCGACCGCCTCGGCAAAGGCCATCAGGTCTTCTTTAGGCAGGCTGAGGGTGGGGATGACCTCATCATAAAGGGTTTTTTGCATGAAAATCAGGATCATGGGGTCGTTCATGGCGTCGAGCACGTAATCATATCCGCACAGGAACGCGGCGGGCACAAACGAGGTGTGCGCGCCATTGAGAATGCGCACCTTGCGCTGCTTGCAGGGCTTCTGGTTGTCGGTGAAGATCACCGGAAGGCCGCAGTCCGGCAGGGGCAGCTCGCCGGAGATGTCCTTTTCGGATTCGATCACCCACAGGGCAAAGGGCTCGCCCGTTACCAGCAGCCGGTCCTCATAGCCCAGCTTCTGCCAGATGGCTTCCGCTTCGTCGCGGGGATAGCCGGTAACGATACGGTCCACCAGCGTGGAGGTAAAGACGCACGCCTCGTCAAGCCAGGTTTCAAAGCGCTCGCCCAGCTTCCACAGCCGGGCCAGGGTCTTGACGCAGCGCTTGAGGGCGATACCGTTATCGTCGATGAGCTCCACCGGCAGGATGATCAGGCCCTTGTCGGCGGCATAGCCGAATGCCTCGGCGCGCTCATAGAGGAACTTGCACAGCTTACCCGGATAGGAGTTGGGCGGGCAGAGGTCGAATCGGTCGCTTTCGTCCAGCACAATGCCCGCTTCGGTGGTGCTGCTTACGATAAAGCGCAGGGTGTCCAGCCTGGCATAGGCCGCGTACTTCTCATATTCGCCGTAGGCGTCCACCGCATCGCTCACCGAGGTGATCGCGCGGCTCATCTCCACGGGCTTGCCGTCCACCAGTCCGCGCAGCAGCACGGTGTATCGGCAGTCCTGCTGGTGAAAGGCGTCCAGGTTACCAAAGGATATGGGCTTAACCAGCACGACGTTTCCGTTGAAGTCTGCTTTTTCATTGGCGATATCGATCATGTAATCCACAAAGGCACGAAGAAAGTTGCCTTCTCCGAATTGCAGCACACGAACGGGCCGTCCGGGGGCTTTGAGCATACCGGCGATCCATTGGGATCCCTCCTCGTTTGTTTCTGGTCATCCCCAGGTTCTGAATCATGTTAATAGTTACATAAATGCTCGGTTATCTTACCCCTTTTTGGACGTTGCGTCAATCCATCGCACAGAAATCTTTCATTTTTCATAATCTCATGAATGATTTTATTTATAAGAAACATCAGCTTGATAACCCTGTTCGATATGTGTATAATAGGAGCGGTTTCATTGAAGTAAGCATTTACATCACAGAGAGGGATACGCGTCATGAACATCTACGATATTTCCGAAAAATCCGGTGTTTCCATTGCCACGGTCTCCCGCGTACTAAACGACAGCCCGCATGTGAGTCGAAAGACCAAGGAACGGGTGCTTTCTGTGATCGAGGCCTGCGGCTATGTCCCAAACGCCTTTGCACGCGGTCTGGGGCTGAACACCATGAAAACGGTGGGCCTCCTTTGTCCAAACGCGGCAGACCCCTATCTGTCGCAGGCGCTGACCTGTCTTGAGCGCGCCTTCCGCAGTCACAGCTACGACTGTCTGTTCAGCTGTACCGGCGCCGACCTTGCCGAGCGCGTCCAGGGTACGGAGCGCATGAAAAACCGGCACGTAGACGGCATGGTGCTCATGGGCTCCACCTTTCTTGAGGATAATGATGCCAAAAACGACTACATCCGTGAGGTCGCCCGCTCCATGCCCGTGGTGATGCTCAATGCCGCCTTTCATTGCGACAATGTGTACTGCGTGATGTGCGACGACCAGCTCGCCACCATGGAGGCCACCCAATACCTGATCGACACGGGCCGTAAAAACATCCTGTATCTGTATCACAGTAAAAACTACAGCGGCCGCAAGAAGCTGGCCGGTTACCATGCGGGTCTGGCCAGCCGGGGCATTGCCGCCAGCGAGGCGCTGATTCAGTTTTTCAGCGAGGACAAAACCAGCCTCCCGCAGGTGCGCGATCATCTGCTGTCCTTGCGCAAGGAAGGGCTCGCGTTTGACGCGGTGCTCACCTCGGAGGATGTGCTGAGCATCGGCGCGGCGAAATATGCCCGCGCCGTGGGGCTGTCCATTCCCGGCGACCTGAGCATCGTCGGCTATAACAACTCCAATTACTGCCTGTGCTGCGACCCCGAAATGACCAGCGTGGACAATAAGCTCCATGCCATCTGCGACCACTGTGTGGAAACCATGCTGGCCGTTTTGAACGGACGGGACATGCCCCAGAAAACCGTCTTTACAGGCGAACTGATCCGCCGCGGCAGCACGCTGTAGCCTTCTTCGCTTTTCCTTGCGACTATGGCATGCCCAATATATTTAAAGGAGCGCTTCGCATGCAAGCATTCATGGACAAGGACTTCCTGCTCTCCACCTCTACGGCCCGAACGCTCTACCACGACGTAGCGGCCAAATGTCCCATCATCGACTACCACTGTCACATCAGTCCGCGGAAGATCTATGAGGACCTGCGCTACGAAACCATCACCCAGGTATGGCTGGGCGGCGATCACTACAAGTGGCGCCTGATGCGCTGCGCGGGCGTGCCGGAAAAATACATCACCGGCAAGGAAACCAGCGACTACGAAAAATTCGTCAAATGGGCCGAGGTCATCGGCAAGAGCATCGGTAATCCCCTCTATCACTGGAGCCATCTGGAACTCCGGCGTTTCTTCGGTTACAAGGGCACGCTGAGCGCCCGCACGGCCGACGAGGTGTGGAATCTGTGCAACCGGAAGCTGCAGAGCCCGGCTACAGCGTGCGCGGCCTGATTGCGATGAGCCACGTCGAAACCATCTGCACCACGGATGACCCCATCGATACCCTGGAATGGCACCAGAAGCTGGCCGCAGATGATACCTTCCACACCGCCGTCCTGCCCGCCTGGCGGCCAGACAAAGCCATGAATCTGGAGAAGTCGGATTATATCGACTACCTGGCCAGGCTCTCCGCCGTATCGGGCGTAACCATCGACAGTTTCAGCAGCTTGAAGGAAGCGCTGCGCAAACGGATGGATCACTTTGCCCAGAACCGCTGCTGTCTGAGCGATCATGCGCTCAATTACGTGATGTACGCCCCCGCATCCAAGGAAGAGGTAGAAGCGATCTTCCGCAAACGCCTCGCGGGGGATGCTGTGACCGGGCGCGAGCAGGCCATATTCAAGACCGCATTCATGTTCTTCGCGGCGCATGAGTACAGGCAGCGCAACTGGACCATGCAGCTGCACTACGGCTGCCGCCGGGACAACAACCGCACCATGTACGACCGCATGGGGCCGGATACCGGCTTTGACTGCATCGACAACTACGCTCCCTCCTCCCAGACCGCCGCGTTCCTCGGCGCGCTGGAGGCTGCGGGCGACCTGCCCCAAACCGTGCTCTACAGCCTCAATCCCAACGACAATCAGGCCATCGACAGCATTTGCGGCTGCTTCCAGAGCGAGGAGGCGGTATCCAAGATTCAGCACGGATCAGCCTGGTGGTTCAACGACCACCTGCAGGGCATGACCGAGCAGCTGGTCAGCCTGGCGAACCTGGGGTATCTGGCCGGATTCGTGGGCATGCTTACCGACAGCCGCAGCTTCCTGAGCTATCCCCGGCATGAATATTTCCGCCGCATTCTCTGCCGCCTGATCGGCGAATGGGTGGAGGAGGGTCTCTTCCCCAACGACAGGGAGATTCTCAGTGAAATCGTGCGCGGCGTAAGCTATGAAAACGCCAGGCGCTATTTTCACTTCGCCACCCGGTAACGCAAAAGAAAGCGTCCGCGCCCCCTCGTACCGGGGAAGAACGCGGGCGCTCTCTTTTTGGCTCAGGCTTCTGCGCTCATGGGCGTTGCCTGCGCGGCGGCGCTGTGCGCTGCCTCCGCGGGCTTATGAACCTGCGCGGCCTTTTTCTTGGCCACGGCCAGCATCAGCTTGAGGCGGTTGAGCTGATTGGCTTCGCTGGAGCCGGGATCGTAATCCACGGCCACGATGTTGGCGTCCGGATAATGGGCACGCAGCTTCTTAATCACGCCCTTGCCCACCACGTGGTTGGGCAGGCACGCAAAGGGCTGGATGCACACGATATTGCTTACGCCCGTAGTGAGCAGCTCTGCCATCTCCCCCGCGAGGAACCAGCCTTCGCCGTACTGGTTGCCCTGCGCAAGGAAGGGCTCGGCCAGCGCGGCAATCTGCTCAATGGGCATGGGCGCCTCAAAGCGTCTGCTCCGGCTCAGCGCATCGATCGCAGGTCCGCGCGCCACGCGAATAGCGCTCACCACCAGCCGCGCCACAGCGGATGAAGTCCACTTAAGTCCCAGATAGCGGTGCTTAAAGAAGCCCCCGTAGAAACTGTAGTTGAAGAAATCCATCAGGTCCGGCACCACCGCTTCCGCGCCCTCGCGCTCCAGCAGCTCCACCAGGTGGTTGTTGGCCACAGGCATGTACTTGACCAGGATTTCCCCCACCACGCCCACGCGCGGCTTGACCAGCGTTTCATCGATGGGCAGAGCGTCAAAGTCCTGCACCAGCTCACGGCAGACTTGCCGGTAGGAACGGGACGGATGCTTTTCAACGATCGAATCCACGCAGATGTCCCGCCATTTGGCGGCCAGCGCGTCGGCGGAGCCCTTTTCCTTTTCATAGGGCCTGACGCGGTAGAGGCAGCGCATGAGCAGGTCGCCGTAAACCAGCGCGCGGACCGCCGCCATCAGCATGGAGGGTGAAATCTTCAGTCCCTCATTTTTCTCCATGCCGTTGGCGTTGAAGGAGATCACCGGAATGTGGGAAAGTCCCGCCTTATCCAGCGCACGGCGGATGAAACCCACATAGTTGCTGGCACGGCAGCAGCCGCCAGTCTGCGTCATGGCCAGGGCCAGACGGTCTGTATCATACTTGCCGGACAGCACGGCCTCCATCATCTGGCCTACCGTAATGATGGAAGGATAGCACGCGTCATTATTGACAAAGCGCAATCCCGTTTCGATCGCGGAACGCCCATCGTTTTCGAGCATCACCACATGATAGCCATAGCGGCGCATCGCGGGCTGAAGGATATCAAAATGAATGGGGCTCATCTTGGGGGCCAGAATGGTATAGCCCTCGTCAAACATTTTTTTGGTAAACTCCGTGCGGTGATAGGCCGCCGGCATGATCTGCCTCTCCCGCTTGCGCCGCCGGCGCTGCTCCATGGCCGCCAGGAGGCTGCGGATGCGAATGCGCGCCGCGCCCAGGCTGTTGACCTCGTCGATCTTGATGAGGGTATACAGCTTGCCAGAGCCCTCCAGAATTTCGCTCACCTGATCCGCCGTGATGGCATCCAGCCCACAGCCAAAGGAGTTAAGCTGGATCAGCTCCAGGTCGTCGCGCGTGCGCACAAACTCCGCCGCCCGGTACAGGCGGGAATGGTACACCCACTGGTCGTTCACGCGCAGGGGATGCTCCGGAGGCAGGGTTTGGGGCAGGCTGTCTTCGCTAAGCACGGCCAGGTTGTAGGAGGCGATCAGCTCCGGGATGCCGTGGTTGATCTCCGGGTCCACATGATAGGGCCGCCCCGCCAGCACGATGCCGGGCCGCCCGTTATCCTGCATCCATTGCAGGGCGCGTTCCCCCTCTGCGCGCACATCCGCCTTGGCGCGCAGCTGCTCCGCCCAGGCCGCGTGAACGGCCTCGCGGGTTTTGCGGGGAGCGATGCCGAAGCTGTCCTCAAAGAAATGAGCCAGCCGGTCTGCCGCCACCTTTTCGCTGGTCAGCGCCAGGAAGGGCTTGAGGAACCGCACCCCGTCGATATCCTCCACGTTGTTGGCGATGTTTTCAGGGTTGGCGATCACCATGGGGCAGTTAAAATGATTCTGCGCGCCGGGGTCCTCCTGATGTTCATAAAAGACGCTGGGGTAGAAAATCGTCTTCACGCCCTGATTGATCAGCCACTGGATATGCCCGTGCGCCAGCTTGGCGGGGTAGCATTCGCTCTCCGAGGGAATGGACTCCATGCCCAGCTCGTAGATGGCGCGTGAGGTAAGCGGCGAGAGCACCACGCGGAAACCCAGCCGCCCCAGCAGCGTAGCCCAGAAGGGGTAGTTCTCATACATGTTGAGCACTCTGGGCACGCCGATTTCGCCCATGGGCGCATTCGCGGCTTCCAGCGGCGCATAGTCGAACATGCGATGCAGCTTGTAAGCGGGTACATTGGGACCATTCTGAGCGGTGCGCTGCCCGCCCAGTCCCTTTTCGCAGCGGTTTCCGGTGATGTGCCGCCTGCCGCCGTCAAAAAGGTTGATGGTCAGCATGCAGTGATTGGCGCAGCCCTGGCACCGCGCCGTGGTGGTCCGGTAGCTCAGCGCGAGAATCCTGGAAATGGGCAGCATGGAGGTGGGTTGTCCCGTATATCGCTCCCGCGCCAGCAACGCCGCCCCGAACGCGCCCATGATGCCCGCAATGTCCGGGCACACCGCCTCGGTCCCGGACAGCTGCTCGAAGGCCCTGAGCACGGCCTTGTTGTGGAAGGTGCCGCCCTGCACCACCACGTGCTCGCCCAGCGCCTTGGCACTGGAGAGCTTGATGACCTTGAACAGCGCGTTTTTCACCACCGAGCAGGCCAGTCCCGCGGAGATATCCTGTACGGACGCGCCCTGCTTCTGCGCCTGCTTGACATTGGAATTCATAAACACGGTACAGCGCGTGCCCAGATCGACGGGCTGGGGCGCAAACAGCGCCTCGGCGGCGAAGCCCTCCGCCGTATAGCCCATGGACATGGCGAAGTTTTCCAGAAACGACCCGCAGCCCGACGAGCAGGCCTCGTTGAGCAGAACGGTATCTACCGCGCCACCCCTGAGCTTGATACACTTCATATCCTGCCCGCCGATGTCCAGCACGCAGTCCACGCGGGGATCGAAGAAGGAGGCCGCCGTGCAGTGCGCGATGGTCTCTACCTCTCCTTCGTCCAGACAGAAGGCGGATTTGAGCAGCTCCTCGCCATAGCCCGTGGAGCAGGAGCGCGCAATTCTGGCCCCGGCGGGCATCAGCCGCTCAAGCTCGGCCATGGCGCGTTTGGCAGTTTCGATGGGGCTGCCCTGGTTGCCGGCGTAGAAGGAATAGAGCAGCTCGCCCTCCATGCCGATAAGCGCCAGTTTGGTGGTGGTTGATCCCGCGTCAATACCCAAGAAACATTCCCCGCGATAGGTGGATAAATCGCCCCTTCGCACGGAAGCGCGCTCATGCCGCTGGAGAAAATCGCGGTATTCCTCGTGATTGGCAAACAGCGGCGGCAGGCGCTTGAGTCCCTCGGTCAGCGCCACCCCCTGTGCAAGCCGGTCAATCAGCTGATCCAGCGGCACCTCCTTGCCCTCTGCGCGCATGGCAGCGCCCCTTGCGGCAAAAAGATGGCTGTCCGCCGGGGTGACGGCGGTTTCCTCCGTCAGGTGCAGGGTGCGGATAAAGGCGTTGCGCAGCTCCGGCAAGAAGTGGAGCGGGCCGCCCAGAAACGCCACGCGCCCGCGAATCGGCTTGCCGCAGGCCAGGCCTGAGATGGTCTGGTTCACCACGGCCTGAAAGATGCTGGCCGCCAGGTCCTCGCGAGCCGCGCCCTCGTTGATGAGCGGCTGGATATCCGACTTGGCGAACACGCCGCAGCGCGCCGCGATGGGATAAATCTCGTGATAGTTCGCCGCCAGGTCATTCAGCCCTGCCGCGTCCGTTTTGAGCAGCGCCGCCATCTGGTCGATAAACGACCCCGTGCCGCCCGCGCACACGCCGTTCATGCGTTCCTCCACGCCGCCGGTGAAATAGATGATCTTTGCATCCTCACCGCCCAGCTCAATGGCCACATCCGTGCCCGGCGCGGCAGCTTCCAGCGCTTCGGCCACTGCCACGACCTCCTGCTCGAAGGTCACGTGCAGCGCGTCCGCCAGCGACAGCGCGCCCGAACCTGTCATGCCCACCCGCAGGCAGCATGAACCCAGCTGGCCGCGCACATCGCGCAAAAGATCGGCCAGGGTTTCCTGCGTGCGTGCGCAGTGCCGGCGGTAGTCGCTGAAAAGCGTATGCCCGTCCGCATCCGTCACCACCAGTTTCACCGTCGTCGAACCGATGTCAATCCCCGCTTGATACACTTTCATGGACATGTTGCACTTCGCCTCCCGGGGTTCCCGCCGGCCGGCCCCGCTAAAACATAAGATATCCTCAAAAAACAATAAGACCGGCATCCCTACTGGATGTCGATCTTCTTGTATCGACCTTGCGGCGATAGCTGGCTGGGGTAGCAGGATTTGAACCTACGAATGCGGGAGTCAAAGTCCCGTGCCTTACCGCTTGGCGATACCCCAACAAGGGGAAAAGTGGGGTGAGTAGTGGGGTTCGAACCCACGACATCCAGAGCCACAATCTGGCGCTCTACCGCTGAACTATACCCACCATGTCTGGCGCGCCTGAAGGGATTCGAACCCCTGACCCACGGCTTAGAAGGCCGTTGCTCTATCCGGCTGAGCTACAGGCGCACAGCGCACAACGCGCTAGGGGCTGATCCTCAGGGTACCCGCTGACGAGATAAAATTGTACCATAGTTCAGCTTGCCTGTCAACCATCCGGCGCGAAAATTTGCTATTTTCCCCGACATGCCGAATTGTTTCAAAAGAGCGCCGTCCGGAGGCATTCGGGCGGCGCAAACCTTATTCCGACAACGGCTCACTTTGCAGCGGCCAAGAGCGCAGCACGCGCTCCAGCTCGAAGGCATAGTCACGCGGCGTCAGGCTCTCGGTCAGCACCAGCGGCACGGAAGCCAGCGTACGCCCGTCCAGCAGAAGGCGCGCCTCCCCCACCGCGTCCCCCATCTGCATGCCGGCGGGCAGAGAGTCCGGCATGTCATATTCCAGCGAAGGAATCTCGCCCTTGGGCACGGGGGCGGTCAGGTCCGCTCCCGCGCAGATGTAGACGGTGTCCTGCGTGCCGTCCGTAACCGGCAGCACGCGTACCGTCTCGCCCTCGGACAGCGCGGTAAAGCCCTCGTAGCGCTCAAAGCCCAGGTCCATCAGGCGTGCCGCCTCGTCAAACCAGTTTGCGCAGTTGAGCACCACGCCGATCACCTCCAGCCCGTCACGCCGGGCGCCGAACACCAGGCAGCGCCCGGCGGCGCGGGTATAGCCGGTCTTGATGCCGGTTGCGCCCTCGTAATCGGTCAGCAGGCGGTTCTTGTTGTTGAGGATGCGATCGTAGCTGCGCCCTTCCCAGGGAATGGACGCACGACGGGTGCTGACGATCTCGCGGAAGGTTTCGTGCTTCATCGCTTCACGGGCGATGAGCGCCAGGTCATAGGCAGTGGTGTGATGGCCCTCGGCAGGCAGGCCGTTGGGATTGACGAATACCGTGTTTTCACATCCCAGCTCGGCCGCCCGCTCGGTCATCATGGCGCAGAATGCCTCCACGCTGCCGCCGATATGTTCGGCGATGGCCACCGCTGCGTCGTTTCCGCTGGCGAGCAGCAGGCCATAGAGCAGATTGCGCAGGGTGATGTGCTCCCCCAGATTCAGATAGATGCTCGTGCCCGGCACGCCATAGGCATTGCGCCCCACGGTGACCACGTCGTCAAGGTTTCCTTTTTCCAGCGCCAGAAGAGCGGTCATCACCTTGGTGGTGGAAGCCATGGGCAACGGCTCGTTTTCATTGTGGCACAGAAGAATCATGCCAGTGTTGCGCTCGATGAGCACCGCGGCGCGGGCCCCGGTTTCCACCTCTTCCTCGGCCCGCGCGCCGCCGCCCAGCAGCGCGAGCACCGCGCAGCACAAAAACAGCGTCACAGCCCGCAGCTTTGCAGGCAGCTTGTCTTTCATGATTTGGCGCCTTCCTCCTCGCCGCTGAAGTCGAAGGTTTCGATCTCGGTTTTATAGACCTTGCGGGCTTTCTTTTTTTCGCCCTGCTCCCCGTTCTGACTCAGGTCCTCCAGCAGCTGGGGCAGAAGCTCCACCACGCGCTCCATGGCGCCGTTGGTCTGCGCGGGCAGCATTTTCACCGTGCCGTCGCCCACCACCAGAAAACCCACCGGCTGTACCGACACGCCTGCGCCTGTGCCGCCCGCAAAGGGAAATCCCTCGGCAGCCAGCGACCGGCTTCTGCTCTCATCGGCCGCATATTCGCCTCCGCCGGCGATGAAACCGAAGCTCACCTTGGAAATGGGTATGATCGTGGTTCCCTTCGTGCCCGTCACGGGCGCGCCTACAACGGTGTTGACATCCACCATGCTGCGGATGTTCTCCATTGTGGTCTGCATCATGTTGTCAATGGGATGCTGCTGCATACGTCTCCTCCTCCGTCCGGTTTCGCCGGGCACGCGCACCAAGAAGTGCCGCGCCCAGCTGGATTGCCGCCATGCCTAGGCTCCCCAGCCGCGCGCCGATTATGCCGCTTGTGAAAACTTCCGTACCCTCGGCCCGGAAATCCATCTCCACACGCCCATCCAGCGTCCGGGGCAGGGCCCCCGCGCAGGCCAGCGTCCGCAGCAGGGTTTGCAGCGCCGCGTAGCACAGCGCTGTGGCGGCTGCATCGTCAAATGAAAACCGCACATGGAGATAGGCACTCTCCAGATGCACCGCGTGCAGCGCGCGCCTGAGCCGCTTCAGGCCGATCGCCCGCAGCGCCGGCCAGATCCACGGCTCCGACAGGGTGCGCGCCACATCCTCCTCATGCACGGTGTGTTCCTCCTGAGGCTGCGGTTCCTTGATTTTGCGGAGAAAAGGCAGCCCTGCCGCCTGTACGCGCAGTCGGTAACGCACCTGTCTGCCCACGCGCACGCTTACATGCAGCGTGATCGGCGTGATGAGCAGCGCATAAATCGAAAATGCCAACAGATAGGGATTCATCAAATTAACACCGTCCCTGACGTATGGTTTTCCACCGTTGCGTCTTTTGATGCGAATCCGCGTAAAGTTTACGGTTTCTTCATTTTTTCGCTATACATTCACAACGGGGGCGGGGTATGCTTACAGATGTATTGAATTAACCGGCGCAGAACCGTCAGGAGGAACTTGATTCATGGGCAAGACCATTGGCATTGACCTAGGCACCACCAATTCCTGCGTGGCCTTTATGGAGAACGGCGAACCCGTCGTCATCCCCAACGCAGAGGGAGGACGCACCACGCCGTCCGTGGTCGCCTTTACCAAAGACGGAGAGCGCATCGTGGGCGCGGCCGCCAAGCGCCAGGCTGTGACCAACGCCAGCCGCACCATCTCCTCCATCAAGCGTGAAATGGGCACCGATAACCGCATCAAGATCGACAACAAGGCCTTTACCCCGCAGGAGATCAGCGCCATCATCCTGCAAAAGCTCAAAAAGGATGCCGAATCCTATCTGGGCGAAACGGTCAGCGACGCGGTAATCACCGTACCCGCCTATTTCAGCGACGGCCAGCGTCAGGCTACCAAGGACGCCGGCCGCATTGCGGGGCTTAACGTGCTTCGCATCATCAACGAGCCCACCGCCGCTGCGCTGGCCTATGGCATGGACAAGGGCGGCGCGCAGAAGATCATGGTCTTTGACCTGGGCGGCGGCACCTTTGACGTCTCCATTCTGGATATCAACAACGAGGTTATCGAGGTGCTGGCCACCGCGGGCAACAATCGCCTGGGCGGCGACGACTTTGACAACTGCGTGGCCAACTATCTGGTGGAGGAATTCAAGCGGCGCGAGCACATCGACCTCACCCGTGACCCCACCGCCATGAGCCGCATCCGCGAGGCGGCGGAAAAGGCCAAGATTGAGCTGAGCGCCGCGACCACCGCCTCCATCAACCTGCCCTTCCTGACCTCGGACAAGACGGGGCCCAAGCACCTGGAAATGTCTCTCACGCGCGCCAAGTTTGACGAGCTGACCGCCCATCTGGTAGAAGCCACCATGGAGCCCGTGCGTCAGGCCATGAGCGACGCTGGACTCAAGCCCGCAGACCTCAGCCGCGTGCTGCTGGTGGGCGGCTCCACGCGTATCCCGGCAGTACAGGCGGCCGTGAAGCGCTTTACCGGCAAGGAGCCCAGCAAGGACATCAACCCCGACGAATGTGTGGCCATGGGCGCGGCGCTGCAGGGCGGCGTTCTGCAGGGCGAGGTCAAGGGCCTGCTGCTTCTGGACGTGACGCCCCTCTCCCTGGGCATCGAAACCATGGGCGACGTATTCAGCCGCATCATTGACCGAAACACCACCCTGCCCGTGCAGCGCAGCCAGATCTTTACCACCGCAGCGAATTTCCAGACCAGCGTGGACATCCACGTATTGCAGGGCGAGCGCGAGATCGCCAGCTGCAACAAGACCCTGGGGCGCTTCCGCCTGAGCGGTATCCGCCGCGCGCTGCGCGGCATTCCGCAGATCGAGGTGACCTTCTCCATCGACGCCAACGGCATCGTCAATGTCTCCGCCAAGGACCTGGGCACCGGACGGCATCAGGAGATCACCCTCACGCAGAGCTCCAACATGTCCTCCGCCGAGATCGACCAGGCCATCCGCGACGCGGAGCGCTATGCGGCCGAGGATGCGCTGCGCCGCAAATCCGCCGAGCTGCGAAACCGCGGGGAGGAGCTGCTCTACCAGGCCAAGTCCGCCCAGAAGAAGCTGGGTCCGGAGGACCGCGAGCGCATCGAGACGCTGCGCAAGCGCGTGAAGGGGGCGCTGGACCAGAAGGACGACCGCGCTCTGGAGGACGCGATCGCGGATCTCACCCAGGCCCTGCAGGCCGTGGGCCGCTTCACGGATGATTCGGCGTCCTCCAGCGAGGACGGCGCGATGGACGCCTCCTTTACCTCCGGCGAGAGCGGCAGCTCACAGAACTGACCTTGCAGGGAGGGAAGGCAGCTTGTTCGGTTATGTGACCATCGCCGCCGGGGCGCTGACCCAGGAGCAGCGCGAGCGCTACCGTGCCTATTACTGCGGCCTGTGCCACGCGCTGAAGCACCGCTACGGTGCGCTCGGGCGCATGACGCTCAGCTACGATATCACCTTTTTGTATCTTTTGCTCAGCTCGCTCTACGAACCGGATGAGATCCGGGGCACGGCCCGCTGCCTGCCCCATCCCTTTCGGCCGCATGCCTACGTTCAAAGCGAGCTCTGCGACTACTGCTGCGATATGAACCTGGCGCTGGCCTATCATAAATGCCTGGATGACTGGCACGATGACCGAAGCCTTCCCGGCCGGGCCGAAGCCGCTCTTCTGGCGGAGGCCTATGGACGTGTAGCGGCCGCCTATCCCAAAACCTGCGGCGAGATTGAACGCTCTCTGGCCGCCATCAGCGTTCTGGAGCATGAGGGTGAACCCTCGCCCGATGCAGCGGCGAACCTCACCGCCTCCATGCTGGGCGCGATCTACCGGTATCGGGAGGACCTGTGGGCCGATACGCTCCAGCGCATCGGCGAGGGGCTGGGACGTTTCATCTATCTGATGGATGCCTATGATGATCTGGAGGCCGACCTCCGGCGCGGGCGCTACAACCCGCTGAAGGACATGGGCCTGCAGGACGACTACGAGGACCGGGTTCTTGAAAGCCTCACGCTGCTGATTGCGGAAAGCACCGACGCCTTTGAGACCTTGCCCCTGGTAAAGGATATGGACATTTTGCGAAATATCCTGTATGCTGGTTGCTGGACGCGCTATCGTCAAAAGCAGATGCGGCGCGGACGCAGGCAGGGCGTACCGGCGCCCCGCAAGGAAAGCACGGCGGACCACGGGTCCGCCCAAAGGCATAAGGAGGACGGGGCATGAGAGACCCCTACGAGGTACTGGGCGTGTCTCCGGGCGCGTCAGACGATGAAATCAAGGCCGCTTACCGCAAGCTGGCCAAAAAATACCATCCCGACCTGAACAACGGCTCCGCGGAGGCCGAGGCCCGCATGAAGGAGGTCAACGAGGCCTACACCCTGCTTATCAAGCACAAGGGACAGACCGGTGGCCCCAGCGGATACGGTTCCGCGGGAGGCTATGGTTCTTCAGGCGGGACCGGCTACGGCTCCTCCGGCAGCTATGGAGGATATGGTTCCTCCGGCGGCTACGGCTCTTACGGCGGTGGATATGGGTCATCAGGCGGTGGCGGTCAGGGCGGGTTTGACTTCGGCGGTTTTGGCTTCGATTTTGAGGACCTCTTCGGCGGCGGTCAGCGGCGCAACTACCAGTCTACCGCCTATACCGAAAACGACCCCGAACTGCGCTCCGCCGCGCAGGCGGTGCTGGCAGGCCGCTACAGCGAGGCGCTGGGCCTGCTGCGCGGGGCCACGAACCGAAAGGCGGCGTGGTACTATTGGAGCGCCCGAGCCAATATGGGGCTGGGCAACCGCATCGCAGCGCTCAACGACGCCCGCACCGCAGTCAATATGGCCCCGGATGAGCCCGCTTTCCGCGAACTGCTTGCGCAGCTCAATGCGGGCAGCCGCGCCTACGGGCAACGCGGGACGCAGGGGGGCTTTGGCTCCTATCTTTGCGCCAATCCCTGCCTGACGCTGTGTCTGGCCAACATGCTGTGCAACTGCTGCTGTCTGGGCGGGCGCGGCGGCTTCTATTATTGCTAAACTGACCAGGAAAGAGGTTTTCTCATGACCTTTTGGCAAAAGATTAAACAGACCCTTCGATCCTTCATGGATGGCCGCCATGGCGCCGACCAGCTCTCCATGGCGCTGCTGTGGGCAGGACTGATTGCCTATCTGCTGGGCACCATCTTTTCGGGCGTGCAGGGATTTTTCCTCTGGCCGCTTTTGGGCATTCTGCTCACGCTGGCGGGAATCGCCGCCTATGTGCTGTGCATCTTTCGCATGTTTTCGCGCAATAACGACAAGCGCAGCGCGGAAAACCGCCGCTACCTGGCCATGACGGAGCGCCGCCGCACTGCCCGCCGTCAGGCCAGGGCGCGCTTTCAGAACCGGAAAAAATACAAATACTTCCGCTGTCCGGGCTGCAGAGCGTGGCTGCGTCTGCCCCGAGGAACCGGTGTGGTCACTGTGACCTGTAGCCGCTGCCATACCAGCTTTACCCAGAAGTCATAAGTCAAAAGGAAGATGCGAAGAGCATCCTTCCTTTCAGCCTGTCAAAGAAGCCACATTGCATCGTAGCGAAGTGGCTTCTAGTAGTAGGTGAAGATAGAAAAGCAGAAAAGGTCGCCACTTGTGGAGGGCGAGTTTCTTGAGATTCATCGCAGCAAACTTGAGCTTGACCCATGCGGTGACCGCGGCCAGCCCTCGATAAGGAGTATAACGCATTGCGTGTTTCTCTTTTGCGTCCGCAAAGACGCGCTCAATCGTCTGCGAACGCAGGGCGTAGGTTGCCTTACCTACAGGAGAATGCCGTATGTCTTCTGCCCGCTCCAGATATTCCTGCCAGATATGACGGGTTACGGTTTTCGTGTACTGCCGGTTTTGCGTGCATTTCTCCAGTTCTGGGCAATCCCGGCAAATATAGCTTTTGCTCTTATATTCCCGATATCCTTCACGGTTGGTAGTGGCATAACTGAGAACCTTGTCTTGCGGGCACAGGATACAATCGTAATATTCATCATATACGTACGCATACCAGG
>OGXI01000396.1_pt1 | contig 39001 bp, 34 predicted proteins | sample 1576221 | NCBI WGS metagenome assembly OGXI01 (sample SAMEA3541523, study PRJEB24748) | human gut metagenome | biome: human gut; feature: human-associated habitat; material: faeces | place: China | collected 2012
GGCCGGCCGATGTCGCGCGCTACAACGAGCGTCGAAGCGCGATTTCAGGCCACGCAATATTTGCACCGTCTGTTCGACCGTCGGTTCGTTCACGTCGATTTTCTGGAAACGGCGTGCCAGTGCATGGTCTTTTTCAAAGACGCCACGATATTCGGTAAAGGTCGTTGCGCCGATGCATTTCAGCTGACCGCCAGACAGGGCCGGTTTCAACAGGTTGGACGCATCCAGCGTACCACCCGAAGCCGAACCGGCTCCGATAATGGTATGGATTTCATCGATGAACAGAATCGAATTTGGATTGTCGCTCAACTGTTTCAGCACGGCTTTCAGACGCTGTTCGAAATCGCCCCGATATTTCGTTCCTGCCAGAAGCGCACCCATATCGAGTGCATAAACGACGGCATCGTGCAAAACATCCGGCACGGAATTCTGGGTGATACGCCATGCGAGCCCCTCAGCCAGCGCCGTCTTGCCGACACCGGCCTCGCCGACCAGCAGGGGATTGTTCTTGCGTCTGCGGCACAGGACCTGAATGACACGGTCGATTTCTTCTTCACGGCCGATCAGCGGATCGATTTTTCCCGACGCGGCCTGTTTGTTCAGGTTAAGGGTATAAAGATCCAGAGGTGAATCCTTGCCGGCAACGCCTGCCTCGCCCTGCATTTCCTCGGCACCCTCAGCCTGTTTCGGCATTTCGGACTGGACGTTCTTGCGAACGCCATGGGAAATGTAGTTGACCACATCCAGACGGGTCACGCCCTGCTGGTGCAGGTAGTAAACGGCATGCGAATCCTTTTCGCCGAAAATGGCGACCAGAACATTTGCGCCGGTTACCTCTTTCTTCCCGTTCGATGCGGACTGGACATGCATGATCGCCCGCTGGATAACACGCTGGAATCCGAGGGTCGGCTGGGTATCCACTTCCGCGGTACCCGGGACGATCGGGGTGTTATCGCTCACAAAATCGCTGAGCATTTTTTTCAGCGCGGGAATATCGGCATTGCATGCTTTCAATACTTCAGACGCAGAAGGATTGTCCAGCAGTGCCAAAAGCAAATGCTCAACAGTTATAAATTCATATCGTGCCTGACGCGCCTCTACAAAGGCCATATGCAAGCTGACTTCCAATTCTTGCGCAATCATGCTTCCTCCATCGTACATTGCAATGGATGCCCTTCGCCACGGGCATGTTTCAAGACCAATTCCACCTTCGTGTTTGCGATATCCTTCGGGAAAATTCCGCAGATTCCTTTACCCTCGTGATGCACTTTCAGCATTATCCGGGTAGCTGCTTCCCTGTCCTTGAAAAAATATTCCTGCAAAACGGATATCACGAATTCCATTGGCGTGAAATCATCGTTTAACAAAACTACCTTATACATCGGAGGCGCTTTTAAAATAGCTGCCTCTTTTTCCAGTAGTACCTCTTTTTCCTGCTGTGTAACCATTGCTTTTACTTTATACCGAATTAAAAGTTTCTGCTTGTGCGCGAACGCAAAGTTCACATTTGATAATACGTGTTTTTAACTCTTCGTGCAGCCTGTCGCCACCCGACGGTTGCAGCGTTGCCATCAAATTTTTAGCCTACATCAAAAATCCGCCGTTTTTTGGGAAAATCGCTTGACTTTGACTATCTTTGCGCCAACAATGGACTGGTTGACAGGCGCATGGTCCAGTGCCTGGCGACAGCAACATTATAAAAAAGGACTGGTTCGGATCAAACTCGTTTTTTCCGTTGGTTTCACAAGCATAATGCGTTTTTATAGAAAGACCCTCTTTTATGGCAACTGGTACAGTCAAGTGGTTTAACGATTCTAAAGGTTTCGGTTTTATTACCCCGGAAGACGGTGGTGAAGATTTGTTCGCACACTTCTCCGCAATTAACATGAATGGCTTCAAAACCTTGAAAGAAGGACAAAAGGTTCAATTTGAAGTCACTCAGGGCCCAAAAGGCAAACAGGCTTCCAACATTCAATCCGTATAATTACCGGTTGGATGAGACCTTAGAAACCCCGCTTCATAGTGGGGTTTTTTATTGCCCTCGGTACATATAATGACATAAAAACGATTTTCGCGTTTTTGTGCAGGAATTCTTTTACAATGCCAACTATGGAAATGACATTGGAAAAGATTCTTCAACGCCAGGGCTTCGGCAGCAGAAAGCTGTGTCGCACGCTTGTAAGGCAAGGCCGCGTTCATGCAGGCGATGTCGTTTGTACCGATCCTGACCGTCGTTTCGAAACGGATGCACTCCATTTTTCAGTTGACGGTGAAGACTGGGTTTACAGGGAACACCTGTACATCGTCCTGAACAAGCCGTCAGGCTTTGAATGTTCCCATCAGCCACAGCATCACTCCAGTGTTTTTACCCTTTTCCCTACCCAATTCATCCAGCGGGGCCTGCAATGCGTCGGACGGCTGGATCAGGACACGACAGGATTGCTTCTCCTCTCGGATGACGGCGATTTCATTCATCGCTACACGTCCCCGAAAAAGAAAGTGCCGAAAGTTTATGAAATCTCAACAAATGCAGAGATTGATGAATCCCAGCTCGAAAAACTGAAAAACGGTGTCCAGCTGAAGGATGAAACCGGTATGACAAAAGCGCTCTCATGCGAAAGTTTCGATGAATACCGGATGAGGCTCGTCATTGCCGAAGGGAAATACCATCAGGTCAAACGCATGGTTGCCGCCGCGGGCAATCGGGTTGAAAAGCTCCACCGGTCAGCTATTGGCGGATTCGCTCTTGAAGAGTCGCTTCCCGCTGGAGAATGGCGATATCTGGACGTTAACGATTTGAATAAACTGGATGAGCCGCTTGATCCTTGAGCAGCTCATCGTGCCGGATAATTCCTCTAATTATTTTTTCCGGGGGATATAGAGGTCTGTAATTGTCCCCAACCCGATTTCCGCCGCGAACATGACTGTTTCCGATAAAGATGGATGGGGATGGATCGTCAGGGCAATATCCTCCAGATCGGCACCCATTTCGAAAGCCAGCGTCGTTTCGGACAAGAGTTCGCCTGCACCCGTTCCGGCAATCGCGGCGCCCAGCAGGCGTTTCGAGGATTTGTCCCACAACAGCTTGGTCAGGCCATCCCTGCGCCCCATCGTCAGGTTCCGGCCCGAAGCGTTCCATGGAAATACTGATTTTTCGACAGGTATTCCTTTCTTTTCCGCTTCCTCTTCCGTCAGGCCCATCCAGGCAATTTCGGGATCGGTATACGCGACGGAAGGTACCGTCATGGCATCGTATTCGGCTTTCTGCCCCGCAATCACTTCAGCCGCTATTTTGCCTTCATAACTGGCCTTGTGTGCCAGCATGGGCTCGCCACAGATATCGCCGATGGCATAAATATGCGGCACGTTCGTCTGCTGTTGTCGGTTGACCGGTATGAAACCGCGTTCATCGACCTGAACACCCGCTTTTTCCGCTCCGATCAGTTTTCCGTTAGGACGACGGCCTACCGCAACCAGTACAAGATCGTATTGCCCGGATTCCTTCGGCGCTCCCTGCCCTTCGAAACTTGCCGTCAGGCGATCGCCGTTCTCTTCCAGCCTCGATACTCTGGTATTGGTATAAATGGCCTCATAGCGTTTTCTGATCCGTTCAAGAAGCGGCTGGACGACATCCCTGTCAGCTGCAGGAATCAGGCCATCCGAAAACTCGGCAATCGTGACTTTCGCGCCCAGTGCATCATATACACAGGCCATCTCGAGTCCGATGATTCCCCCACCGATAACCAGCATTTTTTCAGGGATTTTTTTCAGATCAAGCGCACCCGTCGAATCGACAAGCGCAGGATGCCCATATGGAAAACCGGGCAATTTGGCAGCAGACGAACCGGCAGCAATGATCGCGTTTTTGAATCGTACTGACCAGTTTTCATTCTCGCCTGTCACTTCCATTTCATACGCGCCGGTAAACTGGCCTTTTCCCTGCAGAATCTGTATCTTCCGTGCTCTGGCAAGCGCGGCCAGTCCGCCAGTCAGTTTGTCCACCACACCCTGTTTCCACTGGTTCAGTTTCCCCGGATCGATTTCAGGTTTGGAAAAACTGACTCCGGCCTCATTCATTTCTTCCGCTTCCGTGATCACTTTGGCGGCATGAAGGAGTGCCTTTGAGGGAATGCATCCGACATTCAGGCAAACACCGCCCAGAACGGGATAACGTTCGACAATGACGACTTTCTGGCCCAGATCGGCAGCCCTGAACGCTGCCGTATAGCCTCCCGGACCGGCTCCGAGAACCAGCGTATCGCATTCAATGATGTTTTTTGTGCCATTTCTTCCAAGAGCAGGAGAAACAGCTTTTGCCGGATGGTCGTTTTGTTCACTGCCAGCCTTCGGTTGTTCGACAGAAGAAACCGGTAAATCTTCGACATCCAGTGTAAGTAATAGTGTCCCTTCGGAAACCTTGTCCCCCAGCTTGATTTTGAGCTCCCGGACTTTCCCCGATTCCGGCGAAGGGATTTCCATGCTCGCCTTGTCCGATTCCACCAGCACGATTGACTGGTCTTTCGCGATCTCGTCCCCTTCCTTCACCATCACTTCGATGACTTCCACATTCTCGGAATCGCCTATGTCCGGCACCCTGATTTCCACTGTTTTCATCGTCTGCATTTCCTTGTCAGTTCTCTCTGGCAGTCCAACCGGTTTTCATTTTAAAGAAGCGTTTCTTTCATATCGCCCAGTACCTCGGACAGATAAGTGATGAAACGCGTGCCTTCCGCCCCATCGATAACACGATGGTCGTAAGACAAGGACAACGGCAGGATCTGCCGTGGCAGGAATTGCAGGCCATCCCACACGGGTTGTGTCGAAATGCGTGACAGGCCGACAATCGCGACTTCAGGCGCATTGATCAAGGGAGTGAAATACGTGCCTCCGATCCCCCCTAAAGACGTTATCGTAAAACTCGCACCCTGCATATCGGACGGATTGAGTTTTCCTTCACGGGCGAGTGCCGACAACTGGGCCAGTTCCCGCGAAATTTCCAGCAATCCTTTTTTATCGGCATTCCGGATGACTGGCACCACCAGACCGTGAACCGTGTCGGCAGCAAATCCGATATGGTAGTAACGCTTTAAAATCAGGTTTTCGCCGGTTGCATCGACGGAAGCATTGAACTGCGGATATTTTTTCAATGCTGCCACGCAAGCCTTGATGACGAAGGATAAAACGGTCAGTTTCACGCCTTCGTTTTTGTGCCTTTCATTGGCCTGTTTCCGGAAAACTTCAAGATCGGTCACATCTGCCTGATCATACTGGGTCACGTGCGGGATCATCACCCAGTTACGGTGCAGGTTGGGGCCGCTGATTTTCTTGATCCGTGAAAGAGGCTGCAATTCGGTTTCGCCGAATTGGGCAAAATCAAGAGATGGCCAGGGCGGCAGATTCATGAAATTGTCGAACCGGTTGGACGATCCATCCCTGTTCAGCATGGTTTTCACATAGAGCTGGACGTCTTCTTTCAAAACCCGCTTTTTCGGGCCTGACCCGCTTACCCGTCTCAAATCGACACCCAGTTCACGGGCATATTTTCTGACTGAAGGCGAAGCGTGCGCCGCAACGGTATTCAGCTTGTGATCGGGAACGGAGTCTTGTGCTTCATAGACCGCGACTTCCACCTTCGGTGATGTTTGCGCCGGCTTTTCCTCAACCACCGCAACGCTGGCAGGAGGAATGGCGTTCGCAGCCGCTTTGGCAGGTACACTTTCGGCAGGTTTTTCGTCAGGATCAGCCTTTTCAGCCTCTTCCGAATCCAGCACAAGCAAAACCGAGCCTTCGGAAACCTTGTCTCCCAATTTGACTTTCAGTTCCCTGACTTTCCCCGATTCCGACGAAGGGATTTCCATGCTCGCCTTGTCCGACTCCACCAGCACGATTGACTGGTCTTTCGCGATCTCGTCCCCTTCTTTCACCATCACTTCGATGACTTCCACATCCTTGAAGTCGCCTATGTCAGGCACCTTGATTTCCACTGTTCTCATTCTTGCATCCCTTTATGTCTTAATGCAGGAAATACGATATTTCACTTTTCAGGCAGCTTGCTGTTACAGGTCGACCGGGTTCGGTTTTTCCCTGTTAATGCCGTATTTTTCAATTGCCTTCGAAACCGTTTCAGCCGGTATGTCGCCTGATCTGGCCAGTGCTTCAAGAGCGGCAACTGTCACATAATAACGATCGATCTCAAAGAAATTGCGCAAATTGGCACGTGTGTCCGAACGGCCGAAACCGTCCGTACCCAAAACGGTGTAAGAACGCCCTTCAGGGATATATGCGCGGATCTGTTCGGCAAACAGGCGAATGTAATCCGTCGACGCGATTACAGGGCCCTTGGTATCCTTCAGGCATTGGGTCGCATAAGGCACTTTCGGTTCTTCTCCCGGGTGCATCATGTTCCAGCGTTCAATATCGTTGCCTTCGCGCGCCACCAGCGTAAAGGAAGTCACCGACCAGATGTCTGCCGCAACCTTCCAGTCATTTTTCAGCAGTTCGACCGCGGAAAGCATTTCGTGGGTGATCGTTCCGGAACCCAGCAACTGGACACGATGTGGCAGGTCTTTTTCACCTTCAGCCAGCAGATACATGCCCTTCAGAATGCCTTCTTCCTGTCCCGGCTTCATTCCCGGTTGAGGATAGGATTCATTCATGACCGACACGTAATAAAAAACGTTTTCCTGATTCTCGACCATACGACGGGCACCGTCCTGTATGATGACCGCCACTTCATGGGCAAAACCCGGATCGTATGGAAGACAGTTCGGAATCGTCGCCGCCATGACATGATTATGGCCATCCTCATGTTGCAGGCCTTCGCCGTTCAATGTGGTACGTCCGGCAGTCCCCCCGATCAGGAAACCCCGGGCCATCATGTCCGCTGCCGCCCACATCAAATCCCCCGTGCGCTGGAAACCGAACATCGAATAATAGGTATAGAAGGGCAGCATGATCTTGTTGCTCGTCGAATAACTCGTCGCCGCCGCAATCCATGAACAGATACCTCCGGCTTCAGTAATGCCTTCCTGCAGAATCTGGCCTGCCTTGTCTTCCCGGTAATACATGACCTCGTCCTGATCGACCGGTTCATAAAGCTGGCCTTTCGGGTTGTAGATACCGATTTGCCGGAACAGGCCTTCCATACCGAAAGTACGCGATTCATCCACCATAATCGGCACGATCCGTCTGCCGATATCGGTCGATCTCAGCAGGATACCCAGTGTGCGCACATACGCCTGTGTCGTCGAAATTTCGCGTCCCGGATGCGTCGGCTCCAGCACGGCCTGAAAAGCCGACAAGGGTGGAACACTCAGATGCTCATCTGCCTTCTCGCGGCGATGCGGGAGATAACCACCCAGCAATTTTCTCCGTTCATGAAGATAAATCATTTCAGGTGCATCTTCAGGAGGCATGTAAAAAGGCACTTCATCCAGTTTGTCGTCCGGAATCGGTACGCCTGCCCTGTCTCTCAGGGAACGGATTGTCTTGTCGTCGAGTTTCTTGACCTGATGGGCGATGTTCAATGCCTCACCAGCCTTGCCCATGCCATACCCCTTGACGGTCTGGCACAGGATGACGGTCGGCTGTCCGGTATGTTCCTGCGCCACCTTGAACGCCGCATAAACTTTCTGTGGATCGTGACCGCCACGAGACAGACGCCAGATTTCATCATCCGACATGTTTTCGACCATCTTCAGAAGACGAGGGTCTTTCCCGAAGAAATGTTCACGGACATAGGCGCCATCCTTGGCCTTGTAGGTCTGGTATTCGCCGTCAACGGTTTCCATCATGACTTTTTTCAGGATGTTGTCCTTGTCCCTTGCAAGGAGTTCATCCCAGTCGGAACCCCAGATGACCTTGATGACATTCCAGCCAGATCCCCTGAAATCCGCTTCCAGTTCCTGAATGATCTTGCCATTGCCACGCACGGGGCCGTCCAGCCGTTGCAGATTGCAATTGATAACCATGATCAGGTTGTCGAGCGTCTCGCGGGACGCCAGACTGATCGCGCCCTTGGCTTCCGGTTCGTCCATTTCGCCGTCGCCACAGAAAACCCATACTTTCCGGCCTTCGGTATCGGCAATACCCCGTGCCTGAAGGTATTTCAAAAAACGTGCCTGATAAATCGCCATGATCGGGCCGAGTCCCATCGATACGGTCGGAAACTGCCAGAAATCCGGCATCAGTCTGGGATGCGGATAGGAAGACAGGCCGTTTCCATGAACTTCACGCCGGAAATTTTCCAGCTGTTCCTCGGACAACCGCCCTTCCAGAAAAGCACGTGCATAAATGCCGGGAGAGGAGTGTCCCTGAAAATAGACGAGATCGCCGTCGAAGGTTTCTGTCGGCGCACGCCAGAAATGATGGAAACCAGTGCCGAACATGGTTGCCAGCGAGGTGAATGAGGCGATATGACCGCCCAGATTGTCGCCATCCTTGTTGGCGCGAACGACCATTGCCATCGCATTCCAGCGCATCCAGCCTCTCAGACGGGCTTCATAATCCATATTCCCCGGCGAACCCTGCTGAAGATCGGGAGGAATGGTGTTTATGTAGGCGGTATTGCTGGAAAAAGGAAGATTGACGCCTTTCTGTCTCGCGACATCGGCCAGCCGCTCCATCAGATAGTGAGCGCGGTCTCGCCCCTCGCTTTCGATAACGGAATGAAGCGCTTCGAGCCATTCCGACGTTTCCTGCTCGTCAGGATCAAAAACATTGACAGAAATGTCGTCCTGCGGGTTCGTCATAAACACCTCCCAATTTAAAACGGCAAAAGAAATGCACAACTGGAGAATCAGAAAAACGCGTTTACGGATTGATCATAAACCATAAAAACAGAAAATCAAAAAACAGTCTTATGCTTGAATGATGGCCGGATATATAGCAGAAATGATAGCCAGAACGGCTTCTGTTTTGTTGCAAACATGAAAAAATCCTGATTCTCTTCAATAAATTGCCTTTTTCGTGTAATTTATAAGGCTTTTACTCATTATGCGTTTTCTACATACGCAAAAAAGAGATAAATTGTTCATCGTATAATTATTTTTTTAACGGTTTTTATTCATCAAGCAAAATGACTGCCCAAATTATCAACGGAAATGAACTGGCCAAGGAAGTTCGCGAAGATATCGCTGCACGTGCAGCCAAATTGACCGCAGCAGGGGAACTCCCCGGACTGGCTGTTATTCTGGTCGGCGACAGCCCGGCCTCCATGGTGTACGTACTGAACAAGGAACGTGCCTGCAAAGCGAACGGCATCCGTTCCATTCTGGAAAAATACGACGCCGATTTCTCCGAAGCCGAGCTGCTCGAACGCATTCGTGTCCTGAACGAAGATCCATCCGTTCATGGCATTCTGGTCCAGTTGCCTCTGCCAGACCATATCGATGGACGCAAGGTTATCGAAGCAATCGATCCTGAAAAGGATATGGACTGCTTCACCGTCGTCAATACCGGCCTTCTGATGACCGGACAGCCAAGGATCAAGCCATGCACCCCGTACGGTGTCATGAAGATGCTGGAATCCATCGATTATCCATTGCGTGGCGCCCATGCCGTTATCGTCGGCGCTTCCAATATCGTCGGCAAACCGATGTCCATGCTGCTCTTGCAAGCCGGCGCTACCGTCACCATCTGTAATTCCAAGACACGCGACCTGGGTCACCACACCCGTCTGGCAGACGTTCTGATCGCCGCAACGGGCAAGCGGAACATCATCACGGCCGATATGGTCAAACCGGGTGCTGTCGTTATCGACGTCGGTGTTGAGCGCGATGAAAACGGAAAACTCTGGAGTGATGTAGACTTTCCGAATGCCAAGGAAGTGGCTGGTTACATCTCCCCTGTACCGGGCGGTGTCGGCCCCATGACCATTACCATGCTGCTGTTGAACACGATTGAAGCGGCTGAAAGACGGCTGGAAGCCAAAAAGAAATAAACGCAAAAGCGGAAAAAAAGGTACGCAATGCGTACCTTTTTTATTTGAATCGACCAAAACTGTCCGGAAGGAATATCTGATGAAAAACCCGTTATTGAATTTCGAGGGGCTGCCCCGCTTTGATGAAATCAGGCCTGAACACATTTCACCGGCCATCGATACCTTGCTGGAACGCTGCAGGACAGTCGTAACCGGACTGGAAGCGCCCATGCCGGAAATCAGCTGGGACAATTTCATCACTCCTCTGGACGATTGCACCGAACAGCTCTCCCGTGCATGGGGCATCGTCGGCCATCTGAACGCTGTCGTCGATACACCTGAACTGCGCGCGGCATACAATGAAAACCTGCCGAAGATAACCGAATTCTGGACAGCGCTGTCCCAGAATCTGGCCTTGTTCGAAAAATACAAGGCCATCAGCAACAGCTCTTCTTTCAACAGCCTTGATGACGCCCGGAAACGGGTCATCGACAATTCGCTGCGCGATTTCCGTCTCGGTGGTGCCGAATTGCCGGAAGACAAGAAGAAGCGGTTTGCCGGCATTCAGGAAGAAATGGCTGCGCTTTCCACCCGTTTTTCCGAAAACGTGCTGGACGCGACCAATCATTTCGAGCTGCTGGTTGAAAACGAAGCCGATCTGAAGGGCTTGCCCGAAGACAATCTGCACGTCGCCCATGCCATGGCACAAAACGAAAACAAGAGCGGGTATAAATTCACCCTGCACTTCCCGTCTTTCTATCCGGTCATGCAATATGCCGAAAACCGGGAACTGCGCGAAAAAATGTATCGTGCCAATGCAACCCGGGCATCGGAACTGGGTGCCAACCCGGAATGGGACAATACCGGCAACATCAATGAACTGCTGCGCTTGAGAAAAGAAGAAGCCGATTTGCTTGGCTACACCAATTATGCGGAAGTTTCGCTGGTCGCGAAAATGGCCAGGACACCGGATGAAGTGATTTCGTTTCTGGAAGACCTTGCGAAAAAAGCGAGGCCGTTCGCTGAAAAGGATCTGGAAGAACTCAGGGCATTTGCCAAAACAGAACTCGGCATCGACGAGATGAAAGCCTGGGACATGGCGTTCGTTTCCGAAAAACTGCGCCAGAAACGTTATGCTTTCTCCGAACAGGAAGTCAAACAGTATTTCCCTGAACCGAACGTTCTGGAAGGCCTGTTCAAACTGGTCCAGACACTTTATTCCGTGACCATCCTTCCGGATACGGCTCCCATCTGGCACAAGGATGTCAAATTCTTCCGTATCGAAAAGGATGGGAAACTGATTGGCCAGTTCTATATGGATTTGTACGCCCGTACCGGAAAACGCGGAGGTGCATGGATGGACGATGCCCGCAGCCGTCGCGTTACGCAAAATGGCATCCAGACACCGGTGGCCTATCTGACCTGCAATTTCTCTTCACCGATTGAGAAAAACGGAAAACTCCAGCCTGCGCTTTTCACACACGATGAAGTCATGACGCTTTTCCATGAATTCGGTCATGGTCTGCATCATCTCCTGACGAAAGTAGGCGAACTGGGCGTATCGGGTATTTCAGGTGTGGAATGGGATGCCGTCGAATTACCGTCGCAATTCATGGAAAATTTCTGCTGGGAATGGGATGTCATCCAGAACATGAGTTCCCATATCGAAACGAAACAAGCTTTGCCGAAAGCGCTTTTCGACAAAATGATCGCGGCAAAGAATTACCAGTCCGGACTCCAGATGCTGCGTCAGGTCGAATTTTCCCTTGCCGACATGCATCTGCATTACGATTACGACCCGAACGGCAGGAAAACGGTGCAGGATGTCCTCGATTGCATCCGGCAGAAATATGCCGTTGTCATTCCGCCTGAGTTCAACCGTTTCCTGCAATCGTTTTCCCATATTTTTGCAGGTGGCTACGCGGCGGGTTATTACAGCTACAAATGGGCTGAAGTGCTTTCCGCCGATGTCTATAGCGCATTCGAGGAATCGCTGGCTGACGGAAACGATCTGATTTCACCGGCTATGGGTGCAAAACTGCTTGAAGAAATCCTGTCCGTGGGAGGCTCGAGGCCCGCCATCGAATCGTTTGTCGCCTTCAGGGGAAGGCAGCCATCGATTGACGCCCTGCTCCGGCATAATGGGCTGGCGGCATAAAACCTTTACTAATGAAGCGAAAACGTTTCATAATTGACCCGATTTTCATTCGGGTCAATTCACGTTTTTAATCGATATCCGGCAACCTGTATGACCAACATTGAATTCCGCACGCATATTGCAGACAAAATCCACTATACCTGTCGATGGGTACGGAAAGCGCTCGCCAACTCATCCGATTGCCGCGTCGTCATTTACGCGACGGACCGCAATTTGTTAAACAGGCTTGACGACACCCTCTGGACTTTTTCCGATTCGGATTTTCTCCCGCATGCCGTCATCGGCGACAGACATGCCGCGCGCTGCCCTGTCATCCTGACTTCCAGCGATACCGGTGAACTCCCGCACAACCGGATTCTGGTCAATCTGTCGCCGGACATACCGGCCTTTTACGCACAATTCGAACGTTTGCTTGAACTGGTATCGACCGATCCGGCCGACACGGAAGCCGGACGGCAAAGGTACGTTCATTACCGCGAACGTGGTTACACCCTTCATCACGAGACTGCAAAATAATGAACAGCAATGATGATTTCATTTCCCCCGAAAAAAAAGAAGCGATTCCTGAAGATCATTCCGTACAAGATGATGACGGCATTCCCGTCCTGACGGAAATACTCTCGACCCTGCCCGATCTTGTCGATTCCACGCAGAATGAAACGGCATGGGAAGAGCTGGAACAGCGGCTATCAGAAAGAATTTTGAAACGCGTTGAAGAACGCATCCAGTTCGTGCTGGAAGAAATCATCCAGCAAAATCTGGCTGCGAGTGTTCAGAAAATGACTGGAACGCTCGTGTCGGAAATCCAGAAAGACTTGCAAAGCACTCTGGACGTCGTCGTCACGCATGCCGTTACGGACGAATTGCATCGCCTTCGAAAAAAAGAGTCCTCTTCCGAAAACAATCATTTTAAAATAACGGAAAAAAATGAGCCGGAATCATCCGGCCGGACAGAGAATCAATAAAAAAGAGGCTAAATTGTGAAAGTCATTGTATTAGGATCGGGTATCACCGGAACGGCAGCGGCATGGTTTCTCCGACAGGCAGGACATGACGTGACCGTTATCGAACGGCGTCCGGGCGCTGCGCAGGAAACCACTTTCGGAAACGGCTCCCAGATTTCCGTTTCCCATTCGGAGCCCTGGGCAAACCCTTCTGCCCCGTCGAAAATCCTGAAATGGCTGGGCAAGGAAGATGCCCCTCTTCTTTATCGTTTTCGTGCAGAACAATTGCAGTGGGAATGGGGTGCCCGCTTTCTGCTGGAATGTTCCCCGAGACGCACGGCACACAATACGCGCCAGTGCGTTGCCATGTCGGATTTCAGCAAGAGAACACTCCGTGCCTTGCGGGAAGAGACAAAGCTGGACTATACCCATTCAAGCCACGGCATCATGCACTTTTATACCGACAAGGAAGACTATGAATCCTCCAAGGCTGGCGCAAAGCTGATGACGTCGCTTGGTTGTCCCCGCAATACTATTAGCCCCGATGAAGTCGTACAGATCGAACCGGCTCTCTCACCTGTCCACGACAAGCTGATCGGCGGCGATTTCACACCCGACGACGAACATGGTGATTCCCGTGAATTCACGGTTGCCCTCTCTGAAAAAGCGATTGAAAAAGGGGGCGAGTTCCGTTTCAATACAACGGCAACACGCCTGATCAAGGAAGGAAGCGGAGCGGCATCGAGAATCGTCGCCGTCGAAACCATTACGCCAACCGGTGAATTCGAGGTTCTGAAAGCCGATGCCTTCGTCATTTCCATGGGCAGTTTTTCCGCACCATTTTTAAAGCCGCTCGGCATTTCGCTGATGATTTACCCTGCCAAGGGATATTCCGCCACTTTCCCCGTCACCAATCCGGACAAGGCTCCGCTTGTATCCCTGATCGACGCCGGACACAAATTGGTATTCTCCCGTCTCGGCAACCGGCTGCGGGTTGGCGGAACGGCGGAAATGAATGGTTACGAACGCCCTTTGAATGAAGCGCGATGCGAAGCACTGATCAGACGTACCTCGGAATTGTTTCCGGAGGCCTGTGATTTTTCCGCACCTCATTTCTGGACAGGCTTGCGTCCGATGACACCATCGAATATTCCCTACATCGGAAAATCGCAAATCAGCAATCTTTTCCTGAATACAGGCCATGGCACGCTGGGCTGGACCATGGGCTGCGGTTCGGGGCGCTCGATTGCCGATATCGTTTCCGGACGACTCCCGGAAGTCGATTTCGAGTTTTTCGGAATGAAGTAATTTGCCCATGTCGAAAACCGAACAGAAAGCATGTCCCTGCGGCAATCCTTCCTATGCGGATTGCTGCCAGCCGTATCTGGAAGGCAAGGCACGTCCACCTGATGCAGTTTCCCTGATGCGTTCCCGATACACGGCGTACGTTCTTGAAAACGAGGAATATCTTCGTTTGACATGGGCGGAAGAAAACCGTCCTTCCGGCGTGATCATCGAAAAGAAGCAGCCGACCAAGTGGATCGGGCTCAAAATCCTGCGCGATCAGGAACATGAAGACCGTGCAACCGTAGAATTCATCGCCAGTTACAAGGTAAACGGCCGAATGCAGAAACTTCATGAAATCAGCCGCTTTGTCAAAGAAGGCTCGGAATGGGTATACTTCGACGGTACTTACTTCTGATTTTTTAAAAGACAAATTCCGTGAAAAAGTCATTTTCCCGTTCAGCAGGCTGGATAGATCGCAGCCTGAAAAGCGTATGGCACCCATGCACGCAGATGCAGCATCACGAAACGCTGCCACTTGTCGCCCTGAAAAGCGGCAAAGGCGCATGGCTTTTCGATCAGGATGGAAACCGTTATCTTGACGCGATCAGTTCATGGTGGACAAATATTTTCGGCCACGCCAACCCGTTTATTTCAAAAGCCCTGAAAGACCAGCTCGACACCCTTGAACATGCCATGCTGGCCGGTTGTACGCACGAACCGGTTGTCGAACTGTCAGAAAGGCTGTCGGTACTGACGGGAAATACCCTCGGCCACTGTTTCTATGGTTCCGATGGGGCTTCCGCTGTGGAAATCGCCCTGAAAATGAGCTTTCACTACTGGAAAAACAGCGGCCACCCGGAAAAACAGGAATTCATCTGTCTGAAAAACAGCTATCACGGTGAAACGATCGGCGCGCTTTCCGTCACTGACGTCACGCTTTTCAGGGACTCTTATGCCCCGCTGATCCGCAATTCCAATATCGTTGAATCACCGGACAGCCGACACGCGAAAGACGGGCAAACGGCTACCGATGTCGCCAATGCAGCGGCAGACAAACTGGAAGCGCTGTTGCAGGAAAAATCAGCAAAGATTGCAGCCATTATTGTCGAGCCGCTCATCCAGTGCGCTGCCGGTTTCGTCATGTACGACCCGCTCTATCTGAAACGGGTAAGGGAACTCTGCGACCGTTACAAGATCCATTTTATCGCCGATGAGATCGCTGTCGGCTTCGGTCGGACAGGCACTTTCTTTGCCTGTGAACAGGCCGGTATCTGGCCGGATATGCTCTGTCTTTCAAAGGCGATTACAGGAGGTTTTCTCCCGCTATCCCTCGTCATGACGACAGATGACGTATTCAATGCCTTTTACGACATGGACATCACGCGGGGTTTTCTTCATTCACATTCCTATACCGGCAACCCACTGGCTTGCAGAGCCGCACTCGCCACACTGGATCTGTTCAAAAACCATAACGTCATTGCTCGCAACCAGACCGTGTCCAGACAGTTGTCCGAAGCCCTGAAGCCGCTTGAAATTCATCCCAGGAACAAACATTTCCGAAATAAAGGTATGATCTGGGCTTTCGACGTCGACCTGGAAACGGAAAAGCAGGCTACTTTCCCGAGACGTTTTTTCGAGAAGGCTTTGCAACACGAATTGCTGATGAGACCGATTGGAAATACCGTTTACCTGATGCCACCTTACATCCTGAATGGAGAAGAAATCGGACTTCTGGCACACAAAACGATCTCTGTATTTGAAGAAATGATGAAGTCATGACCCGCTTGTCCTGTTTTATTACCGGCACCGATACCGAAATCGGCAAAACGACCGTTTCCTGTGCCATTATCCGCGCACTGGTCAAAAAGGGCCTGCAGGTCGCCGCAATGAAACCGGTTGCCGCCGGTGCTTTCGAATCCGATGGCGCCTTGCACAACGAAGACGTCGACGCGCTGACAAAAGCGTCCAACATGAGCCTTCCGCTTTCGTTGACAACGCCCTATCTGTTGAAAACCCCGATCGCTCCCCATCTCTCGGCCGAACTGGATCATGTGGTGATCGACAATCATCACATCGTGTCGTGTTACCGTGAAATCCGCGATCAGGCCGATGCCGTCATCGTCGAAGGCGTTGGCGGTTTTTGTGTTCCATTCACGGATTGTACGGACAGTGCCGAACTGGCCGTACAATTGGCACTTCCTGTTATACTGGTCGTTGGTATGAAGCTGGGGTGCATCAATCATGCCCTTCTGACTGCCGAGGCTGTCCGCTCGCGAGGCCTTAAACTGGCTGGCTGGGTCGCCAACACGATTGATCCGCGGATGCCTTTTTGCGACGAAAACATCCATACACTGGAAGCGAGACTGAATGCCCCGAGACTGGGAACGCTGCCGTATCTCGAATCCTTTGCCGATGCAGATACCTTCCTCGATTTGCATCGCCTGACCGATTGGTCCTTATAAATAACTGAAGGTTTGAAAGAGTATTTCATGTCACAACCCATTAATTTTTACCGCCCTGTCTCCGATAACGAAGTGCCCGCATTTGAAACCTGGCCGGTTGCGGAAATTCTGGCTTTATATGAGCTGCCTTTTAATGAACTGCTGTTTCGCGCACAGGAAATCCATCGCGCCAATTTCCCGGAAGGCGATGTCGAACTGGCAACGCTCATTTCCCTGAAAACCGGCGCCTGTACCGAAGATTGTGGCTATTGTTCCCAATCCATTCATCACAATACGGAAGTCGAACCCAGCAAAATGCTGTCGCTTGAAACCGTTATGGCTGCTGCGAAAAAAGCGAAGGAAAACGGCGCGAACCGTTTCTGTATGGGCGCATCCGGTCGTTCCCCCAACGACCGCGACTTCGAGAAATATCTGAACATCGTCCGTTCCGTCAAATCGCTTGGCCTTGAAACCTGCATGACGCTGGGGATGCTGAAAGAAGAACAGGCCGAACAGCTGAAAGAAGCCGGGCTCGACTATTACAACCATAATCTCGATACGGCTCCAAGCCATTACAACAACGTCATTTCCACCAGAACGTATCAGGATCGTCTCGACACACTGGGTCGTGTCCGCAAAGCTGGCATCAAGGTCTGCTGCGGCGGCATCATCGGCATGGGCGAATCGCGCCAGCAGCGCGCCGAACTGATCGCCCAGCTCGCCAACCTGAATCCTTATCCCGAAGCCGTACCGATCAACCATCTGGTTCCGATTCCGGGAACTCCGCTTTTCGGTGTGGAACAGCTCGATCCGTTTGAATTCGTCAGGACAATTGCCGTTACCCGTATCGTCATGCCACAAGCCCGTGTCCGTATGTCGGCCGGACGCCATGAACTGGGCGAAGCCATACAGGCTCTTTGTTTCCTGGCTGGTGCCAATTCCATTTTCTACGGCGAAAAACTGCTGACAACGGATAATTCCGAGGCGGAAGAAGACCGTGCCATGCTCGCCAAACTGGGACTGAAAACTCGCGAATCCACCGAAGTCAAGGCAAGAATGCCGGGACTGGAGGAACACGACCATGCGCATTCTGTACTATAACGAAGGCGAAGACCCGAATGAATGGCTGCCGAAACTGGCAGCCGCATTGCCGGAAGCCGATATCCGGCTCTGGCAGGAAGGCGATACGGAACCGGCCGATTATGCACTGGTCTGGCATCCCCCTTCCGCCCTCTTTGAAAACCGGCAAGGACTGAAAGCGATTTTCAATCTGGCAGCCGGGGTAGATTCCCTGCTCAGGTTAAGCCACGTCATTCCTTCCACCATTCCCATTTTCCGGCTTGAAGACGCTGGCATGGCGATTCAGATGGCTGAATACGTTACCCATGCCGTGCTGCGTTATTACCGTCGTTTCGACGAATATGAACGACTTGCCCGCGAAAAAAAATGGGAAATGCTCGATCCCTTCAAACGACAGGATTTCACGATCGGAATCATGGGGATGGGTGTGATGGGAACCGCAGTAGCACAAGCGCTTGCCCCATTCGGTTTTCCGGTCCGTGGCTGGAGCCGCCACAAGAAAAACATCGGTTTCGTCGATGATTTTCATGGCGACAATCAGCTGGAGGCCTTTTTGAAAGACTTGCGGATTCTGATCTGCCTTTTGCCACTGACGCCGGAAACAAAAGATATCCTGAATATGGATCGCTTCCAAAAGCTTCAGAAAGGGGCATACCTGATCAATATGGGCCGCGGAGCACATCTTGTCGAGGAAGACCTGTTAACCGCACTTGAAACAGGACAGATCAGGGCGGCTACGCTCGACGTCACGCGTGAAGAACCGCTGCCGGAAAATCATCCTTTCTGGAAAAAGGAAAACATTACCATTACCCCCCATATCGGTGCATTGACGTTCTGTCAGGCAACGGTTGAACAGGTCACCAAACACATTCACGCTTTTGAAAAAGGGGAAAAACTCACTTCTCTTGTCGACCGGAATACCGGTTACTGAAAAGCCTCTTCCCAAATGAAAAACGGTTGCAGACAATCGCTGCAACCGTTTGGAATGAGACCCCGCCTGTGTCGTTTTGCCGGCATCTTGAACCATAGGTTCAAGTGGTCACGGTAAGCCGGATTTCGGGTTCATCGAACGAGCGACGAGCACGCCCATCCAACAAAATTCCGTAACCTGTGCTCAGAAATGGTTCAAAGAATATATGGCAAATCACGAGCACCGCAGGGTAAATTCAGTCTACCTGAATGAGAACATCTGTCAACCTTTAAAACCGAAATATTTGTCAGTAATTTATAAGGAATCAGAAAAGGTCTTCCTGCGGCATCAAAGCTTGATCCAGAACACGATTCATCGTCTCCATTTTCTGCCTGATTTCGGACATCGACATTTCGGACAATGGGCCATTCGGCGATTTTGTCGCCAGCAATTCGGCAGCGATCGCCAATGATGCCATGACGGCAATCCTGTCATTGCCCTTGATTTTTCCGCCATCCCGGATGGAACACATTTTTTCGTCCAGATAGGCAACTGCTTCACGAAGCATTTTTTCCTCGCCTTCGCGGCAAGCCAGACGATAGCCCTGACCCATGATGCTGACATCAAGCTGAATCATTCGGCAACCTCCTCATCTACAGTTCCGGGCAATGACTGAATCAGGGATGACACCCGTTCATATGCGCCACTCATCCGGTCGGCCAATTGCTGGTTTTCCAGCTTCAGCTCCGCATTTTTCAATCGCAAATCGGCATTTTCGCGTCTCAGAACATGAGCCATCTCCGCCAATTGATTGATTTTTTCCGACAATATATCGAATTCTGAAATCATTTTTTAATGTCGCCGTCAAATTAAGGAAGCAAAACCGGTCAAAAAATCACGGGTTGCGCGATGTTCATCACTTGTGTACCATTTTTATCCCAGATTCTAACGCTGCCTGTCAAGATTCAGAAGAAATATGTTTCAATTGAACAGCATATTTGTTGCGAATTAATGGTACTCACAGACGAAGTCCGGCATTTCACCTAACTATTACAAACGTGTCAAACTCATCCATAAACATTCCTGTCATCACGATCGACGGTCCAACCGCTTCCGGCAAGGGCACCGTTGCCCAGCTCGTTGCAGAAAAACTTCATTTTCATTATCTCGACTCGGGCGCATTGTATCGTCTGACCGCTCTGTCGGTTCTGCGTTCAAACATCAAAATCGAAGATGTCGGACAAATTGCATCTATTGCTTCACACCTTCCATGCCGGTTTGCCGACAGCAGGATATTTCTTGCAGATGAAGACGTAAGCGATGCCATACGAAAAGAAGAAGTCGGGATCATGGCGTCAAAAGTAGCGGCCATACCAGAAGTCAGAAAGGCTCTGGTCAGTCTGCAAACCGGTTTCAGAAAAGCGCCGGGACTTGTTGGAGACGGCCGCGATATGGGAACCGTCATCTTTCCGGACGCCATATTGAAAGTGTTTTTGACCGCCAGTGCAGACATTCGGGCGCAAAGACGCTATAAGCAGTTGATGGAAAAAGGAATTCCTGCTAACATTGACAGTCTGCGAAATGATTTGATTGAACGGGACTTGCGTGATACCCAGCGAAAAGAGTCTCCACTTGTTCCGGCAAAAGATGCATTGACGCTCGATACGTCCCATCTGGGCATAGACGAAACCGTTGAACGTATTCTGGATTGGTTCGCACAAAGAAGTAAAAATTGAGACCATTTGGTCTGTTTGGCCCCGTAAAGGTGCAAGGCCCTAACGGGTATTTTTAAACCTAACCCGGATTTATTCATTTTTGGATAACCGGTTTTTCACAATTAACATATGCCTACAGTTGCATCTAACCCTGTTTCCGGAATGGAAAGTTTTGCGGCTTTATTCGAAGAATCACTCGCCCGTCACGACATGCGTTCCGGCGAAGTCATTTCTGCTGAAGTCGTCCGTATCGACCACAACTTTGTCGTCGTTAATGCCGGCCTGAAATCCGAATCTTTCATTCCTATCGAAGAATTCAAAAACGACGTTGGAGAACTTGAAGTCAACGTCGGTGATTACGTTTCCGTTGCGATTGAATCGCTTGAAAACGGTTACGGCGACACCATCCTGTCCCGCGACAAGGCCAAACGCCTCGCTTCCTGGCTGGCTCTTGAAAAAGCAATGGAATCCGGTGAAATCGTTACCGGTACCGTCAATGGTAAAGTCAAGGGCGGCCTGACCGTTCTGACCAACGGTATCCGTGCTTTCCTGCCAGGTTCGCTGGTCGATACCCGCCCTGTCAAGGACACCACGCCTTATGAAGGCAAAACCCTGGAATTCAAGGTCATCAAGCTGGATCGCAAACGCAACAACGTTGTGTTGTCCCGCCGTGCTGTCGTTGAAGCATCCATGGGCGAAGAACGCCAGAAACTGATGGAAACCCTGAAAGAAGGCACCATCGTCAACGGCGTCGTCAAGAACATTACCGACTACGGTGCATTTATCGATCTGGGTGGTATCGACGGTCTCCTGCACATCACCGATCTGGCATGGCGCCGTGTCCGTCATCCGTCCGAAATGCTGACGGTCGGTCAGGAAATCACTGCCAAGGTCCTGAAATACGATCAGGAAAAAAATCGTGTTTCCCTGGGCGTCAAACAGCTGGGCGACGATCCATGGACCGGTCTTTCCCGCCGTTATCCGCAGGGCACCCGCCTGTTCGGCAAGGTTACCAACCTGACCGACTACGGTGCTTTCGTTGAAGTCGAACAGGGTATCGAAGGTCTGGTACACGTTTCCGAAATGGACTGGACCAACAAGAACGTCGCACCTAACAAGGTTGTCAAGCTGGGTGACGAAGTTGAAGTCATGGTTCTGGAAATCGACGAAGAACGTCGTCGTATCAGCCTGGGTATGAAACAATGCAAAGCCAACCCATGGGAAGAATTTGCTGAAACCCACAAAAAAGGCGACAAGGTTAACGGCGCGATCAAATCCATTACCGATTTCGGCGTATTCATCGGGCTGCCCGGCAACATCGACGGTCTGGTTCACCTCTCCGACCTGTCCTGGACCGAAGCTGGCGAAACCGCTGTTCACAACTTCAAGAAAGGCGACGAACTGGAAGCTGTCGTTCTGGCTATCGACGTCGAACGTGAACGTGTTTCCCTGGGCGTCAAACAGCTCGAAGGCGATCCATTCAACAACTACATCGCCATGAATGACAAGGGCGCTGTCGTTAACGGTGTCGTCAAATCGGTGGAACCGAAAGGCGCTGTCATCCAGTTGAATGACGAAGTTGAAGGCTATCTGCGCGCTTCCGAAATCTCCCGCGATCGCGTGGAAGATGCCGGTACCCAGCTGAAAGTCGACGACAAGGTCGAAGTGATGATCATCAACATCGATCGTAAATCACGTACGCTTCAATTGTCGATCAAAGCCAAGGACCAGCAGGAAACCCAGGAAGCCATGCAGAAAATCCAGAGTGATTCCAGCGCAGCCTCCGGCATGACCAGCCTTGGTGCTTTGTTAAAAGCAAAATTCGACAACAAGTAATCATTTAATCAAGAGTGCGAAATGACCAAATCCGAATTGATCGTTTCTTTGGCTGGCAGTTATCCACAACTGCTTGCGAAAGACGCTGAACTGACAGTAAAAACCATACTGGATGCCATGTCCGACGCCCTGGCCAATGGACAGCGCATCGAAATTCGCGGTTTCGGCAGTTTCGCACTCAGCGTTCGCCCTCCACGGGTCGGCCGCAATCCACGCTCCGGCGAAAAAGTGATGGTCGAGGAAAAACGCGTCCCTCACTTCAAGCCGGGCAAGGAATTGCGTCAGCGGGTTGATGTAGCGGCAAACCAGAACTGATTTTCAGTTTGATCAAATCGTTTACAGCGTCAAAAAAGGGCATCTTCGGATGCCCTTTTTCACGTACAATCATGTCTTACCGCCGTGATAGACGGCGATTCATATTCACCCGGGAAAAGGACTGAATCATGAAGTGGTTGTCTCGTATAATAGCGATAGTTTTTTTTATTTTCTTTTTCGGTCTGGCTCTGAAAAACACGCAGGAAACGGCCCTGTACTTTTTCTGGGGATATGAACTGCGCGGTCCTCTGGTACTGGTCGTACTGTGCTTTTTCATTGCCGGTTGCATACTTGGACTCCTGGCGATGACACCGATGATATTCAGGCAGCGCAGGGAATTGGCCCGTTTCAGAAAAAACAGTCAGGAATCCGTCAAGCAGGAAAGTGTCGAAAAGAAAGAAGAACCGGCTGCCGCCCCGGGAGACGGAATACCTTCGTAAAGCAGTTTTATATAGATATTGAAAACGTATGGAATTTGAAATCTGGTGGCTGCTCTCCATTCCGATCTTTTTCGGTTTAGGCTGGATAGCGGCACGTATCGACATCAAGCAGTTACTGTCCGAATCGCGCAGCCTGCCGAAAGGTTATTTCAAGGGACTGAATTTTCTGCTGAATGAACAGCCTGACAAGGCAATCGACGCTTTCATCGAAATCGTCAAGCTCGATCCCGAGACAGCCGATTTGCATTTTGCACTCGGTAATTTGTTCCGCCGTCGCGGCGAAACGGAACGTGCTATCCGCATGCACCAGAATCTTTTGCTTCGTCCCGATTTACCGGCCGAACAGCAAATGCAGGCCCAGTACGAACTGGGTCAGGACTTTTTGAAAGCCGGCCTCCTGGACCGTGCAGAAGAGGTTTTCCAGAAACTGACCGAAACCCAGTATTCCATTCAGGCAAGACGCGCCCTGCTGGAAATTTTCCAGCGCGAAAAGGAATGGCAACAGGCTATAGAAGCAGCCGAAGCGCTCCAGAATTCCGGTACGGGCAACCGCAATAAACAGATTGCCCAGTTTTATTGTGAACTGGCTGAAGATGAACTGGTCAACAGGCATCCTGAAAAAGCGATTCCCTTGCTTGAAACTGCACTGGCAACAGACAGAATGAGCGCCCGCGCAACCATTTTATACGGTGACGCCCAGCTGGCAATGGGTAACACGGAAGAAGCCCTGAATACATGGCGCAGAGTCGAAAAACAAAGCATTTCACACACGGTTCTGGTCGCACAGCGCCTGATGGATGGTTATCAGGCCGTCGGACGCCCACAGGAAGGCATCAGCCTTCTGAAATCCTATCTGGCTGAAGCCGCTTCCATTGATCTGCTTGAAGTCGTCTTTCAGGCAGTATTGAAAGAAGACGGTATTGAAGCAGCCAATACGCTGGTTCATGACGAACTGAGAAGGACGCCAACCCTGCTTGGCCTCGACAAACTGCTTGAAGCACAGTTACTGGTCGTTCCGCCTGAAATCAGGCAGGATCTTTCATTTGTCCGTAACCTTGTCCAGCGTTACGCATCGAAGCTTTCCCGTTACAAATGCGACCATTGCGGTTTCGAAGCTCGCCAGTTCTACTGGCAATGTCCGGGATGCCACCAATGGGAAACCTATCCACCGCGCAGAACGGAAGAACTGAAAATATCGGCCTGATTTCATCACCTTTCACAGAATGCCCGAAGCTCTCATGAACAAACAAAACGCCACCCCCCGGATTCTGATTGTCGGCGACATCATGCTTGACCGTTACTGGTTCGGTGAGGTCAACCGGATATCGCCGGAAGCGCCTGTCCCGGTCGTTCTGATCGAAAAGAGCGAAGAACGGCTTGGTGGTGCAGCCAACGTTGCCAGAAACGTATCGGCACTCGGAGCAGGGTGCAGTATTTTAGGCATTGTAGGCAGGGATGAAGCCGGTCGTACTGTCGAGAATATGTTGAATGAAGGAGGCATCACTCCTTTCCTGCATGTCGATCCCCACATATCGACAACCGTCAAATTGCGGGTAGTCGGACGCCAGCAACAGCTCTTACGGCTGGACTTTGAAAAAAAACCGACTCAGGAAACGCTCGCCAACAAACAGGTTCAATACCGAACACTTCTGGATTCGCACGATATCATCGTCTTTTCCGACTACGGCAAGGGTGCCCTGTCGAATGTATCTTCCATGATTGCCGAAGCGAAACAGGCAGGCAAAACCACACTGGTCGATCCGAAGGGAGAGGATTTTACGATTTATACCGGCGCGACCATATTAACGCCCAATAAATCAGAACTCCGTCAGGTTGTCGGTGGATGGAACAACGAGGAAGAGTTGACAGCAAAAGCGCAGAAACTGAGAGAATCGCTCCAGCTGGATTATCTTCTTCTCACCCGCTCGGAAGAAGGGATGTCTCTCTTCGGCAAGGACGAAGTCATCCATATTCCAACCGTCGCCCGTGAGGTTTTCGATGTATCCGGTGCAGGCGACACCGTTATCGCGACTCTGGCAACCATGCTGGGCAACGGCAAAACCGTCGCCGAAGCGGTTGACATCGCCAACCGTGCCGGAGGCATCGTCGTCGGAAAACTCGGGACCGCCACCGTTACGTCTGAAGAACTGTTCGGCTGACCGATCACGAAGCGTGTTCAAGCTTGGCAATGGAAAGATCAAGCAATTTCATTCCATGCCGCCCGAAATTGATATTCGCCCGGACATTCGCTCCCTGCCCTTCAAGACCGACAATCACGCCTTCACCGAATTTCTTGTGAATAACGGTTTCACCGATCCGCCATTCACTGTTTTTATGAAAAGAAGCAGGCGCTTGCATTTGAGGCACAGATGACTGGTCAAAACGGGCTGTCGGTTCATGCCGGGGATTGAGGTATGAAGACTGCTTTTTAGGTGTCAGCCATTTCATTGTCTTGTCCGGCAATTCGGCGACGAAGCGTGACGAGACGTTATAACGCATATGACCGTGCAACATCCGCGTTTGCGCATAGCTCAGATAGAGCCGTTTTCTCGCGCGGGTAATGGCGACATACATCAATCGACGCTCTTCCTCGAGACCACCGTCTTCCCTGGCACTGTTTTCATGCGGGAAAAGCCCTTCTTCCAGACCGGTAATGAAAACGGCGTCGAATTCCAGCCCCTTGGCCGAGTGAACCGTCATCAGCTGGAGCGCATCCTGCCCTTCCTGCGCCTGATTTTCTCCCGCTTCCAGTGAAGCGTGCGTCAAAAATGCCGACAATGGCGACATGATCATGGAAAGCGGCACATCCGCATCCATGACTTCATCGACGGTCAGCATCGACTTCTCTCCGGCAGGAGTGACCGCTTCGGTCATCAGTGCCGGCGCTTCCTGCGAGAAGCCTTCTTCAGACAGAAACAACATGGCTGCCGAGACAAGCTGTTCGAGGTTTTCGAGCCTGTCCGCCCCTTCCTTTTCCGTCTGGTAATGCATCATCAGGCCGCTTTTTTCCAGCACAGTCTGGATAAGTGTCGGCAAATTCATCGGCTGCACCTCGGCGCGGATACTCTGGATCAGCCGTATGAATGATCCCAGTGCCGTGCCGCCCTTGCCTGAAACATAGGGAATGGCTTCAAAAAGCGAAATGTCATGCATTCGTGCCATTTCCTGCAGATTTTCGATCGTCCGGGCACCGATACCGCGAGCCGGAAAATTGACGACCCGAAGGAAAGCCGCATTGTTGGCAGGATTATCGATCAATTGAAGGTACGCAATGGCATGCTTGATTTCGGCCCGTTCGAAGAAGCGGAGACCGCCATAAACCCGATAGGGAATACCTGCACTGAAAAGCCCATGCTCGATCACGCGCGACTGTGCATTGGAACGATAAAGGACGGCGATCTGTTTTCTCTCCATCCCTTCCCGTATCAGGTGATTGACTTCTTCCAGAATCCATTGCACTTCGTTCAAATCGGACGGCGCTTCACAAATCCGGATCGGTTCCCCGTCACCGGCATCGGTATGCAGGTTCTTGCCCAGACGGTTCCGGTTGTGCGCGATCAGGGTATTGGCCGCTTCGAGGATATTGCCGTGTGAACGGTAATTCTGTTCCAGCCTGATCAGGTTCTGGACATTAAAGTCCTGCTGGAACGAAAGCATATTGCCGACATTGGCGCCACGGAAAGCGTAAATGCTCTGGTCGTCGTCACCCACGGCAAAAATGGACGAATCGTTCCCCGCCAGAAGCTTCAGCCATTTGTATTGCAAATTATTCGTGTCCTGAAATTCGTCCACCAGAATATGCCTGAAACGGTCCTGATAATGCTCCCGTAAAGTCTGGTTCCGTTCCAGAAGTTCGTAACTTCTCAGGAGAAGCTCGGCAAAATCGACAACGCCTTCCCGCTGGCACTGGTCTTCATAGAGGCTGTACAGCTCAACCATCTTGCGCTCGTAGTCATCCTGTGGCTCGACGTGGGATGCACGATAACCGCTTTCCTTCGCATGATTGATGAAATAAACGAGATTTCTCGGCGGATATTTGTCGTCGTCGATGTTGTTCGTCTTCAAAAGGCGCTTGACGGTCGATAACTGGTCCTGCGAGTCCAGAATATTGAAGGATTGCGGCAACGCGGCATCCTGATAATGCGTTCTCAAAAGACGGTTGCACAAGCCGTGAAACGTCCCGATCCACATGCCTCGCGCATTGACCGGAAACATGACTGAAAGGCGTGACAACATTTCCTTTGCCGCCTTGTTCGTAAACGTCACAGCCATGATGCCGGAAGTCGACACCTGTCCCGTTTTCAACAGCCATGCGATTCGGGTTGTCAAAACTCGTGTCTTGCCGGAACCGGCACCAGCCAGAATCAGCGCGGATTGGGAGGGTAATGTAACGGCAGCGAGCTGCTCGGAATTGAGATTATCGAGAATGGTATCCATAAACGATATTATCCCGTAAATGAACGATGATTGCTTAATGATTTCATGTTCAATCCATCCCAAAACACGTTCATGACTCCGTAAATTTCATGACATGATGAAACCTGTTTATCGATTTGCGATCTCAGGAGGTATGATACTGTTTACGCAAATTTCCTTGCTGAATTGAAAAATTATCCTTTATGTCCTGTCTGAATCTGAACCATGTTTCCTTACATTGAACTGTTCGGTTTTTCTTCGACAGCCCATTCGTTCCTGAAATGGGTGGGGCTGGCATGGCTCGTTTACATCGTTTGCCTTTCTGTCTGGATCATTCTCCAGAAAAGGGCACCTGTATCGACTCTCTCATGGATCTTCGCACTGGCTTTCATCCCCTACGGCGGCTTCATCATTTATCATTTTTTCGGACCGCAAAAACTCAAACGCCAGCAGTTCAAACGTCTGCTTTCAAAAACAGCCCTGAGAGAACATTCCAATCTGTTGCAGGTTCGCAATCACATACTGGCAACCAGTGCCCATTCAACCGAGTTGATGCAACTGTCGAACATGATCCGAACCACGACAGGCTTTCCGCTGACGACAGCCAGGACACTCCGGCTGCTCGTCGACGGTGAACAGACTTTCACCGCCATTCTGGAAGCCGTTGCGAATGCCACCCATCACATTCATCTGGAATATTACATTTACGATCCGGACGAAATCGGCATGACCCTGCGCGATCTGCTCATCGCGAAAGCGGAAGAAGGCGTCAAGGTTCGCCTCCTTGTCGATGGCATCGGTTCGTCACGGCTGAAAAAAGCGTTCATATATCCTTTGATACAAGCCGGCGCGGAATTTGCCTTCTTTCACAAACCCCACATATCCCAATTGATGAAACCGCTCGTCAATTTGCGAACACACCGCAAGATCGTCATATGCGACGGACTTGTCGGGTTTACGGGAGGACTTAATATCACCGATCAGGAAGACGAACGGGTCCATACAAATGCCTATCATGACACACACCTCGAAATGACCGGGAATGCTGTTCATTGGATGCAAATGGTTTTCATGGAAGACTGGGTTTATGCCGCAAAACAGAATGTCATTCCCGATATAGCGACTTATTTCCCCTTGCAGGCATCGGGCCCTTATCCCGTCCAGATTGTCGCTTCAGGACCGGACAACGACTGGGAAATCATTCACCGCATTTATCTGAACATGATTTACGGTGCAAAGAAACGGATATGGCTGACAACGCCTTATTTCGTTCCGACAGAAGCGACCCTTTTTGCCCTGACATCTGCCGCGTTGCGGGGTATCGATGTCCGGCTGCTGGTTCCGAAAATGAGCGATTCGCATCTGGTCACGGCTGCCGCCCGTTCCTATTTCGACGAAATGATGCGTGCCGGTGTGAAAATCTGGGAATATGACGATCGCATGCTGCATTCCAAGACCCTTGTCGTGGACCACCACTACAGCCTGATCGGGACAGCCAACTTCGATGCCCGCAGTTTCAGGCTGAATTTCGAAGTTTGCATCGCGGCTTATGGTCCCAAACTGGCAGATATGCTCTCTGCGCAATTCGAAACCGATCTGCTTTCCTCCGAACGGGTATCCAAGACACGCCATCTTTCATTTCCAAGAAAGATGTTCGAAGCGACGGCACGCCTTTTTTCACCACTTCTGTAAAAAAAGCCCCGTTTGAAACGGGGCTTTTTAATTTATTTGAACAGCTTGACGAATTCGCGCGCAGCGGCCTCGGGATCGTCCTGAAAGTAAACGCCACTGACGACAGCGACCATTTCAGCCCCTTTTGCCACCAAAGGTGCGCCTTTTTCGACATCCATCCCGCCGATGACACAAACCGGCATATCCGGCTGTTCCTTTTTCCACTCGGATACGATATCCAGCGGAGTCGTCACCGGATATTTTTTCACCCGTGACGGATAGAAGCCACCGAATGCAACGTAGGTCGCGCCATCATGAGTCGCAGAACGCGCCAGATTCAAATCACCATAACAGGAAGCGCCGACGATCTTGTCCGGTCCGACAGCGGCACGGACCTTCTTGACGGGAGCGTCCATGCCACCGACGTGAATACCGTCTGCATCCAGTTCCAGACACAGATCGACGTAATCGTTGATGATGAATGGCTTGTTATATTTTTTGCAGACAGCCTGAAGCGCTTTCGCCTGTTCCAGACGCAATTGGGGACCGGCCGTCTTGTGACGATATTGCACGATTTCCGCACCGCCTTTTAAAGCCTTTTCGGTCACTTCGACCATCTTGGCGGTATCGTCCCAGTCGGGAGTGACTATATAAAGACCTTTCATCGATTCCTCATCCTTTTTCAATAAAGCTTCATTCAAACAAACAGGCATTACTTTAACAAACTTCGGACTAAAACTCCCGGCAAATATGGCGTCCCGGAATTTTCTGCCCGTCCGCGACGGAAAAGGCTTTTGCCAGCGCAGTCTGCGTCAACTCCTGCCCTTTTTCCAGAGCGACTTCCATCGACATGCCGCAAGCGAGATATCCAGCAATCGCCGATGCCAGTGTACATCCCGTCCCGTGAAATTCGCCTCCAATGCGGGTCCATTTCCATTCTTTCGACCTGTTACCGGTAAACCAGCAATTGACGACTGAGTTTACATCATTGCCGTGGCCACCCTTGACCAGCACATCCCTTGCACCTAGAGACAAAAGATATTTTGCCTGTTCTTCAATATCATCCGACCTGGGGTACAGCCGTTTGGCTTCCGGCAAATTCGGTGTAATGAGTGTCGCCAGACCGATCAGGGGAGACAATGCGTATTCCGGCAAGCCGTCAGACAAGGCAAAACCGTGACCACTTCCCAGAACAGTATCCAGAACGAGCGGCAAATCCGGCTGTTTTTGCCTCAAACGCCTGATGACATCGGCAATCGTCTCGGCATTGGCCCGATTGCCGACAATACCGATCTTGACGGCCGCGACCGGTATCTTTTGAATCAGAACGTCCGCCTGCCTTGCAATGATATCGGCATCCACGGAGTTGACGGCATAGACCTTGTCATTATCCTGAACAGTCAGGGCTGTAATAACGGAAAGCGCATGTGCACCTGTTGCACCGATGGCCTCGATATCGGCTCCAATCCCGGCCCCACCACTTGGATCGAGCCCGGAAAAAACAAGCACACAAGGACGTGACTGGCTGGAACTGGATTCATTCATTTTGGTGCACCGGAAAAAACTATGGCATTTTATGGGTGAAACAGGTGGGCCAGCCCTCGCGAGAAGACTGGCCTTGATCACCAACCAAAATCAGGCATTGATGCGGCCAGCCATCGGGGAAGACGGCGAAGCGGCAAATTTTCTCGGAATACGACCGGCAAGGAAAGCTTCACGACCGGCTTCAACGGCCAGTTTCATGGCACGGGCCATACGGATCGGGTCCTGTGCACCGGCAATCGCCGTATTCATCAGGATACCGTCACAGCCCAATTCCATCGCAATGGCAGCATCCGATGCGGTACCGACACCGGCATCGACGATGACCGGCACTTTCGTCTGTTCAATGATCAGGGAGAGATTCCAGGGATTCAGAATTCCCATGCCGGAACCGATCAGGGAAGCCAGAGGCATGATGGCGGCGCAGCCGATATCTTCAAGCATTTTTGCCTGAATCGGATCATCACTGCAGTAAACCATCACGTCGAAACCGTCTTTTACCAGAATTTCCGCCGCTTTCAGCGTTTCCGGCATATTCGGGAAAAGAGTTTTTTCATCGCCGAGCACTTCCAGCTTGACCAGTTTATGACCATCCAGCAATTCACGGGCCAGCTGAAGGGTATAAACCGCATCTTCGGCGTTATAACATCCTGCCGTATTCGGCAAAATGGTGTATTTGCTTGGGGGTACGGCATCCAGCAAACTCGGTGCATTCGGGTCCTGACCGATGTTTACCCGGCGGATCGCAACGGTGATGATATTGGCGCCACTGGCTTCGGTCGCTTCGCGAGTCTGGTCCAGATCCTTGTATTTTCCGCTACCCACCAGGAGACGCGAACTGTACGTTTTTCCTGCAATTAAGAGACCCTGATCCTGCTTGTTCATTGTTCTTCCTTTTTCCGGTTTCAATAATCCGGCAAAGCCCGTCAAAAGCTTTGCTGCTCTCAGCTCATTAAAGACCCGTTCAGCCCCCGCCGATCGCACGCACCAGTTCCACCTGATCGGCCGGCTGCAAAATGCATTCCTGCCATGTCTGGCGCGATATGACCTTACGGTTGACCGCAACTGCCAAAGCACGGTTTGGCAGTTGCAGCGAACTGATCAAGTCTTGCAGAGTGCACCCGTCATCGACCTGGCGGGTTTCTCCGTTCAATTTGATCTCGATACTCATAACATTATTGCTTGTGATAGATTTCGGAACCCGTCTTGACGAACTCGACGGAACGTTCTTCCATGCCTTCTTTCAATGCAGCCACTTCGGAAATGCCTTTCTTCGCAGCGTAGTCGCGAACTTCCTGCGTGATTTTCATTGAGCAGAATTTAGGACCGCACATGGAACAGAAATGGGCAACCTTGGCAGAATCCTTCGGCAGGGTATCGTCATGGAACTGACGCGCACGATCCGGGTCCAGACCGATATTGAACTGGTCTTCCCAACGGAATTCAAAACGCGCCTTGGACATGGCATTGTCGCGAATCTGGGCTCCCGGATGGCCTTTCGCCAGATCAGCAGCATGCGCAGCCAGTTTGTAAACGATGATGCCTTCCTTGACGTCGTCCTTGTTAGGCAGGCCAAGATGTTCCTTCGGCGTGACGTAGCACAGCATCGCAGTACCGAACCAGCCGATCATGCCCGCGCCCATGGCGGAAGTGATGTGGTCGTAACCCGGAGCGATGTCGGTAACCAATGGCCCAAGCGTATAGAACGGTGCTTCATGACACTGTTCCAGTTCGATATCCATGTTTTCCTTGATCATGTGCATCGGAACGTGTCCCGGGCCTTCGATCAGGACCTGAACACCGTGTTTCCATGCAACCTGGGTCAACTCGCCCAATACTTTCAGTTCACCCAGCTGGGCTTCATCGTTGGCGTCATAGATCGAGCCCGGGCGCAAGCCGTCGCCGAGGGAAATCGCGACGTCGTACTGTGCCAGAATTTCACAGATTTCCTCGAAATGGGTGTACAGGAAGCTTTCGGTATGATGAGCCAGACACCATTTGGCGATGATAGAACCGCCACGGGAAACGATACCCGTCATGCGGTTGGCCGTCATCGGAACGTGGCGTAACAGGAGACCGGCATGAATCGTGAAGTAATCGACACCCTGTTCAGCCTGTTCGATTAGCGTATCCTTATAAACTTCCCATGTCAGATCTTCAGCGATACCGTCGACTTTTTCCAGTGCCTGATACATCGGAACGGTTCCGATAGGTACCGGTGAATTGCGGACAATCCATTCACGGGTTTCGTGAATGTGTTTGCCGGTCGACAGATCCATAACGTTGTCACCACCCCAGCGAATCGCCCAGGTCATTTTTTCGACTTCTTCGGAAATGCCGGAAGACAAAGCCGAATTACCGATATTGGCATTGATCTTGACCAGGAAATTGCGGCCGATAATCATCGGTTCGACTTCAGGATGGTTGATGTTGGCAGGAATGATGGCCCGGCCGCGCGCGACTTCGTCACGGACGAATTCAGGTGTGATTTCGGAAGGAATAGCCGCACCGAAAGACTGGCCGGGATGTTGTCTCATCATGAGAGCAGCCATTTTTTCACCAGTGGGGCCAGATGCTTTCAGGCTTTCCATATATTCCTGACGGCGCATGTTTTCACGAATGGCGACGTATTCCATTTCAGGTGTGATGATGCCGCGTCTGGCATAATCCATCTGGGTGATCCTGGCGCCTTTTTTGGCGCGGCGCGGTTTGCGGGTCAGGTTGAAACGCAATTCGTCCAGACTCGGGTCCGCCAGACGTTCACGGCCATAGGCGGAAGTCGGACCATCCAGTTCTTCCGTGTCGTTTCTTTCCTCGATCCATTTGGAACGGATCGGTTCCAGACCGGAACGGATATCGATTTTGGCTTCAGGATCGGTGTAGGGACCTGAGGTATCGTAAACATAAATTGGAGGATTTTTTTCCGAGCCGAACATGACTGGCGTGTCAGAGAGGGTGATTTCCCGCATCGGAACCCGAATATCGGGACGCGAACCCTGCACGTAGACTTTTCGCGAATTCGGAAATGGTTGGACCGCTGCTTCATCTACTTTCGCAGTAGCGGACAAGAATTTTGGATTGGCGCTCATATCGATTCCTTAAACATTTAACACTAATCCAGCTCAGGAATCTTATGAGGCGCAGGCGGAATCACCGCATGCACATTTTTCGCTTCCCTTCGCTGGCATTACCCAGATCAGGTTCAGAGGGTGTAATCTCGCCCGGCCTTTCGGCCAGAACCCCTAGCATTCTGATGAAATTTACTACATTTGGACAATTATAACGATATCTTTCGAGTTCGTCCCTGTCGTCGTCCATTATAATAATGGCTTTATCGAATTTTAGCAAAACATAATCAGATCATGGAATTAGCCAAGTCCTTCGAACCTTCCGAAATTGAAAAACACTGGAGAGAAATCTGGGAACAAAGCGGATACTTCCGCGCGTCTCTGGACGAAAACAAACCTTCTTTTGCCATCCAGCTCCCTCCTCCAAACGTGACAGGCACCCTGCATATGGGACACGCCTTCAATCAGACAATTATGGACGGACTGGTGCGTTATCACCGTATGCGCGGTTATAACACGGCATGGATTCCGGGCACCGATCATGCAGGCATCGCCACGCAGATCGTCGTCGAGCGCCAGCTTGATGCACAGAAAATTTCCCGCCACGACCTCGGCCGTGAAAAATTCCTTGAAAAAGTCTGGGAATGGAAAGAAAAATCCGGTTCGACCATCACTGGCCAGATGCGCCATATGGGCACCTCTCCCGACTGGGAACGCGAATATTTCACGATGGACGAAACCCGTTCCAAAGTCGTTGCCGACGTTTTCGTCCGCCTTTATGAAGAAGGCCTGATTTACCGCGGCAAACGCCTCGTCAACTGGGACCCGGTTTTGGGAACAGCCGTTTCCGATCTGGAAGTCGTATCGGAAGAAGAAAACGGGTCGATGTGGCATATCCGTTATCCCTATGCTGACGGTTCGGGTTACATGACCGTTGCGACCACCCGTCCTGAAACCATGCTGGGCGACGTTTGCGTAGCGGTCAATCCGGAAGACGAACGTTACAAGGCTCTGGTCGGCAAGACGATCAAATTGCCTTTGACCGATCGTGAAATCCCGATCATCGCCGACGAGTACGTCGACAAGGAATTCGGAACCGGTTGCGTGAAAATCACTCCTGCGCATGATTTCAACGATTACGCCGTCGGTGCCCGTCACGGTTTCGAACCGATCAGCATTTTCACGCTTGACGCAAAGATCAATGAAAACGCTCCGGAAGTCTATCGCGGACTTGACCGTTTCGTCGCCCGTAAAAAAATCGTCGCCGATCTCGAAGCACAGGGATTGCTCGATTCGATCCAGCCTCACAAACTGATGGTTCCCCGCGGAGACAGAACCGGCGTTGTCATCGAACCGATGCTGACCGACCAGTGGTTCGTCGCCATGAGCAAACCGGCACCGGAAGGCACTTTCTTCCCCGGCAAGTCACTGGCAGAGGTCGCACTGGAAAAAGTCCGTGACGGTGAAGTCAGGTTCATGCCTGAAAACTGGACGAATACCTATAACCAGTGGCTGAACAACATTCAGGACTGGTGTATTTCACGCCAACTCTGGTGGGGTCACCAGATTCCGGCATGGTATGACGATGAAGGCAATATCTACGTTGCCAAAACCGAAGAAGAAGCCAGGGCAAAAGCCGGTGGCAAAGCCATCCATCGCGATCCTGACGTTCTCGATACCTGGTTCTCGTCGGCACTCGTCCCCTTCTCGACACTGGGCTGGCCTGAAGAAACCAGAGACTACAACATGTTTTTGCCGTCTACGGTGCTGGTAACCGGCTTCGACATCATTTTCTTCTGGGTCGCCCGCATGGTCATGATGACCCTGCACTTCACCGGCAAGGTACCGTTCAAGACCGTTTACGTCCACGGCCTTGTCCGGGATGCCAGCGGCCAGAAAATGTCCAAGTCCAAAGGCAATACGCTGAATCCGATTGACCTGATCGACGGTATCGACGTCGAATCGCTTGTCCAGCAACGGACTTTCGGACTGATGAACCCGAAACAGGCCGATTCGATCGCAAAGGCGACCCGCAAGGAATTCGGCAAAGGCATCCCGGCTTTCGGTACCGACGCCCTGCGTTTCACGATGGCAAGCTACGCATCCCTTGGCCGGAACATCAATTTCGACCTCAACCGCTGCGAAGGTTATCGCAACTTCTGCAACAAGCTGTGGAACGCGACCCGTTTCGTGCTGATGAATACAGAAGGCGAGGATTGCGGTTTCTCCGGCAACGATGCAATGGAATTTTCCCTTGCCGACCGCTGGATTGAATCCGAATTCCAGCGCGCCGCATCCGAAGTCGAAAAAGGGTTTGCCGAATACCGTTTCGACAATATCGCTTCAGCCGTTTACCGTTTCATCTGGGATGAATATTGCGACTGGTACGTAGAAATGGCGAAAGTCCAGATTGCCGAAGGCAATGACACGCAGAAGCGGGCAACCCGGAACACGCTGTTGACCATTCTGGAAAAAGTGCTCCGTCTGGCTCATCCGGTCATCCCGTTTATTACGGAAGAACTCTGGCAAAAAGTCGCGCCGCTGGCAGGCAAGACCGTCAGGGAAGGCGATACGATCATGTTGCAGACCTATCCTGTTCCGGAAGCAGGCAAAGTGAACGAACAGGCCGACCAATGGATGGCACAGTGCAAAAATCTGGTCGATGCATGCCGGAATCTGCGCGGCGAAATGAAATTGTCTCCGGCTCTGCGGGTTCCACTCTTCATGGAATCGGCGAACAAGACTGAAGACACCCGTCTGGAATCTTTCATTCCACATCTGAAAGCTCTGGGTAAACTCTCCGAAGTCAATATCGTCAACATGTTGCCACAGTCACCGGCCCCCGTTTCCATCGTTGGCGATGTCAAGCTCATGCTGAAAGTGGAAATCGATGTAGCAGCTGAACGTGAACGCCTGTCAAAGGAAATTGCCAAGCTGGACAATGAAATCGGCAAACTGGCAGGAAGGCTGTCCAATGAAGGATTCGTTTCCAAGGCACCGGAAAAAGTCGTGGCAGCCGAACGTGAACGTCTGGCCGGATTTTCATCCACGATGGAGAAATTGAAAGACCAGTTGTCCAAGCTCGATTCACTTTGATCGATTGTTTCGCTTATAAGATCATTGTGTGAATTCAACCACCAGACCGGGCAGTGGCAAGCCTGAAATTGCAGTCAGCCACACATTCCCCGGTCTGGCGTCAACCGGTCTTGTCCAGGACCCCGAGGCAATGATGTCGCCTGCCTGCAAGGAAGGGAATCGGGCCTGCAGGCCCAGCATCTGATGCAATTTCAGAAGTCCTGTCAGAGGATTGCTGAATGTATCGCTGCCAAAACCGGCTGTCTGGATGACTTCCCCGCATGCCAGAGACATGCTGGCGCATTCCAGTACATCGGCGAGACTTTTCCGGCTTCCTTCAGACACGATTTTGGGTTCCCCTACCAGCAATGCGCCGTGCATGCCGAAACCGGCAACGGCGTCGACAAGATTCCGGGGCGAATCCACAAACGGATATTCCGTCACTTCGATACCGTGAGCCATCCATTCAATACAATCTGCCATTTCACGGATAGTCGCATTCTCTGGAGGTACTTTTCCCAACCTGAAAACGACTTCTGCCTCGATACGGGGTTGCAGCATTCCTTTCAGGCTGAAAGAGCCTTCGCTGTTTTCCATAAACCGGACAGACGAATCGTAAAGCCACCCCCAGAACGGGAGCTGGGCCTTGCGATGATCTACCGGGGAAATACCATTCAGATAATCGAATTTCCGTCCGACTATGGTTTCACCTTCGGCGGTTCGTATATCGCCAATCCGTTCCGCAATTTCATAAGCATCTTCGACGGTTATCGGATACCGTGAAGCCAGTGATGGCATGAGTTCCGACTTCTGTCGTGCATCGAGCAACTGATGTGCATAACGATTGGCGAGGGCAGTCATTAACATGGCGACCTCTCACGTAAATGTGTTCTTTTTCAGTCAGAATCACTTTACGCAAGCAGGGTTCCGTGCCATTGCGCATTCTCATCAAAAATGCGATTAAAGACCGCCTGATGAATCAGAAACCGGTAAAAAGGAAAAGAGTCGATCGCCTGACGTGGTTTACAATACACGCCCGGAATAATCGCGCGCGAATTGCCATGCCGTACGGCCGGAACGGGAACCACGATGCAGTGCCCATTGCAGGGATTCATCCCGCGACTGCGCTATCTGGTCTTCAGAGCATCCAAGCGACCTTAACCAGTGAGCGGTAATGAAAAGATATTCATCCTGACTGTATGGATAGAAAGAAAGCCAGAGGCCGAAACGGTCGGAAAAGGATATTTTTTCCTCGACGGTTTCGCTAGGGTGCAGGTCGCCGTTCGCATCGTGGGAATATCCTTCGTTATCGGACATTTTCTCCGGCAAGAGATGGCGCCGGTTGGATGTCGCATAAATCAGGATATTGTCAGGCTGTGCAGCCACGCTACCGTCAAGAGCGACTTTCAGCGCCTTGTAACTGCTGTCGCCCTCGTCAAAAGACAAGTCGTCACAATAAATGATGAAACGTTCCGGGCGCGTTGCCGTCAGTACGGAAATTTCCTCAAGATCGATCAGGTCATCCTTGTCGACTTCGATCAGGCGAAGCCCCTGACCGGAAAATTCGTTCAGACAGGCACGAACCAGTGACGATTTGCCAGTACCTCGTGCGCCGGTCAACAACACGTTATTGGCCGGTTTTCCTTGCAAAAACTGGCGTGTATTCTGTTCCAGCAAGGCTTTCTGCCGTTCGACATAAAACAGATCGACCAGAGATATCGGCGAAATATGGGCGATTGGCACAAGCGTTCCGCGACCGTTTTTCTTTCTCCAGCGGAAAGCCGATGTCGGAGAATTCCAGTCAATGTTTTCCGCTGTCGTCGAAGGTGGCAACAGTTCTTCAACGCGGGCGAGAACCGCTTCCGCGCGTGCCAGAAATTGCTCAAGCGTCGTCATTATGAACGGTAATCGGCATTGATCGAAACATAGTCATGCGACAGATCGCATGTCCAGACCGTCGAAGTGGCGTTGCCACGAGCCAGTGTGATACGCACCAGAATCTCATTTTTCTTCATCACGCGCTGGCCGTCTTCTTCCAGATAGTCCGGATTTCTGCCGCCATTTTTGGCAACCCAGACATCATCCAGATACAGATTCAGCTTTTCAACGTCCAGGTCATCAATACCGGCAGTATCAATGATAATGTGGCTGTAGCGGTATGCGAAGCGGCGGCCCAGATGGGAT
>OGXI01000399.1_pt1 | contig 38902 bp, 39 predicted proteins | sample 1576221 | NCBI WGS metagenome assembly OGXI01 (sample SAMEA3541523, study PRJEB24748) | human gut metagenome | biome: human gut; feature: human-associated habitat; material: faeces | place: China | collected 2012
AATTAATTCCATCTCCAGAAATTTCAACAAATGAAACAGGAACAAGACACAGAACAGCAGAACGTACAGCAAAGCAAACCGGAGAAATAGTAATAAGTGTATCACAAAGAAGAAATGTTATAACTATATTTAAAGGAGACTTAAGATATGTGTTACAAGATAGTTCAAAGGTAATAACAAAAGCAAATCAAGCACTTCAAACAGCAGAAAAATATAAAAAAGTTTTTGATGATAAATTAAATTTATTGAATGAATATGAATTTAATGATATAGTTACATTACAAAATGTAATTGTATGTATTCAAAGAGCAGAAATGGTATTAAAAGTTGTTGATGAAGTAAAAAGAGCAATATATGAACTTGGAGAAGAAGGTAGATTATTTCAAATGCAACTTGACGAGTTATTTGGAAATTTAGCAATTGAAGAAACTTTAATTATCAAAGATTATATAATATCAAGTAAAAAACAAAACTCAGAAAAAACAGTAGATAAAGCATTATCAAGTATACGAAAACTTGAAAGAGAAGATCTAATGAAATCACAACTAATAGCTAAAATTTTAGGATATGAAGATTTTGATAATTATGAAGAAGTAAATGTGTTTACAAGAGGTTACAGAATTTTAAGTAAAATACCAAGAATGCCAAATAATATTGTCGAAAATTTGGTAAAAAGCTTTAAATCATTTCAGCACATTATTCAAGCTGACATACCAGCACTGGATGAAGTTGAAGGAATTGGCGAAATAAGAGCAAAAGCAATAAAACAATCACTAAAAAGAATGCAAGAGCAATTTATTTTTGATAATTTAAGTTTATAAATTATAAAACAAAAGTAAAATAAAAAACGAAAGGAAGAATGATAATGAAAGACAAAAGTAAATTATTATTAATAATAGCAATAATAGCTATAACAGCAGTAATAGCATATATATGCTATGGAGCATTAAAAGGGGAGAAAAAGCCAGTAGCAACAATGGATGTATCATATGTTGATAATGACGGAAATACACAAACAGGAACAATAAAAATAGAGCTTAATCCAGATGTAGCTCCAGAAACCGTATCAAATTTCATACAATTAGCTAATAATGGGTTTTACAATAATTTGACATACCACAGAATTATATCTGATTTTATGATTCAGGGTGGAGATAAAAAAGGTGATGGTTCAGGTTCAGCAAGTTTAAGCGACTTAGATAAAAAAATACAAGCAGGAAGTGAATCTGACCATACATACTCAATAAAAGGAGAGTTTTCTGCAAACGGAGTAAATAACAATTTAAAATTTGGAAAAGGCGTAATAGGAATGGCAAGGTCAGATTTTAGTTCATATGGGCTAACATCAGAAGGATACAATTCAGGAAGTTCACAATTTTTTATTGTAACAACAGATAACCAAGAAACATTAAATTCTTTAAATGGAAACTACGCTGCTTTTGGTAAAGTAATAGAAGGTTACGATATTGTTGAAAAAATAGCAAATGTAAAGGTTAAAGAAGCTGATTCAGAAGGTGGAGAAGCTTCAACACCAGAAAGTGCACCAGTTATAACTAATTTAACAGTAGAAACATATGGAGCAAATTATGGAATGCCAAATACAATAAATTATGATGATATACAAAAGAAAGTACAACAATATCAACAATATTATCAACAATTAATGAATTCATACTCAGGTAATTCGACAACATCAGCAGAAGGTACTTCAGAAACAACAACTGAAGGAAAATAAAAATAGGGGGCCGGTTAAAATATATCTAACCGCGCCCCCTATATAGTAATAAAAAAAGATGTCCAGCCACCTAAAAGATGGCTGGACAAGGTAAAAAGAATAAGGAAGTTAGAGGAAGTCGATCCATATGAACTTTTGCTAAATCTTTTACCAAAATTAAGAAGGAATAAAACCTTCAAAAGTAAATTTAATAGTGAATTTTTTTCTGAATATTTCAATATATTACTACAAAATTGCTATAAAATCAATAGAAAACTTTAAAAAAGTAAAAAAGGAGAATTTATAGAAATGACTATATTTGGTTATGATATACGAATGTATTTTTTATTATTTATGATTTATGCAATATTAGGCTGGTTAATGGAAGTTACATGTAAATTAATACAGTATAAAAGATTTATAAATAGAGGATTTTTAATTGGTCCATATTGTCCAATTTATGGATATGGAGCTTTATTAATAACAATATTACTTCATAAATATACAAATGATCCAATTGTTTTATTTATAATGGCAATTGTGGTATGTGGAACATTAGAATATTTAACAAGTTATTTTATGGAAAAAATATATAAGGCAAGATGGTGGGATTATAGCCAAAAGAAATTCAATATAAATGGAAGAGTATGTTTAGGTACAATAGTTCCATTTGGTTTATTAGGATTATTAATAATGTATGTGCTAAATCCATTTTTCTTAGGACAAATTGGAAAATTATCTGAAGTGTGGTTAAATATATTATTTTGGTCATTACTTGCAATATATATATGTGATAATGTAATTTCAGGAATTGTTGTAAGAGCAATAAAAACAACTGAAAAAGGATTTGGAAAGGAACTTGACAATACAGAAGAAATCACAAATAAAGTTAAAGCTATATTGAGACAAAAATCTATATTACACAGAAGATTAATAAATGCATACCCAAAAATTCAAGCTGTAAAATTTAAAATAAAAGAAAAAAAGCAAGAAATAAAAAAATATAGTGAAGAAATTCAAAACAACATAGAAGAAAAAAGTAATTTAATAAAAGAGCAAATAGAAGAAAAAAGTAATGAATTAAAAGAAAAAATAAAAAATGATGATTTAAAAAATAATCAAAAATAGGATATCAAAAAAAGATAAATGATAATTGTTCATTTATCTTTTTTGATATTAAATATATTGACCTATTTTTTATAATTTGATACTATAAAGCAAGCAAAAGGAGACAAATATGATTGCAGAAATTATAATGAATAGTAGTGTAAGAAATTTAGATAGAACATTTGATTACAGTATTCCAATTGATATGGAAGAAAAGGTACATATAGGTAGTAGAGTTTTAGTAAAATTTGGAAATATTAAAGAATTAAAAGAAGGTTTTGTTATTAATATAAAAGAAAAATCTGAATTTGAAGTAAAAGATATAGCTAAAGTAGAAGAGCGAGATTTTATAGATGTTCCAAAAGTAAAGCTAGCCAATTGGATGGCTAAAAGGTATTTTTGCAATGTATCAGATTGTATAAAATTAATGTTACCACCAGGAACTGGTACAGATAAATTTGCTAATAGAGCAAAGGAAAAAACAGAAAGATTTGTAAAATTATCAAAGGAAATAAATGAAATAGAATTTGATATTGAAAATAAAAAAATAAAATCTGATAAACAAAAAAGAGCTTTAGAATTTTTAATAAAAAATAACGAAATATCATCAAAAGATTTAGAAAATTTTGCAGATGTTTCAACAAGTATATTAAAAACATTGGAAAAAAATGGTTATATAAAATTTTATGAACAAACAGTTGAAAGAAATCCTTTTATACATAAGGTTATAGATAGTAGTTCAAAATTAAATTTAAATGATGAGCAAAAATCTGCATATGACGCTGTTGAAGAAGCAATTGATGATTGTATGAACTCAGAGTTTTTATTATTTGGTGTAACAGGCTCTGGCAAAACAGAAGTATATTTACAATTAATAGAAAAAGTTTTAAATATAGGTAAAACAAGTGTAATGTTAGTTCCAGAAATTTCTTTAACTCCGCAAACTGTAGATAGATTTATAGCAAGATTTGGGCAAGACAAGATTGCAATTTTGCATAGTAAATTATCTGTTGGGGAAAGATATGACCAATGGTATAAGATAAAAAATGGTGAAGCCAAAATAGTAATAGGAGCCCGCTCAGCAATTTTCGCTCCTGTTAGTGATTTAGGTTTAATAATAATAGATGAGGAGCACGATAGTTCATATAAATCTGAAATGACACCAAGATATAATGTAAAAGATGTATCAAGATATTTGGCAAAAGAATATAATGTTCCAATTGTATTTGGAAGTGCAACACCGGATATGGATACATTTTACAAAGCACAGCAAGGAGAAATAGAGCTATTAGAGCTTACTAAAAGAGCAAATAATGCAGAGCTTCCTACTATAAATGTTGTAGATATGAAACAAGAGCTTGCAAATGGAAATAGAAGTTCTATTAGTATGAAATTATATGAAAATATAAAAGAAAATTTATCTAATAAAAAGCAAACAATTTTATTTTTAAACAGAAGAGGATATTCTACATTTATATTATGTAGAGATTGCGGATATGTAGCTAAATGTAAACATTGCAATATTGCTCTAACATATCACAGCAAGGAAAATAAGTTAAAATGCCACTATTGTGGGTATGAAGAAATTCCAAGAGGATATTGTCCTGAATGTAAAAGCAAAAACATAAAATATTCCGGAAGTGGAACACAAAAACTAGAAGAAGAAATTAATAAAATATTTCCATCTGCAAAAACTATAAGAATGGATGTTGATACTGTAACTAAAAAAAATTCGCATGAAGATATTTTGAATAAATTTAGAAATGAAAATATTGATATTTTAATAGGAACACAAATGGTAGTAAAAGGTCATCATTTTCCAAACGTAACATTAGTAGGTGTAATATTTGCAGATGGTAGCTTAAATATAGATGATTATAGAGCAAATGAAAGAACATTCCAAATTTTAACACAAGTTGCAGGAAGAGCAGGAAGAGGACAAGATAAAGGTAATGTAATAATTCAAACATATAATCCAGATAATTTAAGTATTGAATATTCAAAAGAGCAAAATTATAGATTGTTTTATAATACAGAGATAATAATAAGGAAACAATTGAAATACCCGCCATTTTGTGATATAATATTAATTGGTTTTAGTTCGGAAAACGAAAAAAATGTAATTGAATCTGCAAGATTTATGTACATGAGTTTAAAAAATAAAATAATAAACGAAAAATTGCAAATCATATTATATAAACCAGTGCCTGCGCCAATTGATAAAATAAAAAATAAAATAAGATGGCGCATAATAATAAAATGTAAGTTTAACAATGAGATAATAGAGGCACTAAACACATCACTTAAAGATTTAAATTCAAAAAAATTAAAAGATGTGAAAACAATAATTGATTTAAACCCAACAAATATGATGTAATAAAAGAAAGGAGAAAAACAATGGCAATAAGAAATGTAAGACTAGAAAATGACGAAATATTAAGAAAAAAATCAAGAACAGTAGAAGTAATAGACAACAAAATAAAAGAGCTTGTAGATGATATGATAGAAACAATGCATGCTCACGATGGTGTTGGTTTAGCAGCACCTCAAGTTGGAATATTAAAAAGAGTGGTTGTAATAGATTTATATGATGATAAAGGACCATATGTTTTAATAAATCCAGAAATAATAAAACAAAAAGGAGAGCAAGAAGTAGAAGAAGGATGTTTAAGCTTTCCAAATCAATTTGCAAAAGTAATAAGACCATCAGAAGTAACTGTAAAAGCATTAGATAGAGATGGAAAAGAATATAAATTAAAAGGAAAAGGATTACTAGCACAAGCAATATCACACGAAGTAGATCATCTAGAAGGAATACTATTCGTAGACAAAATAATACCAGGAACAATGGAAGTAATAAAATAAATATAGGATGTTAAATATATATTCATAAAGGAGGATTTTATATTGAGAATTTTATTTATGGGAACACCAGATTTTGCGAAAGATTCTTTAGAAGCATTAGTAAATGCAAAATATAATGTAGAAGCGGTTGTAACAAATCCAGATAGACCAAAGGGCAGAGGAATGAAAATGATGATGTCACCAGTAAAGGAATTTGCATTAAGCTCTGGAATAGAAAAAATATATCAACCAGAAAAAGTAAAAAATAATGAGGAATTTATAAATGAAATAAAACAAATTAATCCAGATTTAATAGTTGTTGTAGCATATGGAAAAATATTACCACAAGAGATTCTTGATATACCTAAATATGGAAGTATAAATGTTCACGGTTCATTGCTTCCAAAATATAGAGGAGCAGCACCAATACAATGGGCAGTATTAAATGGAGATAAAGTAACAGGTGTTACAACAATGTATATGAGTGCAGGTATGGACACTGGAGATATGATTTTAAAAAGAGAAGTAGCAATAGGTGATGATGAAACAACAGGAGAGCTATGGGATAGACTTTCAAAAATTGGAGGAGAATTATTAGTAGAAACAGTAAAGAAAATAGAAAATGGTGAAGCACCAAGAATAAAACAAGGAGACGACTTTACTATGGCTCCAATGTTAAATAAAGAAATGTCAAAAATTGATTGGGAAAATAAAACTGCAATAGAAATAAAAAATCTAGTAAGAGGCTTAAATCCAATAATGGGAGCATATTCTTTTTATGATGGTAAAAAAATTAAATTTTGGAAAGTTCAAGCATATTCAGACGAACAAATATTGCAAATGTTCCCAGAGCTAGAAGAATATAAAGACAGATTTTTAGATTTACCAGAAGGAACAATATTATTTTCAGATAGCAAAATAGGACTATATATAAAAGCAAAAGAAGGAAATATAAAAGTACTAGAAATACAAGGCGAAAATGCTAAAAGAATGAAAGCAGAAGATTTTTTAAGAGGAACATATTTAGCAGCTGGACTTTGTTTTGAATAATAAAATTTTGGAAAGTGGTAAAAATAAAATTTCCTATATAAAGAAATTAAGCATTGCAAAATTATGAAGAAAAATAAATATTTTAAATAAAAGAAACTGCGTATTTTTTAATATGCAGTTTCTTTTGTTACATTAATAAATTTTGAAGTATAATTCACAAAAAATTCACAAAAATACAAACAAAAACTATTGACAATCCTAAAAAATGGATATAATATATATGCAGTTTAGCAGTCAAACAAAAAGAGTGCTAAAAAGAAGGTGAAAAAATTGTTAGATGATAGAAAAAAACGAATTTTGCAAGCAATAGTAGATGAATATGTAAATACAGCAGAGCCTGTAAGTTCTGGTGCAATTTCTAAAAAGAAAGGCTTAGATTTTAGTAGTGCAACAATAAGAAATGAAATGTCAGAGCTTGAAAAAAGTGGATATCTAGAAAAAACACATACATCAAGTGGTAGAATACCATCAGTAAAAGGATACAGATTGTATGTTGATGAACTTCTAAAAGAAGATAATATAAGTTTAGAAGAAATAAAATATATAAAAGAAAAGCTTCAAATAAAAGCTGATCAAATTGAAGATTTAACTAAAATTGCATCTAATACACTATCTGAAATTACACATTATACTACTGTTGCAATAGGACCTAAAGTTACAAAGCAAATAATAAAAGAAATAAAATTTGTACTATTAGGAAGTAGAATGTTAATGGCTGTAATATTAACAAATACAGGGATGATAAAAGAAACAATTATAAATTTTGGAGAAGATATATACGAAGATCAAATAGAAACAATTAATTTATTATTTAATAGTAAATTACAAGGAAAACCTCTAGAAAAAATAAATGAACCATTAGATGAATATATTTTCACAGAAATGAAATCAAGTGCAAGTATGATAAAAACTATCATAGAGCAATTAAACAAAGTTATTTACGAAGAATCTAAATTATACTTAGAAGGTACAAATAAATCATTTGATTTACCAGAGCTAAGTAAAGCAGAAACTGCAAGAAACTTTATAAATATATTAGAAAACAAAAGTGAAGTGGTAGATTTATTAGATAATGAAATTTCAAAAGATATAAATGTCTACTTTGGTGATGAACTTGATGATGAAAACTTAAAAGATTTTAGTATTGTAACATTGAAAAGTGATGAAAAAGACCTTGGAACAATAGGAATAATTGGTCCTAAAAGAATGAACTATTCAAAAATAATTTCAGTAATGAGATATATTCAAAGGTTAATTGATGAAGGAGGAAAATAATGGAAGAAATAAAAAAAGACGAAAATCAAGAAGATGTAAAAAACAGCAAAAACAATAAAAAAGAGCTAGAAAAAATAAAAGCTTTAATTGAGACACAAAAAAAAGAAATTGAAGAAAAAGATGATAGACTAAAAAGATTAATGGCAGAATTTGAAAATTTTAAAAAAAGAAGTAGCAAAGAAAGAGAAGGTCTATATAATTCTTTAATTGCAGATATAACATCTTCATTATTACCAATATTAGACAACCTTGAAAAAGCTGTTCAAGTTAAAACAGAAGATGAAAATTTTAAACAAGGAATAGAACTTGTATTAAAACAATTTAAAGATGTTCTTACATCAAATGGTGTTACAGAAATAGAAACTATAGGTAAAACATTTGATCCAGAACTTCATGAAGCAATAACTTCTGTTGTTGATGAAAACTTAGGACCACAAGAAATTAAAGAAGAATACAGAAAAGGTTATATGATTGGAAACAAAGTAATTAGGCATTCATTAGTTGTTGTGGCTAACTAGTAAAAAAGTTATAAATTAGTAAATTGAAAAATTTATTAATATATATAAATAAAAAAATAATAGGGGAACCTATATAAAACAAAAGAATAAAATCATTTAAGTAAATAAGAAATTTAAAAGAAAATATTTTAGCACCCACTACTAATATTATTCTTTTAGGATATTAAAGGAGGATTTTAAAATGGGAAAAATTATAGGAATAGACTTAGGAACAACAAATTCATGTGTAGCAGTTATGGAAGGTGGAGAGCCAGTTGTAATTCCAAATCCAGAAGGAAATAGAACTACACCATCAGTTGTTGCATTTTCAAAAAATGGAGAAAGATTAGTTGGACAAATTGCAAAACGTCAAGCAGTAACAAACCCAGATAAAACAGTTATATCTATTAAAAGAAAAATGGGAACAGCAGAAAAAGTAAACATTGATGGAGATGAATTTACTCCACAAGAAATTTCTGCAATGATTCTACAAAAATTAAAAGCAGATGCTGAAAGTTATTTAGGACAAAAAGTTACTCAAGCTGTTATAACAGTTCCTGCTTACTTTAGTGATTCACAAAGACAAGCAACAAAAGATGCTGGTAAAATAGCTGGACTAGAAGTATTAAGAATTATAAATGAACCAACAGCAGCAGCTTTAGCTTATGGTGTTGATAAAGAAGATAAAGACCAAAAAATAATGGTATATGATTTAGGTGGAGGAACATTTGATGTTTCAATACTTGATATTGGTGATGGAGTATTCGAAGTTTTAGCAACAAGTGGTAATAACAAACTAGGTGGAGATGACTTCGATGAAGCTATTATTAAATATTTAGTTGCAGAATTCAAAAAAGAAAGCGGAATTGATTTATCTGCAGATAAAAGCGCAATGCAAAGATTAAAAGAAGCAGCTGAAAAGGCTAAAATAGAATTATCAGGAATGCAACAAACAAATATTAACTTACCATTCATTACAGCTGATAGCACAGGACCAAAACACTTAGACATCACATTAACAAGACCAAAATTTGAAGAATTAATTGGTGATTTAGTACGTAGTACAACAGGACCAGTTAACCAAGCTTTAAAAGATGCTGGATTAACATCAAATGATATTGACCAAGTATTATTAGTTGGTGGTTCTACAAGAGTTCCATTAGTTCAAGAAACTGTTAAACAAATAACAGGTAAAGAGCCAAATAAAGGAATTAACCCAGATGAATGTGTTGCTATAGGTGCATCAATTCAAGGTGGTGTATTATCAGGAGATGTTAAAGATTTAGTATTACTTGATGTAACACCATTATCATTAGGTATTGAAACATATGGTGGAGTATTCACAAAATTAATTGAAAGAAACACAACAATACCAACAAAAAAATCACAAGTATTCTCAACAGCAACAGATGGTCAAACATCAGTTGAAGTTCATGTATTACAAGGTGAAAGAGAAATGGCTGCATATAACAAAACATTAGGAAGATTCCAATTAACAGGAATTCCAGCAGCACCAAGAGGAGTACCTCAAATTGAAGTTACATTTGATATAGATGCAAACGGTATAGTTCATGTATCTGCAAAAGATATGGCAACAGGAAACAGCCAAGATATATCAATAACAGCAAGTACAAACTTATCTGACGAAGATATCGAAAAAGCAGTAAAAGATGCTGAAGCTCATGCTGCTGAAGATAAAAAACAAAAAGATGGAATAGAAGCTAAAAATAATGCATCAAGCTTAATTTATAACTGTGAAAAAACTTTATCAGAATTAGGTGATAAAATCAGCAGCGAAGAAAAAGCTAAAGTAGAAACAGAAATTGAAAACTTAAAGAAAGTAAAAGATTCTGATGATATAGAAGCAATAAAAGCAGCAACAGAAAAATTAACAACAACATTCTATTCAGTATCAGAAAAATTATATTCACAAGCTCAACAAGCACAAGGAGCAAATCCTGGAGCAGGAGCTGAAGGAAATGTAAATACAGACGAAAACGGAAATGTATATAATGCTGATTACAAAGTAGAAGATGACAATAACGATAATAAATAATAATTAAAATGAAGTGAGACATAAAAAAGAGACATCTTAAAGTGTCTCACTTTTAAAATGGAAAAGAAAAATGGAAAGGAATAGTTTATATGGCACAGAAAAGAGATTATTACGAAGTCCTAGGTGTAAGTAAAACTGCAACAGATGATGAACTAAAAAAAGCATATAGAAAACTTGCTAAGCAATACCATCCAGATGCTAATCCTAATAATAAAGAAGAGGCAGAAAAAAAGTTTAAAGAAATAAATGAAGCATATGAAACTTTGTCAAATCCACAAAAAAGAAAAATGTATGATCAGTTTGGACCAGATGGACCACAAGGATTTGGAGGAGGTACTGGAGGTGCAAATTATTATTCAACAGGATTTGATGGCTTTTCAGATTTTGGTGACATAGGAGATATTTTTTCATCATTCTTTGGAGGAGGATTTGGAGGAAGAAGCTCTAGAAAAAATAATAACGGACCAGTACAAGGTGCAGATTTAAAATATAGTTTAGACATAACATTTGAAGAAGCATTTTTAGGAACAGAAAAGGAAATATCAATAACAAGAAGTGAAACTTGTACAGCTTGTGGTGGAAATGGTGCAAAACCTGGAACTGTTATAGATAAATGTAATGTATGCGGTGGAACAGGTCAAATAAGACAAATACAAAATACAATATTAGGGCAAATGCAAACAACAAGAACTTGTTCAACATGTAATGGAACTGGAAAAATAATAAAACAGCCTTGCGAAATATGTAAAGGAAAAGGAAAAGTAAGAAAACAAACAAAAATAAAAGTAAAAATACCAGCAGGAATAGATGACAATCAAACAATAGTACTAAGAGGAGAAGGCGAAGCAGGTTCAAGAGGTGGAGCAAAAGGTGATTTATATATTGTAATAAGAGTAAAAAAACATAGTATATACACAAGGTCTGGAAATGATGTGTATTGTACAATACCAATAACATTTACACAAGCAACATTAGGGGCAGATTTAGAAATACCTATGGTAGATGGAACAAAAGAAAGTTACAAAATACCAGAGGGAACACAAACAGGTACAAAGTTCACAATAAGAAACAAAGGCTTCAAAAGCATAAATACATCAAGTCAAGGAAACTTCGTATTTAATGTACAAGTACAAGTACCAAAACGTTTAACGAAAGAGCAAAGAGACCTATTAACACAACTAGCAAAAACAATGAATGAACAACCTCCTGTAAAGAAAAAAGGAATATTTGGATTTTAAAAATAGATTATTGCTTTGTTTAATTATATAGTAAAGCAATAAAGAGGATGCTATATTATATATAGCATCTTTTCTACGGTTTCAAAAAAAACAAAAAAGTAGTAGACTTTTTTATAAATTTAGACTAAAATTATATACATAAATAAAAACATAGGAGGAAATTTATATGAATATTTGGCATGATATAAATGGAGAGAGAATAAAAAAGGATAACTTTGTATCAGTTATTGAAATACAAAAAAACGGAAGAAATAAATATGAACTAGACAAAGAAACAGGAATGTTAAGATTAGATAGAATTCTATATACAGCAACTCATTATCCTGCAAACTACGGATTTATTCCTCGTACATATGCAGGAGATGGAGACCCACTAGATGTACTTGTAATTTGTCACGAAGAAATAGTACCACTAACATTAGTAGAAACATATCCAATAGGTGTATTAAAAATGATTGATGGTGGAGAAGAAGATGAAAAAATAATAGCGATACCAGTAAATGATCCATACTTAAATAACTATAAAAATATAACAGAATTACCAACACAATTATTAGATGAAATAATGCACTTTTTTGAAGTATATAAACAATTAGAAAAAAAACAAACATCTGTAGATAAAATGTTAGGAAGAGATGAAGCTGAAGCAATTGTAGAAAAATGTATTAACAATTATAAAGAAAAATTCGAAAGATAGGAGTAAAAAAGCATTATGATAGAAAAAATACTATTTAATGTACTAGCTTTTGCAATATTTATATCTATATTTTGGAAATTAATAAAACGAAATGATACGACATATGTATATATATTAATATTAGAATTTTTAGGAATTGGTGCTAGATTTGTCAGTATATTAAATAATATTAAATTAAACTTTATTAGTATATTAATAATATACATAATGGCAGTAATAATTCCTATAATAATAATGCTTCTTGAAAAAAATAATATATTTCTATCAGAAATTATATGTATTTCTATTGCTAAATTGAATTTTAAATATGGAAATAATGAAATAGCAAGAAAAAAACTAATAAAACTTATTTCTAAATATCCAAATAGCTATTATGCACATAAACTATTAGCTCAAATATATGAAAGTGAAGAAAAGTATGAAGCGGCAATTGATGAGTATGTGAAGGCAATAGAAATTAATACTAAAGATTATGATTCATATTATCAAATTGCGTTTTTGCTAAATAAAAATTCAAAGCAAGAAGAAGCGGAGGAAATGCTAGAAGATTTATTAGCAAAAAAGCCTGAATATTATAAAGCATCTGAGCTATTAGGAACAATTTTATATGACCAAGAAAAGTTTAAACAAGCTGTTTCAGTATATTTAGAAGCATTAAAATATAATCCAACGCGATATGAGTTATATTATGGATTGGGAATGACATATACGAGATTAAATGATTTTCAAACTGCAAAGGAATATTATGAAAAAGCTGCAGCTATAAATTCAATGTTATATCATGCTAGATTAAATATTGCGCAAATTGCATTGATAACAGGAGAGCTAGATGAAGCAGAGGCAAGATTTATAGATTGTATGCAAGATAAAGATTCTGAACCAGATGCATATTATTATTTGGCAATAATTTGTTTAATGAAAGGTGAAGAAGATAAGGCTGTTGGATATGTGAACATTGCAATTGAATTAGATTATAGATTTTATAAGAAAGTTAGTAAGCAGGAAATTTTTGAACCTATAATGGATCAAATAAGATCTGGACAGAGCAAAAAGCGTAAATATCACTATACTTATGAGGAAGTGAAAACTAAGAAGCATCTTGATGATACATTTTGTTTAATTGAGAAGATGAAGAATAATAATTCTAAGTTTGATGGGAATAGTGATAAAAAAGTGGAAAAAGAATTGGAAAATGATGAGCATCAGAGGGAATAACAATTTTTATTTGAATGAATATAATGTGAATAGACCGAGGTTTCTTAATAAGGTCTATTTTTTTTGCTTTGAAGTGGGCCGGATATGAGAATATATATATTAAAATGTAGTCCTTACTGGTGCGCCTTTTCTTGACTGGTGTGAATTACTGTTTACCCCCGCTATGGGGTGTACAAATTTTTTTATGCTCTACAGCTTCCAAACTGCGCGGAACTACATTTTAATATATATATTCTCATATCCTACTCTACAATGTTAGATTATGGAGTGTTAAAAAAATGTTTACGATTTTCTGTTATTGTAGAGTAGTTGATGAGATATTATGATTATGATATTTTGGGAATGGTTTCTTTTAAAATTATGTGTTGTATAAAAATTGTGAAGGAGTGGTTTTTATGAAGAATATTGCTGTTGTTGGTGGAGATATGCGTAATCGTATATTGGTGGATTTGTTGAGAGATGGTGGAGATAATGTTTTTTCGTTTGCTCTTGGGGATGAGGAGAATGGAGATTTTTTGAGTGTTATAAATAGATGTGATTATGTGATTACGCCGACTCCTTTTTCTAAGGATGGTGAGGTTTTGTTTTGTCCGTTGTCTGATAAGAGGGTGTTGGTTGATGAGTTTGTTCGTTTGGTGAGGGAGAAGGTTGTTTTTGGTGGAGCTATTAAGAATGATATTGTTGATGAGCTTAAAAAATGTAATAGGGTTATTGATTTTATGAAGGATGAGGAGGTTGTTGTTAAGAATGCAATTCCTACGGCGGAGGGGGTTGTAAAGTTGATAATTGATAATACTTGTATAACTATTGATGATAGTAGAGTTGCTGTTTTGGGATTTGGAAGAGTTGGTAAGAGAGTGGCTAGGGTTTTGAATTGTTTGGGGGCTGATGTTTTTTGTTGTGATAGTAAAAAAGAAGAGGTTGCAAATATTGAAATGTGCGGTTATAATGTAGTTGATGAAAATTTTAATCTCAAAAATATGGATGTTATTGTTAATACTGTTCCGCATTTGATTTTAGGGGAGACTGAATTAAAAAGTTTGGATAAAAATAAGACTTTGATTATTGATGTTGCATCAAATCCGGGTGGTGTTGATTATGAATATGCAAATGCAAATAAATTTAGATGTATACATGAGTTAGGTATTCCTGGAAAAATTGCTGCTAGAACATCTGCAAAATATATACGAGATTTTATAAAAAATGTAATAAATGAGGTGTAAAAAATGTTTAAAAGTGAAAAGGGAGATACATATGTAAATTGGGTGATTATAATTTTAGTTGTATTAATATTTTCGGCAATTATTATAAGAGTTCTAGTTGGAGAAAATGGTTTGATTAATCAAAGAAAAGAAGATAAAATAAGAAATGAAACTGAAGATAATATTGTAATTGAACTTACAAATGGAACTAAATTTGATTATTAAAAAGGATGGAAAAGTATGAACATAGGAATAGATATAGGAGGAAGCCATATAGGGGTTGGTGTAGTAAGTCCTGATGGAAAAATCTTAAAAAAGGTTGAAGAAAATATTACTTATATTGAAAAAAATAATATAAAAGAATTTTTGGTAAATACAATAGTAACAATTTTGAAAAAGTGGGAAGATGAAGAATTTGAAAAGATTGAAAAAATTGGAATTGGAATACCAGGAATTGTGAAAGATGATATTATTAAATATAGTGTTAATTTAGAATTAAAAAATTTTGACTTGAAAAAAGAGCTACAAAAGAATTTTGAATATGCGGAAATTCATATAAAAAATGATGGTAAATGTGCTGGATTAGCAGAAAAAAAATTAGGTGCATTACAAAATTATAAAGATTGTATTTTTATATGTTTAGGTACCGGAATAGGTGGTGCTGCTTTTTATAATGGAAAGTTAATTGTACCGGAAAGAAGCTCTGGATTTGAATTTGGACATATGATAATTCAAAAAAATGGTGAAGTTTGTAGATGTGGAAGTAAGGGCTGTTTTGAAATATATGGCTCAATGAGAAGATTTAAAAATGATATTAGATACAATTTAAATTTACCAGAAAATACAGATGGAGAAGAGCTGTTAAATATAGTAAAAAATAATCAAACAAATCCTATTGTAAAAGAGATAATAGATGAATATATAGAAAATTTATGTATAGGTATATCAAATATAGTAGATATTCTAGAGCCACAGGCAATATGTATTGGTGGTGGCTTCTCATACTATAAAGAAATTTTTTTAGAAAAATTTATAAACGAATTTTATAACGCAGATTATGTATTTTACAAAGAAAATATGCCCAAAATAGTAATAGCAGAGCTAGGTAATGATGCTGGAATAATAGGTAGTGCATTATATGCTTAGGTAAAAGATGAGAAAATATATATTGTAAATATAATAAAATCCTTGATATTTAATAATAATTAGTTTATAATTTTAACTAATATTAAATAAAGATGAATTGATATTGTTAGGTGGTGAAGTAAGTATATTTTACGAAGAGATAAAAGATATTTTAATGACCAATGAACTAAAAAAAAATGTACTTAAGTTAAAAGAACATTTAAAAGAAATAGAATGTAATAAAAATATTTTAATAGTTGGTTCTGGAGGATCTTATGTTACTGGGTTATATGCTAAGTATATAATTGAAGATAAAATGAAAAATTTATGTGAAGTACTCAAACCAATGGAAGTATTGCAAATAAATTTAGAATTATATTCATATGCAATTATATATTCGTATAAAATGAAGAATTATGATATAAAAAAGGCAATAAGTTATATATTAAAAAATAAGAAAATAAAAAAGATTCTTATAATTACTGCTAAGGAAACAGAAAACAAATTAGAAAATGATAGAATAGCATACATCTATTACGATAAAGAATCTGATTATGAAAGAAAATATGTTTCATATAAAGGAATTTATTTACCTACAGTTATGTTAAGTAATTGTTTTGAAAATATAGATATTGAAATAAAGAAATTGAAAAGTGCAAAAATATACAAAAACAAAACTAAGACAATAGATATCTTTTTTGATAAAAATAATTATTGTTTAGCCCAATTAATAGAAAGACATTTTTGCGAATTGGGAATTGCTACAATAAGAATACATGAAAAGAGAGACTTCTCACATGGTAGGATGAATATTTTAACAAAAAATGAAGAAGTTATATATATAAATTCAGATAGATATGATAATGAATATGATAATTTATTATATAAGTATTTGAAGAATATAAAAGAGTGTAGAATATTGAATGAAAGCGAATTTGAATTAAATATTAAATTTAATTATTTAGAAAAAATGATGATAGCATTATATTGGATTAATGAGTGTGCAGAAGAACACGGTGTGTTTTTAGAAAGTAAAAGAGACACTAAGGATGATGAAGAATTATTCAAATATGGGGAGGAAAATCTATAAATGAATGAAAAATTTTCATGGTATTTTGAACAAAAAAACAATTTATTAGGTGATAATACTTTAGCAGTTTGTTACAAGGCTGATGAGAGGGAAGTCAAACAGAATGGCCTTACATCTAACAATGTACTTATATTAATAAAAAATAAAAAATTCAATAGATTTTATAATTCAAAGAATTTAGATTTAGGTGAATGTTTACAAAATTCTTTTGAGGGAAAAGATATATTTATGAGAATACAATGTGAATGTTTACTAGGAGTATATGGAGATTCACACTGTGATTGTGAACAACAAAAGAATGAAGCATTAAAGATTATAAATGAAAAAGATGGAATATATATCCACTTGCCACAGGAAGCTCAAGGCCATGGGTTACATTATAAATTAAGGGAATTGGAATTGCAAGTAAATGGAAGAGATATTTCTGGAAAATTTATAGGCTGTAAAGATAGAAATGAAGCTCAAAAGATAATCTTAAAAAAGGAAAGATTTGAAGATAAAAGGTCATATAAAATAATTGCAGATATATTAAAAGAATTAACTTTATATGATAAGCAATTTGTACTAATTACAGATAGTCAAAGGAAAATAAGAGAATTGCAAGACTTGGGATTAAGGATAGATCCATATAATAATTATATAGATAAGCATGTTGATTTGGAAAATGCATCTGAATACCTGATAAAAATTCTTGAAGGAACTTGTGTATATAAGAAAGAAACAATAAAAGAAATAATGGAGTTAATAAAAAGTAGAAAATATAATGAACGAACGATTAATACTTTCTTAAAAATAATAGAAAGAATAAATGTTAATAATATTGAATATTTAGATGATGAAAGCAAAAAAATGTTTATAGAAACATATAATAGTATAATTTGTGGCGTCGAAAAAGTGTATACATTTAATGATTCAAATATTATTAAAGTTCAAAACAAATTTTCTTGTAAAGTTAATAATAGAATATTTGGAGTTCTAAAATTAGTTTTTAAAGATAATATTTTTAATAGAATTTCTGATGAAACATCGTATTTTTTTTATAATATAAAAGAAAATTATTCTGTAAGAGTAAGACATAGCAAAGTTCTGGGAATCAAAGATGGGAAATCTTTATTCTTAAAAGATCAAGAGTACTTGCAACAAACTATTTTTTTAAATGAAAAAACAAAATTAGTTGAAAATGAAATTACTAAGTCAAAACTTAAAGTTTATTTTGAAAACAAAGATTTTCTTTATAATAAAAAAATGGATATGATAACATTTATATCTGAAGGTGAGTTAGATGAAGTTAATGTTTACATAAAAAGAATACCAAACGTAGAAAATCATATTATGGATGTTTATGGAAAAAAAGAGAAAATATTAAAGTTCATAAATAGTATTACAACTGTTTCCGATAAGACAATGTTAAGTATGATTTCAAATATTCAATTGGAAGATGAAGATATGTTTGATACAAATTTAAGTTTTGCGGATAAAAAAACAGCTATAGATGAAGAATTGGCTATATATGAATTATTAAATAGGAGATAAAATAATGGAAAGTGAAGTTAGATTTTATTATTCAAATAATAAATATGAAGAAATAAATAACAGGTTAAAAAAGTATGATGAGTTGAAATATGAAGGGTGTTTCTATGAATTGACGATACAGTATGATCATCCAATAAAACAGAAATCATTTTATAGGAAAGAAATAGATGGAAGATTTAGAGTAAGAACATCTAAGGATATAATTACAGGAAGAAGTAAAGCAAAAATTAGTTGGAAAAGAAGAGTCGAACAAACATTCCAAGGGATTGTTAATAATGAGGAAGAAGTAGAGCTGGATTTTAGATATGATGAATTAGAAAACTTAACTTTTTTATTGGAAAATATTATACAAATGAAAAAAATAGAATCATACGAAAGATACAGAAATGTATTCTCTAATAGAGATATAGAAATCGTGGTGGATAAGTATCCTTTTGGGGTGGCTTTAGAAATTGAAAATAAAAGCAAAGAAAAAAATCCAGATGAAACAATATTATTTTGGATAAATAAACTGGGGTTAGATATAAACAAGGTTTTTAGATTATCTTGGGATGATAAATACACGCAGTTGTGTAAAGAACAAAATATTGAAATATGTAAAGATGTAAAATTTGATTTACCAATGCCAAAAGTTATTGACTAAAAAAAGAAAATATGATATAACAAAAGTGAGGGCAAAAAGAAAAAATAGGAGTGCTTTATGATAGATAATTTAAACAATAGATTAAATAAATTTTTAAAAAATGAAAAAATCTCTAAAGAAAATTTTGATGATTTAAAAAATGTTGCCAATTATACAGATTTTGATGAAAAAATTCTATCTTGGTTTAGATGCATTCAAAATTTTGAAGTAATAGGTTGGCGAAATAAAAAAATGACAAAGAATATTTGTCAAATTTTAAAAAGCGGTGAATCTATTCATTTTTATTCTTTATTTTGTCCTTCATATGTAAAAGGAAACGGGGCAACGGGATTTAGAACTGATGATGTTGGAAATACAACAAAAAACGGTTTGAAAAAACTTATGGAAATTACAGAAATGACTAAAAATATGGGTTTTTTATGTGACGAGCCAGAAGCAATTTTTTTCGATGTTGCTTTAGAACAACCTGAAAAAACTGTTTTTATGATTGATGATTTAAAAAAAAATATTGAAAACTTTCGTCAATATGTGCCAGAAAAAATGAAATTCAATGTCCTTAGTAACAAATTCCCAGAAATAATGGATATAATAGGATATACAGGAATTGTTACTAAACCTTTACCAATAGATGATGTTATATTAAATCGTATTATTGAGAGAGGTAAAAAATTTTATGAATTATTTGGTTGGAGTATGGAGAAAATAGAGGAACGTTCAAAAGTAATTGCTTCGAGTGAAGCAACTGTGGGAACATTTATACGTTATAGAATGCCTAATTCAATAATGATATATACGCCAACTATGCTTGAAAGAGCACAGGTTTATTCAGGTAGATATCAGGAAAATCCGATTGCTATATTGATACCTAAAAAAGATTAACATGGGGTCGTAGTTATATAAAATAAAACAGTTGATTTTCAACAGAAATTGGTGTAAATCCAATCGACTCCACCATTTTTAGTAAATGGAAACGAGAAAAATAAAGTTTAAATATAAAATGAAATTGGTGTGAAGTGTATTAAAATAAGAAATGATTGCTTCACATTTTTTTAGTTTAAAAACAGTAACAATAAAATACCTAATTATAATTTTTTTATTTGTAAACGAATTTCATAATGCAGATTATGTATTTTACAAAGAAAATATGTCAAAAATAGTAATTGCAAAGCTAGGTAATGATGCTGGAATAATAGGTAGTGCATTATATGCTTAGGTAAAATAATAAAAATGTGAAACAAAATTGCACAAAAAATACAAAAAAGTTTCACATTTTAGAAAAGATAAAATAAAGAATATTGACAATAAAGTTAAAATTTATATATAATTTATATGGAAAGAAAATAAAACGAAAGAAAAGGTGATGTAATGGTGGAATTAAAAAAAATAAGAAAAGAAGCACGAAGTGATTTGAGTAGTAAGTTCGGTAAATATGCAAAACTTACATTGGGATGTATATTATTTAATGCAATATTAGCAATATTTGTATTTGCTTTGAGCTACTTTTTTTTAGACATTATTAATGTAGTTACAATATTAATGTCATTAATTATAATAATTATTGGGATACCAATAGGATATGGAGTTATGGTTTCAATTATAAAAATAAAGAGAAAGGGAGAAATTGGTCTTTTCGAGTTCGTAAAAATCGCAGTAAATAATTTTGGAAAAATTTGGAGTTTAACATTAGGCTATATTTTTAGAATGATAGTTCCTGTCTCATTATTATTAATTTTAAATTTAATGATTATATATTATATAACGTATGAATTTATTAAGTTGTTTTATATAGCTACATCAATTTATGGACTTATGATTTTGACAGGGGTAATTATATTATTTTTAAATTTGATTGCTTTATTTATTGTGAAAAATTTGAATTATGTGTACATATATAATTTATATTATGACAAGAGCAATCTAGAAAATAAAGTTATTTTAGATACTTGTAAAGAAAGTATGAATGGATTAAAAGGCAAATATTTTTTACTAATTTTATCTTTTATACCATATGAAATAATAATTGGGCTAATTTATTTTATACTAAATTTGTCAAGTCGTGTATCATCTGGAATAGTTAGTGTTATAGTAAGCTTTATATGTATAATATGTGTAAGTATTTTACAATTAATATTAATTTTGTATACAAATATTTCAAAAGTATGTTTTTATGATAATTTAATAAAAGATAATATAGAAGAAAAATAAAAGTGGGGGGATTATATGAAGAAAATAATGGTGACTTTATCAATAGTTTCATCAATATTAGGTATTGCATTAATAATTGCTGGATTCGCACTTTTTTTCTCAAACAATAAGGCAACACATTTTGTAACTGTGTATATAAGTGATTATTATGAAAATGAAATTAATGTGAGTGAAATGAAATCAGATTTTAATCAAATAGAAGGCGTTAAAGATGTGGAATATATAAGCAAAGAACAAGCTTTGGAAAAAGAAAAGGAAAGTCTTGGAGATAATGCAAATGCTATATTAGGTTCTTATACTGAAACAAACCATCCATTTCCTGCATCTTTTAAATTGAATTTGGAGAAAAATGCAGATTTAGATTTGGTAAAATCAAAAGTTAGAGAATCAAAATATTCAACATATTTAAAAAAAGATTTATATGGCACAATAATTGTAAATTATAGTGGGGAAAGATATAAGATACAAAAGTGAAGTAATATAAATTAAAATAAAAAGATGTACAAAAAAGTACATCTTTTTCCATATCAAGATAAAATTCTTACTAAAGTATAATACAAATCAATCCGCCACTACCTTCATTAATAATTCTTTCCAAAGTTTCTTGTAATTTTCCTTGAGCTTCCTCTGGCATATGATACAATTTGCTTTGTAAGCCTTCATTAACAAGAGCGTGTAAACTTTTTCCAAAAATATTAGATTCCCAAATTTTTTGTGGGTCATTTTCAAATTCTGAAAGTAAATAATTAACAAGCTCTTCTGATTGTCTTTCACTTCCAACAATAGGAGAAACCTCAGTTTCTATATTGGCTCTAATCATATGTATTGAAGGAGCAGTTGCCTTTAATTTAACGCCAAATCTTGAACCTTGTTTAACCATTTCTGGTTCATCAAGAATAAGTTCATCAATAGATGGTGTAACAATACCATATCCTTTTGATTTTACTTCTTCAAGAGCTGTGGCTACTTTATCATATTCTCGTTTTACCTGTGATAAGTTGGTAATTGTTGAAAATAAGTCACCTTCATTTGCAATTTCTACACCAGAAATTTCTGATATAATTTTGTAAAATAAATCATCAAGCAAATAAACTGTTAAATTAATTTCACCAGTACCAAGTGCAATTTCATTAATACGTGTTTCAGAAATAATTTGAGTATCATTTAAATTTGAAACTTGAGTACGAACTTCTTTTAAAATTCGGACATCATTAAATGTTTCTTTTATTTCCTTATATAATTCAGCTTTTAACCAATGTGAAGAGCTTAAATTATCAACCCAGCGAGGAAAATTAATATTTATTCTTTCTACAGGAAATTCATATAAAATGCTACTAAAAATTTTATTAATATCATCTAAAGAAAGATTTGTACAATCTGTGCAAACAACTGGATTAGAATATTTGGCTTCTAAGTCTCTTGCAAGATTTTTTGTTTCTTCAGAATATGGTGTTGCACTATTTAAAACAATAACAAAAGGTTTTTTTAGCTCTTTTAATTCAGAAACTACACGCTCTTCAGCTTGAATATAATCTGCTCTTGGAATATCAGTAATACTTCCATCTGTAGTTACTAAAACTCCAATTGTAGAATGTTCTTGAATAACTTTTTTTGTACCAATTTCAGCTGCTTTTTCAAATGGAATTTCCTCTTCAGACCAAGGTGTTTTTACCATTCGAGGCATATCATCTTCCAAATATCCAATTGCGTTATTTACTAAATAACCAACACAATCAACAAGACGAGTTTTTAGCGAAATATCACCATCTATTTTTATTTCAACAGCTTCATTAGGAACAAATTTGGGCTCTGTAGTCATAATTGTTTTTCCAGCTGCACTTTGTGGTAATTCATCTTTAGCTCTTTCTTGCTTATATGAATTATCTATATTTGGAATAACAAGTAAATCCATAAATTTTTTTATAAAAGTAGATTTACCAGTTCGGACAGGGCCAACCACACCAACATAAATATCACCATCAGTTCGTTTGGCAATATCTTCATATAATTTTACTTTATCTTCCATTGAAAACCTCCTTAAAATTGCTATGCTATAAAATATAACATTGTAATCATTCGCTCTAATTTGTGAAAAATCACAATGAACAAGAAAAATAGTAGCTGTTATGTACAATTAACCTTGTTCAATAATGTTAATAAATTATATTATTCAAAAAAATATATATGCACTAAACTTAAAAAAAATCATATTATGTATTAAAAAAAGCTTGATACAATCGCAAATATATGCTAAGATTAAGCCTATGAGGGTGATAAAATGATGAAAAATTATGAAGAAACAATAGAAAAATTAAAAAAATACAATCAAAATGAAATAGTAAATATTATGTCAAAAGTATATACAGAGGAAGAAAATGAAAGATTAATAGAACAATTAAATAGAATAGATTTAAATCAAGTAATGAATTTATATAAAAATGCTAATAATATACCATTAATAGACGAAAGAAAAATTGAACATATAGAATATACAGATTTAAATAGTTTATCAGAAGAAAAATTCAAAGAATATAAAAATATAGGAATTGATGTAATAAAAAATAACAAATACGCAGTAATTACAATGGCTGGAGGACAAGGAACAAGATTAGGTCACAAAGGTCCAAAAGGTACATTTAAAATAAATACTGTAAATGGTGAAAAATATTTATTTGAAATAATAGTTGAATCATTACAAAAAGCAAATAAAAAATATAATGTAGTAATACCTTGGTACATAATGACAAGTGAAGATAATAATGATCAAACAATACAATTCTTAAAAGAAAATAACTTTTTTGGTTATGATGAAAATAAAGTAAAGTTCTTTAAACAAGGAAAAGTTCCAATGGTTAAAGAAGGTGGCAACATTGTAATAGACCAAAATAAATTAATAAAAGAAGCTTCAGATGGAAATGGAAGTATATACAAATCTTTAAAAGATGCTAATTTAATAAATCAAATGAAAGAAGATGGAATTGAGTGGATTTTTGTTGGAGGAGTTGACAATATACTATTAAAAATAGTTGATCCAGTGTTAACTGGTTTAACAATAACAGAAAACAACTTAATATCATCAAAATCAGTTGTTAAGAAAAATGCAAAAGAGCGTGTTGGAGTATTTTGCAAATTAAATGGTGTTCCAAAAGTAATTGAATATACTGAATTACCAGAAAAAATGGCTGAAGAAATTGATAGTAATGGTCAATTAATGTATGGTGAAGTAAATATTTTAAGTCATTTATTTAATATAAAGGCTTTAGAAAAATTATCAGAAGTTGATCTACCATATCATACTGCATATAAAAAATCTAACTATTTAGATGAAAAAGGAAATTTTGTAGAGGTAACAACACCAAATGCATATAAATTTGAATCTTATATATTTGATGGATTTAGTTTCTTTAATTCAATGAGTATACTAAGAGTAAAAAGAGAAGAAGAATTTGCACCTATAAAAAATCGTGAAGGTTCAGATAGTCCAGAAACAGCAGTAAATTTATATAATGAATATGTAAAAAAATATAATTAAAAAAGGCGAATATATGAATAGAATAAAAATGAAATTCATATATTCGTCTTTTAGTGCATTAAAATGCAACTACATTTGTTCATCGCCAGGTAAAAAATAATCAACTATACCGTAAATTAAAGCACCTATAATTGCAGCCATCCATGAAATAACATAACCTGCTACAAAATATTGAGTAACATATAATATAACTGCAGATAAAATAAATCCTACAAAGCCTTTTCCAAATGGACTAGCCTTTATTCCCGTAAATTTAGCAATTAAAAAGTCTATAACTGTTAAAACTATTGTTGCTATTGCAAGTGACCAAAAATTACTAATTTCAAAACCAGGAGTGAAAAATGCTGTGATTGCTAAAACAATACCTGCAGTAATTAATCTACCGACAATTTGCCAAACTGTATTAGTAGAATTTCCTGCCTGACTATTTTCCATATGATTATCTGACATAAAAACCTCCCTGTACACAAAAAAGTGTACGAACAATTTTTAATTGTTCAATTATATTATGAGCGAAAAAATGATTATTATACAAAATAATAATTGTAATATTCTAAAAAAAATGATAAAATTTGGATAATAATTTTTTGTAATAGGAAGTAAAAATGGAAGAGCTAAAATCATGTAATATATGTCCACACAAATGCGGAGTAAATAGATTAAATGGAATAAAAGGAAGATGTAAGTGTGATAATAAAATAAAAATAGCACTAGCATCAGTCCATAATTATGAAGAGCCATGCATAAGTGGAAAAAATGGATCTGGAACAGTATTTTTTTCAAATTGTAATTTAAATTGTATATATTGCCAAAATTATGAAATAAGTCAATTAGGAAAAGGTAAGGAAATAACAATAGAGCATTTGGCACAAATATTTATAAAACAGCAAGAAAAAAATGTAAATAATATCAATTTAGTTACACCGACAATGTATGTTCCACAAATAATAGAAGCAATAAAAATTGCAAGAAAAAAAGGTTTAAATATACCAATAATATATAATTCAAATGGGTATGAAAATGTGGAAACAATAAAAAAATTAAATGGATATATTGATATTTATTTGCCAGATTTAAAATATTATTCTAATGAAATTGCAAAAAAGTATTCAAAAATAGATAATTATTTTGAAACAGCAATATCTGCAATAAAAGAAATGCAAAAACAAGTTGGAAATCCTATATTTAATGAAGAAGGAATTATACAAAAAGGTGTAATAATAAGGCATTTAATATTACCGCATCACTTGCTAAATACAAAAAATATATTAAAATATGTAAAGGAAAATTTTGATGAAAATACATACATAAGTATAATGGCACAATATTTTCCAACATATAAAGCAAAAGAAGATAAATTAATAAATAGAAAACTAACGAAAAAAGAATATAAAGAAATAGAAAATTATTTATATTTATTAAATTTAAAAAATGGATATATTCAAGAGCTTGGTGAACATGAAGAAGAATATGTGCCAAACTTTGATTTATCAGAATAAAAAGGGGTTTTGAGGGGCATAAAGGAGATATGTATGCAAATTCAAAACAATAATTATATAACAAATGAAAAATTAGATTATTTACACAAAGAAAAAAATAATTTTGAAAGTTTTATACAGAATATATTAAAGGAGTTTGAATTAATGGAAGAAATATTTGTTATAGATAGAATAGAAAATAATATAGCTGTATGTGAAAACAGATCAACAGGCAAAATGACGGAAATAGAAATTTCAAAATTACCCAAAGACATAAAAGAGGGGGCAGTTTTAAAATATGAAAATGGTGAATATAAAATAGATATAGAAGAGCAAAAAAATATAGAAGAACGAATAAAAGAAAAAATGAGAAATATATGGAATAACTAAAGTTAAAAATGTAATAAGGGGGCAAAAGAAAAATGGCAAATAAAAAAAGTCAAAAAAATACAATAATAGGATCAATTATAACGGTTATAATATTAATAATATTAACAATAACAGGAAATGACTCACAAATATTTAAATCAACAACATCAGCAACAAATGATAATGTGTCATCAGAAGTCTTAGATAATTTAGAAAATGTATCAATTCAAACAGGAAATGACTGTATTTCTACAATACCACAAGATAATAACTTAAGAGTCTACTGTTTAGATGTAGGTCAAGGTGATAGCATATTAATTACAAATAACAATAAAACAATGTTAATAGATGCAAGTACAAATGAAATGGGAAATAGAGTTGTAAAATATTTAAACGATTTAGGCATTAAAAAAATTGATTATTTAGTAGGAACTCATCCACATGAAGACCACATTGGTGGATTAGATAATGTAATAAAAAATTTTGATATAGGAACAATATACATGCCAAATGTTGTTGCTACAACAAAAACATTTGAAGAAGTAATTGATGCAATATCAGCCAAAAAACTAAAAGTTACATCTCCAAAAACAGGAGATAAATTTACTGTTGGAAATGCAGAATGTGAAGTAATGTCAATAAGAAATGATAAAGACGATTATAATAATTGCTCTATAGTAATAAAAATGGATTTTAATAATGTAAGTTATTTATTTACAGGAGATGCAGAAGAAAGTGTTGAATCATCAAGAAAATGGCCCCATATAGATGTATTAAAAGTTGGACACCATGGTTCAAACACAAGTAGTAGCAAAAACTTCTTGGAGCAAATTAAACCTGAGGTAGCATTAATCTCTGTAGGACAGGGGAATACATACGGACACCCGACACAAGCAACTTTAAAAAGATTAAGCAATATAGGTGCAAAAATATATAGAACAGATGAAAATGGGACTATATTATTAATTGAAAAAGTAGAATAAAATAAGAAGCTCTAATATTAATATTAGAGCTTAAAAAAATTTTTTAAAACCGTAGACAAAAAAATAATTATATGCTAATATATACACATATGCCGGTGTGTTGGAATTGGTAGACGAGGCAGACTCAAAATCTGTTGTCAGAGATGGCGTGTGGGTTCGAGTCCCACCACCGGTACCATAAATAAAAATAATAAAAATTAGCAAAATGAAAAAACGATTATATAAATAATCGTTTTTATGCATTGTAATACAATTGTAATATAATTGAAACAATTTTGTAATTGTAGTTTTTTGTAGAAAAGTGTATAATAATATTGTTAATACTATACTTATGATAAAGGAGGAAGAGTTGCATGGCTAAAAGTAGCAATGGAAATGTAAGAATGGTGATAACTGAAGAGAAAATTCTAGCTAATATCGAAAAAGTTAAAAAAATGATAAATCCTAATAGCAAGAAACGAATAGTTAAATTAGAAGAAGATAGCTATTTTTTAGATTTAATTGCTTCAATAAAATCATATTTGGAAGAATACCCAAAGCAAGATGTATTTCCAAGGGATGTATATGATGCTGCATATGATTTAGTAGAATATGCAACTACACAATTTGAAGAAAATACTAAAAAAATAGAAGAGCTAATTAGACAAAGAGAAAGCAATATTGCTCTTGCATCAGAATTAAAAGAAGTATTGAAAGCCGTAGAAGCAAAAGAAACAAACTGGAAAAAGAAAGTGCAGGATTTATCAGAAAAATTACCAGAAGATGTAATAGATACATTAGGTGTAATAGGAAGAGCTAAGTCTAAAAAAACACAAACATATCTAGATTCTTTAAATTTAATAAATACAAAAGTTTCTAATTTAGAATCAAATTTATTTATTGAAGTAGATATGGAAAGAATAGAAGATAAATCAAAAGCATTAAGCTACATTGGAATTGAAATTGCTGAATCATTAAAAGATATAGAAAATGTTGAAGAAGTAAAAAATTCTAATAAAGAAAACGAAGAAAGCTATGTTCAACATAATGCAGAAAATCAAGAAAATACTGAATATATTGAAGATACAAGAGTAGAAGTAAAACCATCATTATGGGAAAGAATAAAAAATATGAAATTGGTTAGAGGTATAAGATATATTATGAAAATAAAAGTAGTATTAGAACTACCAGAAATGCCAGAATTACCAAGCGGTTCAGATAAAAAAGATTAAAAAAATATATATTTTAAATAATTGTTAAGGAATTGTGCTATTTGATTGAATTTTTGAATAAGTACAATTTCTTAATTTATTTATATGAAATATAAAAATGAATAAATTTTATATATAAAATTAGGTAAAAATTTTTCAAAAAATTAATAAAAAAATTATAAATTTCTATTGACATATAATAAAATATATTATATACTAATCATCGTTGAAGAAAGACACGCGCCCTTAGCTCAGTTGGTCAGAGCAACCGGCTCATAACCGGTGGGTCCAAGGTTCGAATCCTTGAGGGCGCACCAAATGAATACTGCTATAGTATCATAACAGTATTCATTTTTATTAAATTAAATAGTTGGGTAGGTGGCCGAGTGGCTAAAGGCGGCAGACTGTAAATCTGTTCTCATTCGAGTACGATGGTTCGAATCCATCCCTGCCCACCAAGACAAGTTTTCGTCGAACTCTATATAATACTTGATATAACTTAATTTCAAGATTATAAGAATTTGACAACACAAAAACTTTAAACCGTTTCAAAAAATGAAACGGACTTTTTTTGTCCTAAAATATTGGAAAAAGGAGGTTTTTGTGGTATTATGTTACAAATAATTAAAAAACAAATCAATATGAGTAGTGAATTACTCTCTAAAATTGAATGGACTTGCAAAATGAAACAGGTAAAACCAGGAATTATAAATGGTTGCCTAAGAATTGTGGAACACACTAATTTAGCGTATGTAGAGCCACACAGAGTAATTATTAAAGGTAAGCTATACTTATTCTTTAATGAACAAAATTACTTTTACATAGATAGTTTGGAAAATAAATATCCACTATCAAAATTTAATGAATACATACCATAAGAAAGCAAGATTGTTGACATTTTAGAGTTTTTAAAAAATTGTACTATATTGATTTGTTAATTGATGTTAAAAATAGAAAATAAGAGGTAGTTAAAACAATAAAATAAAAACTTTAAAAGTGTCAATAGCTAAGTTTATTATGCTATGTGGCACTTTTTTAGTGTCTTTCTAATATTCATTAAAAGAAGAAGGAGGTAATTTTGTAATGAATGAAGAAAGAAAAGTAGCAGGAATCTATATTCGTGTAAGTACAGAAGACCAAGCAAGAGAAGGATTTAGTTTAGGAGAACAGGAGGAAAAATTAAGAGGTCTTTGTAAATATAAAGATTATAAAATATATAAAGTTTACAAAGATGCAGGAATTAGTGCAAAAAATATATCAGCTAGACCAGCATTTCAGCAAATGCTAGAAGATATGAGAGCAGGTAAAATCAATTATATTGTAGCCTATAAGCCAGATAGAGTTACACGCTCGGTGCGAGATTTAGAAGTGTTAATATCAGAATTAGAAGAACATCATTGCTATCTTATTTGTGATAGAGATGATGTAAACACAAATTCAGCTAATGGAAGATTTTTCGTGCGTATGCTAACTGTTCTATCTCAGTTAGAAATTGAAATAGTTAGTGAAAGAACAAAATTCGGTTTAACAGGTGCAATAAAGTCAGGTCATATTCCACGGCACTTGTCCATTAGGTTATAAACGAGAGGCATCAAAGAAAATGGTAATTGATGAAACTACAAAAGATATTATTATTAGAATATTTAATCTATATTTACAAGGAAAAAGTTATCAAACAATAGCAAATATTCTAAACGAAGAAAAAGTTTTAGAACCTAAAAAATGGGACGATTCTACAATAGAAAAAATATTAAATAACAAAATTTATGTAGGAGATTATGAAAGATTAAAAAGAGTTGCAAAAGAACAAGGAAAAAATCCAGTAATATACCCTAATGTAGTAGAGCTTATTATAACAAGAGCAATGTTTGAAGATGTACAAATACAAAAAGAAAAAAATCAAAGAGCATATTGTAGAGATAGAGTATATATTTTTATGCAAAAGCTAATTTGCCCAAAGTGTGGTAGGCTAATGACTTGTAAAGGAACTGGTGGTTAAAAGAAAAAATATATGTATTATTATTGCACAGACTGCAAAATTTATCTTCGTGAAGATTTGATTGAAGAACAAATTATGCCAATGATAATGGATTTAATAGAATATGATATGACAGTAAAAAAATACTTCTTCCCTGTTTTAGCAGATAAGAAAGAAAAAACACAGAAAAATTAGATAAAGAAATAAACACATTAAGAAATCAAAAAAGCAGAATAAAAGAGGCATATTTAAAAGAAATTGTTGATGTAGAAGAATTTTCAAAAGAATATAAAGAGATTGACGAAAAGTTAGAACTATTAGAACAAAAGCAAATTGAAACAATAGACTTAAATAAACAGAGTTTTAGTCCACAACATTTAATGGCAAATAGAGATGTAGAAAAAGAAAAGTTAATCCGTTCTAATAAGTTTTATGATATGTTAATGGCAGAATGGAAAAGCAAAACAAAAGAAGACAAGCAATAGATGAAGCAATGAAAATGTGTATTAGCTGTGCTCAATTTAAGAAAATAATGCTTAAAAAGGGCTATATAATAAATGATGATTATAACAGAAAATATCCAACAATTCGCACAATAAATGGTAAGAAAGCAGTAAGAATGTATCAATTAGGAGAAGAATACTTGCCAGAAAATATAGCATATAAGGTTAATCAGAATCCATATTATATGCAAAATGATTATTATGATTTTATAAAGCCCAAAAAGAAAAGTAAGCAATATAATGTTTATAAGTTTAATGGTAGTTTTAAAGATATAAAGAAAATGTCTGGTATTGATGTAATGTTTTTGCTACTGTATCATTTATTAGGATTCCTTCCCAAAAAGAATAACTACAAGCCATTATCTCCTGAAATGCAAAAACAAGTTAGAAAACTAGAACGATATTCAAAACAAACAATTCTTATAGTAACAGAAAAATTAAAAACTACTGAAGATATAAAAAGCTATATATCACAAACTGAAAGCAATATTGAAAAGATTGCTGATTTAAGACAAAAATACCGAAATAAGCTAAGAAATTGTAAAAATAATAATCTTATTAGAATACAAAAATAAACGAGATGAATGCACTCTTATTTTTAATAAGTATAGAGGCAATTTAAAGACAGCAAATTATATTTTAGAAGATATACCAAAAATAAAAGAAGTAATAAAAATAGAACAACAAATGAAAAGAACACAAGATGATATTCAAAAAACAAAAATGAAAGACAGATATGCAAGATAAGAATATTAAAAGCTATTATGAACAATAAAACATAATGGCTTTTATATTTTATAATATGGCAAAAAATATTATAGTTGAGTTTACATCTATTGAAAAATTTTTGTATTTATGTTTAAATATAAAATGTAAAAGTGAAAATAAGAGGTATTATTTATGAAACAAATGACCAAAGAAGAACTAATTGAATATTTTATAGAGCAATTAGGGAATAACAATATCTTAGGTAAATATCTTTCAATAGAAGAGATACGAAATAGATTGAATGCAAGAATAAAAGAAATAAGATATGAACGAAAGGGAAACAGTCTTGCGTGTTATGATAATAAAAATGAAATCATAAATTTAAACTTGGATTTAATTCAAGAGACAGAGAGTGAAACACGAGTAATAATTATACATGAACTATTGCATGTATTATCTGCTAGTAAGAACGAAAAAGATGGTATTCAAACAAAAAAATCTGGATTATTGATAGCTCAAATAGATCATATGGGAAATGAGAACTATTGCTTTGGAAATGGAATAGATGAAGGATTTACAGAACTTTTGGCAGAAGAAATCGCAAGGGAAAGAATATTTGACTTATTGAATAAATCAAATGATGATGAAGAAAAACAAAAACTTACTAAAGAACTGGATTTTGGTCAAGTAGCCTATGAAGAAGAAATGGATACTACAAGAATATTAAGAATCCTATATGGTGAAGAATATTTATTAGGAAAGTATTTATCAAACCTAGAAGATGATAAAACAATAGATGAACCATGTGAGTATCTATTTCAAGAAGACTCTACTGTGAGGAATGTTTTGAAAGAAGTAATAGATTCTATTGACAAAATCAATGTTGCAAAAATATTCCATGATTATACTGCAATAATGGAACGAAAAAGTGCAAAAAATGTTTGGTATGATAGAATACAAGATTTGATAAAAATTAAATTAGAAACAACAAAAAATAATGAAGATTTAAAAAGTAGAATGAGAAAGATATTAAAAGCTTTTGCAACTTCTAATAGCAGAAAACTTAATTATAAAAGAAATATTGATTGTGTAATGCATTTAAATAGCCCTAGAATTGCGAATGCATTACAAGAAATACTAATAGATGAAAATAGTGAAATGCAATTGGGACAAATGGTTGATACATATATTAGATTAACTGCACCAACAGAATTTTGGTCTCAAGACAAAGGAACAGCATATAAACAGTGGGAACATAGTGTTGAAAATTATTGTATAAAAAAAGGAATAATAGATGAGTCAGAAGTAAAAAAGTCTGGAATGTTATCTCATATACTTCAATGTTATAGAAAAGATTTAAGAGATATGCAAGATGAAGATTTTAAAGATGTTCTATCACATTTTGGGTATACTAAAGTTGGAGCACACTATGAATTATCTTACACTGGAGATAATGAAAGTATATGGGCTGCAACACATGGCTTTTTATTTGATGAAGATGGAAAAATGGCTGTAACTTATGGTATGTTTCCATCTGGAGATGAATGGACATGTAATATGCCAAAAGATACTGATTATTCTGAAGTCGATATAGAAAAAATAGAGAATATTAGAGCTCAAGTTCAAAATATTTCAAAGAATAGTGAAAGAAAATTTACAAGAGCAATGGTATTAGGTAATGATGTTATTTTGTATTATGGTGGCATCGATGATAGAATAGTATATTCTCTAAATGATGATGGCAAATTAACATTATCCGAAACTGGTGTTTCAAGAAGGTTGACAGATGATATGTCTGAACTAGATATAAAATTGCAACAAGAAACAGCAGGGGTTTCTGTTACAGAAATGATGCAGGAAGCTGATAGCATGCAAATGATATTAGGAGATAAAACGCCAAAAACTAATGAAAATTCAAGAGAAGAATATAGTAAATAAAAGGTATTATATTTTTAGTAAAGGAGAAGCAAGAAAATGACTTATGAGACTCGACAGGCTTATTCAGAAATATGTACAGTTTTAGAATATATGCCAAATGAATATGTAGCAAAAATTCCAGAAAAAATAATAAAACTGTTTCAATCTGAAAAGCTTGAAAATTATGAAGTAAATATTAATAAGTCAAATCCATTAGACAAGAACTATTTAAGTAAAAAAACAATGGTTCTTATTGCTATGCTTAATTACCAATATTGGTGCCCAAATAAAAAAGTAAAAGATACGTTATTTAAGACATATTCAGCTAATAATGAGAAATATCAAAAGGAAATGGAAGATAAATATTCTGTTGATAATTTATTTAAGAATAAAAAGAATGTAGCACAAATTGAACAAAAAGAAGAAAGTGTAGCTATGGTAGAATATAAGGAGTCTATATTTAGGAAAATTACAAATAAAATTAAACAGATGCTTTTTAAGAGAAACAGAAAGTTTTAAGTGGTTTCACACTGTGGAACTAGTACAAATACTATTAACATTAAGTAGTTAAAAAGAAAGTGAATGGAGTGAGTAATATGTCAAATGAACTTGAATTATTAGATGATGAATTTGTAAAGATTGTTAAGGATATTGAAAAAGACATACTAGATACAAGATATAATATTATTTCAAAAGCTAATAAAGAAGTGATAGATTTTTATTTGGGATTGGGAAAATCATTAGTGATAATGCAAAATATGGCAATAATTTTATCAATAGATTATCAGTAGCATTAAAATTAGATTTTCCAGATGAGTAGGGCTTTTCGGCTCGTAATTTAGCAAGAATGAGAAAAGTATATGAAGCGTATAAAGATTTAGCTAGTATTCCAGAAGAACTAGAAATAATATCATGGTCTCAAAATTGTATTTTAGTAGATAAAATCGAAGATATTGATAAAAGAGTTTGGCATGCTAAGCAAATTATTGAAAATGGTTGGTCTAAAACTGTATTAAGCCATCAAATTGATTTAGAATTATATGAAAGATAAGCATTACCAGAGAAAATGACAAAGTCTAATGATAAGCTACCTATTGCACAAAGTGAATTTGCTAGAGATATGATAAAAGATCCATATATTTTTGAATTAGCTAATATAGGAAAAAGAGCAAAAGAAAGAGATATTGAAAATGCAATGTTAGAAAGAATAAAGAATGTATTACTTGAATTGGGAAAGGGCTTCAGTTTTGTTGGAAATCAATATAAAATTTCAACAAATGATAATGATCATTATATAGATTTATTATTCTATCACTTGGATTTAAGATGTTTCGTAGTTGTAGAATTAAAAAATACAGAACTTAGACCCGAATATGTTGGACAATTAGGATTTTATGTAACAGCAGTTGATGAAACTTTGAAAAAAGAAACAGATAATGAAACGATAGGGTTATTACTTTGTGAAGATAAAGATAAACTAACAGTTGAATGGTCTTTAAAGAGTGTAAATGCACCAATAGGAGTAGCTTCATATAAAGTAAAAAATGTTATTCCAAAAGAAATAATGGAGAAATTGCCAACAGAAGAAGAATTAAATTTATATATAAAAAAATTACCGAATGAGGAAAATGAAGAAGAAAATGATTTTAAAGAAAGTAAATCAATAACAATTTTGAGAGAAATTGTAGAGAAAAATAATAGAATTAAGGTAAGAGCAACTAAAACTGATAAAATAGCAAATTTAGATGGTAAAGTAGTAATAATAGATAAAAATGGTTTCGAAAGGATTTATATTGAAATACAAGCAAAAACATTACCAGAAAAATATAATTTGAAAAAACAGTATTCATATAGTTGTGATACTAAAGCTTTCAATGTAGTTTTAGAGCATATTACATTTAATCCAGTTGTATTATTTTTGGTTGATGAGCAAAGAAAGAGAGTATTTTGGAAATTAATTTCAAATGAGTATGCAAAAAGCTTAAATATTGGAAATCAGAAAAAAAAGACAATATATTTTAATGATCAAGATTTATTTTGTGAAAGTAATTTTATAGAAAAGATAAGTAATTATTGTGATTCACTTTGTGAAATAATAGATAAAAAAGATGCTGATAAAAGTTTGATTTCATCAAATATAGATGCATATAGTACAGAATATATTGAGATATAAATGCAGGTTGATAGATTAAATAACATATTTGATAATGAATTAAAGCATATTAAAGATATGTTTTTTAGGGGTGTATGGAAATTTGGAATATCATATAATAAATTTCAAAAACAAACTGCGATGGGGATTTATTTTATCACATACGGAAAGAATGATACTTTAATAAAGAGATTTGATCCGAGATTAAATTATATACATATGTCCATTAATTTTCAAAAAAAACATTTCATTAGAAGAATATATCAACGAATGGATAGAAGAAGTAAAAAAACAATATTACTTAAAAGTACCAATCCTTGTAGAAAATTTATCAGATGACATATTAAATGAAATTGTATTTGATTTTTTAGATAAACTCACAATGAATATTAAAGTGTTAGAAGATAAAAATAGACCATACACATACTATAAGGATGAAGAAGAAATTAATAATATAGTTAATATTATTAATGGTTTAGAATTATTTTATGAGGAAATAATAAAAACAAAAGATTTATCAAATGTAAGTAATGCGGTCGCATTTCTTACCCCAACATATAATTTGACTGGTAAATTCTTACTTTTTAATCCTCTTATATAATTTAATGAGGCGGAACTAAAATTATTAGATAAATATCTTAATAGAAATAATCCAAGTGTTTCTCTGAAATTTTTGAATAATGGAGAAGATAAAAAAATACAATTAAGTTTTTTAGCAATACAAGAATTACAGAAACGAAAAAAGAATACTATTAAAAGAATATGGAATAAGAAAAATATAGTAAAATGTAAAGAGGATTTTCCAAAGGAAATTAAATGTATCAGGACAGTATATTCTAAAGAAGAATTACCAATAATTAACTATTATGTAGGTTAAAATATGAAATTTGCCACTAGTGGCAAAATTTATTTTCAAAAAGTATTGTCAAATATAAAAAGTTATGTTAAATTAAAAATATAGTTAATAGCAAAAAAACTCACATTTGTATATACATTACTTTGAAACTATTGCTATAGTTGATTTTGAAACGGATAATAGAGTGCTTTTGTGTAAGGTATTTTTCGCATACGTCCTTTGCTAAGGCACCACTAATATTATCAAAGTTTATACTTTGGTAATATTTTTGTTTTATAGCATAAATGGAGGAAATATATATGGAAATAGAGCGTAAATTTTTAATAAATAACATAGATAATTTAGATTTAACTAAATATAAGAAAAAAAGTATAATTCAAGATTACTTATACTTTGATAGATTATCATGTATAAGAAAAAGAAAAATAGAATCTAATAATGAAATTAAATATACATATACAATAAAAACAGATAAAACAGGCATTAGTGTAAACGAAATTGAAAAAGAAATTGACGAAAAAACATATAATTCATTAGAAAAGAATGACAAATATATAACAATAAATAAAGATAGATACATAATACCATATAAAGATCATAAAATTGAGCTAGATATATTTAAAGATAAATACGAAGGCATAATATTTGCTGAAATTGAATTTGAAAGTGTTGAAATAGCTAGAAAATTTGAGTTACCAGGATGGTTTGGAAAAGAAATAAGTGAGAATATAACAAATGCTGAAATGGCAACAAAAGATATGAAATCCGTAATAAAAGAGCTCTAGCGCATAAATTAATTCAAGTAAATTTATAGGTAAAGCATAGGAATGATATAAATTTAACTATATAATTAAATAATATATTGTTCTATTTAGAAATTTTTCATTTGGTAGTATAGTACAAGTATTTATTTTAATATTGATAAAAAAATATAAAATGTTGACATAAAACAAAATAAAAGATATAATATGTTTATTCCATATGAAGGGAAGTGTAGATTGTAATGATTCGCCAATCAAAAATTGCAAGTGAACTTATGAGGTTTGAGAATCAGAAACCATATTTAGAGATTCAAAATCCTCGTATGAAAATGCAAGTAATTTCTTCTAACACAATAAAAATAGGAAGAAAAATTAAACTCTCTCCAGAGGACATCATAATTATTGTCTTTTTAAAGAGAAATGGCGAATATGTAATATCAATTTCAAGATACATGAAATTTGGTATTACAAAGGAAGTGTACTTCAATGTTACGAAAAAGATCTCATCTTTAAATAATATTGAAGGATCAAATTTTATTTCGGCTAGTATAAAAAGCCTAGATAAACTGAAAAAATAAAGAAAAATAGGGCGCTTATATGTAAGCGCCTTATTTTATTTATTCAAAAAATTAAAAGAATAAAATAAAAATATTAAATTTTTTACAAAAAAAGAGTTGACATAAAATAAAGAACGTAGTATAATAAATTTGTTGACCAATATTAACGGACATAATACTATCCGCGACTATTAATAGGGTAGAATAAAAAAGTTTGGAGGTAAATTATTGGGAAATTTTTCAGACGCAAATTCACCAAGTTCAAAAAAACGAAAGGAATAAGCTTTATGAAAACAAGTACTGCTACCGCAACCGCAACCGATGTAAAGGAGAAAAAAAACATGAGAAGAAATAGCGCATATTCATGTATCAACACGATTACCAAGATGATTCGCATGGGTGCGACAGTGGAAGACATTACCGAGAA
>OGXI01000413.1_pt1 | contig 38026 bp, 25 predicted proteins | sample 1576221 | NCBI WGS metagenome assembly OGXI01 (sample SAMEA3541523, study PRJEB24748) | human gut metagenome | biome: human gut; feature: human-associated habitat; material: faeces | place: China | collected 2012
CCTGCGGCCTCTTGATCCCAAATCAAGCGCTCTAGCCAAGCTGAGCCACACCCCGGATTGAACACATATTTTTGTGTCTTTCCAACGTCTCTGAGCCGTGACGCAAGACCTATTATATTATAGAACCACCTGCTTGTCAACTAATTTCTCAAAAAAATTAAGACTTTTTTCTTTGGTCGCTCTGTCGTGCCAATCTTTCGTTCTTTTTATGCCATAATACGGTCGATTGCCTGCAGCAGACAATCCATCTGTTGATCTGTTCCAATCGAGATTCTAAGATAATCCTTAATCCGCTCCCCATTAAAATGACGAACGAAGATTTTTTCTTTTTTCAGTTCTTCAAATAACCAGCCGGCATCCACTGAATTCGGTTTTGCAAACAAAAAATTTGTGCTGGAATCAAGCACCTCAAATCCACGGCGTCTCAATTCTTCCTTTGTCCGCTCACGAGTTGCAACCACCATTTGTTTCTTTTCCTGAAAATACTCCTCATCAGCAAGAGAAGCCGCCCCCAACGCAATAGATTCTCTCGTCATCGTATACGAGTTAATTGACTCTTTAACATCAGTCATTGCCTGAATCAAACGTTTATTTCCCATCGCATAACCGATACGCATACCTGCCATGGAACGTGATTTCGAATATGTGCGCACAACAAGCAGATTTTCATATTTTGGCAGAAGCGAAAGTGCGCTCTCTCCGCCAAAGTCAATATAAGCTTCATCCACAATCACAATGACATCCTGATTTGCCGCAATAATTTCCTCGATTTCATCCCGGCTTAACGCAAGAGAGGTCGGGGCATTCGGGTTTGCAATAACAACGCCGCCATTTTCTTTTTTATAATCATCCGGACAAATTCGGAAATCATCTGTCAGCTTTGGACACTCGTACGGAATCCGGTAAACATTAGCCCAAACAGGATAAAACGAATATGTAACATCCGGAAACAGAATCGGCTTATCGGAATTAAAAAACGTAAGAAATGCAAGTGCCAGAACATCATCTGAACCAACACCGACAAATACCTGTCCGGCATCCAGTCCATGATACGATTCAAGTGCTGTCACTAATTCTTTTGCTGCCGGATCCGGATATAGGGCAAACCGTGAAACTTCCATTTCTTCGTGAGCCTTTTTTACCCCCGGTGACGGCGGATATGGATTTTCGTTTGTATTTAACTTTATAATATCTTTTACCTGAGGCTGTTCACCCGGAATATAAGGAACAACCTTTCGGATATTTTCTTCCCAAGCTTTCATTGGTACCCTCCTCGTTTTTTCTCCCTAAATATACTCCTTTCGCTCTCTGCCGTCAATAGTCTGTTATACTCCGGTACGCATCAACAATGCCATAACCCCACTCGGTATTCGGATAGGGTTCTCCTCTTGGCACGGCCCCCCGGATGAGCGCCTCACGCACTGTATTACTGTTTGCACCGTCATCTGCATATTCCTGCATAAAAAGTGCGCTGATTCCTGCCACAAAAGCCGCTGCTACGCTTGTTCCCGTCATTGTGCCGTATCGGTTTCCCGGATACGTTCCCGTCAGTTCCACGCCGGGTGCAACCACTTCCGGCTTAATGTAACCAAAAGGAGTAAAACCACGCCCTGACTGCAGATACAGGGCACCATCTCTTACGTCGTATGCCGACACTCCCGTCACAAATGGCGTTGTCGATGGATTTGTAGCCGTCATATCGGGGTCCGAATCTAAAAATACAACTTCCTTTTCCAAAAACTGCTGAATCGGAAGCCACATAGAAAAATTAGGAACTTCATAATCAAACTGTGTTCGCACTTTCCAAATTCCGGTCGTTGGATTCTGAAAGCGAAAAACGACAACCTGCTCTCTCGTCAGTTCCTGCGCTACACCAAAATAAATTTCGACCGTTGTATTTTCCGGCACAAACCGATGCTCATAGCGGATTCCTGAAACCGCACGGATTTCGCGAATTGTCTCCCCGCTCGGTGAAATGACATCCACCGACAAGTTTCCCGGCGTCTGCCACCACAACTGCCCCATAAATCCATTCATATTTGCGGATACACTGATATCTATCGTATCTTCTTTGCGGCGTATTGTGTGATGATGTCTTGTATTTCCCTCATTCCCCACACACGTTACAATTGCCACACTGCCTACCGACAAATACCGGTTCAAATAAACGCCAAGCGCTGTACTTCCGTTGTGGTTACCCATACTGCTGCCCATACCAAGGCAGAGAATGATTGGCTTTCTCTCCTGCGCCGCCACGGAAAGTAAATAAGCAAGCCCGGTCATCACATCACTTTCCAGATAAGCTGGCACATCCGACGGGATTCTATAATAATTTCGATAACTTTCATTCGCCTGACGGCACTTAACAACAACCAATTCAGATAATGGTGCCACCCCGGAAAATTCTTCGGCCCGGTTCTCGTTTCCTGCCGCCACCCCCGCCATAAATGTTCCGTGACCAATCTCATCCTGACTTGGCACAATTTCAAACGGATTTTCCGACGAAAGTGCCTGATTCAGCTGCTCCCTTGAATACATCCGTCCGTATGGAAATTTTTCATTTCCAACCCCTTCTTCTACACTCTGATCCCAGATTGACACAATCCTTGAAGTTCCATCCGCCGCCACAAATGCCTTATGTGTAAAATCAATTCCGGTGTCCACAATCCCAATCAGTACACCCTGTCCATATAAATCAAGGGACGGCTGCCTGCGAATCCGAAGCACACCACTGGCTTCCAGCGCTTCTTCACTCATCAGACCAAAAACGTTTGGAATTGCTGAAAAACCATATTTTTGTATCGCCTCACCATTTACATTTTGAACCTGTTGGTAAATAATTGCCTGCCTGTCATCCAGTCGAATATAACAATCCGGGTTGTACACTTCCCTTATATACTCCTCACCACGGTAATTATCCAAAACGTAAACGAGAACATCCTCTGCAAAAACTGCTTCCCTGCATTGCATAAAAAAACCTCCTGCGCTTTGTTTCATCTTACGCAGAAGGTCTTACTTTTATCCATCAGCCATTACTTCGCATCAAAATGGTAGGAGAACCTTTTCCTTCAATATAATCTTTGGTAATGATAACTTTGCCAATCATTTCGTCTTTCGGAATTTCATACATAATATCCATCATAAATTCCTCGATAATGGAACGGAGTGCTCTGGCACCGGTCTTTTTCGCCGCTGCTTTTTTCGCTACTGCCATCATGGCATCATCCTCAAATTCCAAATCCACTTCATCCATCTGCAAAAGTTTGCGATACTGTTTCAAAATAGCATTTTTCGGTTTCTTCAACACCTGAACTAACAATTCCTCATCCATCGCCTGTAAGGAAAATACAATCGGCAGACGTCCGATAAACTCCGGAATCAAACCATACTCGCGGATATCTTCGGTTTCTACTAAGCGGAACAAATCTTTCTCATGGTCATACTTATCCCGAAGTTCCGAACCAAATCCAATCGTTCCCTGACTGGTAAGACGTTTTTTTATGATGTCTTCAAGCCCCGGAAAAGCTCCACCACAGATAAATAAAATGTTGCTCGTGTTCACCGTTGTCATCGGAACCATTGCATTTTTATTGGTTGCGCCAACCGGCACTTCCACATCGGCACCCTCCAACAATTTCAAAAGTGCCTGCTGCACTGATTCTCCACTTACATCGCGGTTATTGGTGTTCTGCTTTTTCGCAATTTTATCAATTTCATCGATATAAACAATACCCCGCTCTGCCAATTCTACATCGTTATCTGCATTGGCAAGAAGTTTGGAAATAACGCTCTCTACATCATCGCCAATATAACCAGCTTCTGTTAATGCTGTGGCATCTGTAATCGCAAGCGGTACCTGCAAAAGGCGCGCCATCGTCTTAACCATAAATGTTTTTCCACTTCCGGTTGGTCCTAACATCAGCATATTCGACTTTTCAATTTCCACACCGTCATCGGTCTGCTCGGCAAGCACACGCTTATAATGATTATAAACGCCAACAGACAGCACTTTCTTTGCCAGCTCCTGCCCCATCACATATTCATCCAGGTTTCCTTTAATGACGTGAGGTGCCGGAAGTTTGTTAATATCCAGTGCCGGTTTTTCCTGCTTTTTCTTCTTTTTCGTTTTCACCTGATGACGCTCCTGAAATTCATTCGGTGGCTCTAACCCCATACTGCCAAGATTCATCATATCCATTCCCGGAAAACTTGGCATTCCCTGCATTCCAATCTGGTCGAACGTTTTCTGCATGCAATCCGAGCAAATCGTAATTTGATTCGGAATGGTAATCATTTTATCTACTTTACTTTCCGGACGATGGCACAAATAACAAATTTTTTCGTAACCATCGGAATCCTTTTTATGATTCTTATCATCCGGATTCATCTCTTTTATTTCTTCACTCATAGTTTCCTCCATTTTTAGCACAAATCCCACCGCACAAATATGCGGTGGGACTTATTATACCCGATTTCACTCAATTAGTAAATACTTCCGCCCCAAGGTACTACCTGAGAATTGTCATTATCATAATTGTTGTTATAATTATCGTTATTATAATCCTGACTGGAATCATTTTGCTGTTGTGTCGAACCATCATCCAATCCATCTAATGTATCTTTACCTTTGAGCACAACATCTACTTGTTTCGCTTTATAAGTTCCGTCGTTGCTTCGCTGAACGGTAACTTTAATGGTCGTACCGGCTTTTGTACTGTTTACCTTTTCCTGTACTTCCTGAATGGTCTTAACCGTCTGGTCACCAATCTTTGTAATAACATCGCCCTGTTTAATACCTGCTTTATAAGCAGCACCGGTATCGGATACTGCAGCAACATACACTCCAACCGGAATACCATATGCTTTGCTTACACTTTCTGAAATGTCTCTTCCGGTAATACCCAGATAACCTTTTTCGCTGTCTTTCAAAACTTCGCGGTCCATCAAGTCATTGATAACAGAAACTGCATCACTCATCGGGATCGCATATCCCATACCTTCAACATTTGTTGAACCGTAGGAGAAATATTTGGACGAGTTGATACCGATTACATTTCCGTTTGTATCAATCAAAGCACCACCACTGTTACCTGGATTAATCGCTGCATCTGTCTGCATCAAAACCTGTGTCGTACTCTTTCCGCTTCCATCCGATGCAGACACTTCACGGTTTTTCGCACTCAGATAACCAACGGTTACAGACTGTCCATAACCAAGAGCATTTCCGATGGCAATTACCATCTGTCCGACTTTCGCCTGATCTGAATTTCCTAAGGAAGCAACGCGAATACTTTTCTTCGTAGATTCTTTGAGGGAACTTAATTTAACGGTAATAACCGCAAGATCATTCGACTCACTTGTTCCTTTTACCATCGCATCCGCTACCTCATTATCGTTAAAAGTAACTGAAATTTTATCTGCATCAGCTACAACGTGGTTATTTGTCACAATCAAGAGCTGGTCATTATCCTGTTTTACAATAAATCCGGAACCTGCTCCTTCCGAAGAATAAGTCTGTCCAAAGTAAGAAGTCTGGGTACTCTTCTCTGTAATCGCAACAATCGATGGCATAACCTTTTCCACGATACCGGACACATCGGCAACCGTAGCTGCTGAACCGGATACCGTTGTCAGGGCAACACCATTATTGGAACTGTTATCCACGCCCTGAATCTCACTCTTTGTTCCGAACAAATCAGATAAGCCCTTATTTACTCCAAAGAAACATCCCGCTGCAATCACGCCAAATAAAACTGCACTGACTAAAATTTTAGGAATTGACATTCCTTTTTTTGCTTTCTTTTTCTTTTTCACATTCTGCGCTTCAACATTCTGGAAACGGTACGTATTATCTTCAGACGGCATCGGTGACGGCTGCACCGGCTGCTCATAATTAGTATTCTGCTGCTGTGCCTGTTCCGGTTCCGGCTGCACCGGCTGGTTCTGATTCTGGTTCTCAGTCTGCGGCTCCTGTGGTTCCTGTGAAGCCTGTGGTGCCGGATTGTCAACCATGACAAATCCATTGGCATCGTTGTTATTTTCTATGCTATTGTTATTTCCCATGTTGTTTTCGTCCATGCTAAAACTTCCTTTCGTCTTAAGTTAGGTTTATTATAGACAGTAATTGTGTTGAGAATGTGAATGATTTATAATATTTGCGTCTTGTGGGCGCTCTCGCTTGACAAATTGAGTAAGGGTATCGGCATGTAAAATACGCATGCCGGATACCCACGAATTTGTACCCACAATCCACAAATGTTATAAATCATCTATAAGCAATCAAATAGCTCTGATGTGGCGGCAGGAAGGTTATGCAACCAAAACCCTTACAAACTTCAAAAAACGTTGCATGGTTTTAAATTTTTTTCAAAATCATGCAACCAAAACGACTACAATTAAGGGAAAGAGTTGCATTTATCCACGAATTTGTCCTGCCAAACTCGAATAACACGGCTGAAATGCAACCTTATGAGCCAAATCAAGCCAAAAACGTTGTTCTGTGCAAATTAAAAACCATTGAATGTATTTTCGCACCTCTTCACCCCTTCCTACTTAATGCTGTCAAGTGCCTTTTTTAATATTCCAGCAGTTTACCGGGAAGGATTGCAAAGAATGTGCTAGGTACACGCAGGTATCTGATATGCGAATTTTGCATATCGATACCTCTGCGCGTACCTTAAGCGGGAGCGGCACATGAGTAGCAATCCTTCCCGGTAAATTGCGAAAATAAAAACGCCACTGACATTTTTCTTGTGAAAAAGGCAAAAATGAGATATACTATTTATACTTATGGACATACTAAACTATAAATAGAAAGGACTGGATTGGTTTGATTAAGGGAAATCAAAAGCTCTTAAATCTTTTTCGTATATTAATAGACACGGCAATTATTGTATTTTCGTTCATCCGCGCATATTACCTGCGCTTTAGCAACGATAGCATTTTAATTCGGTGGGAATGGATTGAGGAACCGGTCGGTATTTACGGCTCGTTAAAGGATTACATGCAAATTTTGATTATGCTGATTCCTTGTTACCTCGTTTCCTATTATTTTTTCCACTTGTATGACCCCAAACGTACCAAGAGCAGAAAATCAGAAATTTTTAACATTTTAAAATCCAATGTTGTAGGAATTCTCTACTGCGTTGCCTTTCTGTTTTTTATTCGCAATGGTACTTACGCCCGTTTGTTTATTATTATTTTTGTTACGCTGAATTTTATACTGGAAGTTTTATTCCGTTTTTGCACGACAACACTTCTTCGCAAGATTCGCAGAAAAGGAATGAACCACAAACATATTTTATTAATCGGTTACAGCCGTGCCGCAGAAGGTTACATCGACAGACTATTGGCACATCCCGAATGGGGTATTTCCATTCATGGTATTTTGGACAACCATAAACCGCTTGGCTATTCTTACCGCGACATTCATGTGATTGGGCGAGTAGACGAGTTAGAGAAAATGCTGTCCGAAAATGATTACGATGAAACAGCAATTACGCTGAGCATCGACCACTACGACAGTCTGGAAGGGATTGTTGCCGTAACAGAAAAATCCGGCGTTCACACAAAGTTTATTCCGGATTACAACAATATCATTCCAACCCGTCCGTATACCGAAGATTTGGATGGACTGCCGGTCATCCACGTGAGAAATATTCCGCTTTCAAACTCGTTTAACCGTTTTTGCAAGCGTGCAATTGATATTGTAGGTGCGCTGCTTTTAATTATCCTGTTCTCCATTCCGATGGCAGTGGTGGCAGCGATTATTAAAATCACATCGCCGGGACCACTTATTTTCAAGCAGGAGCGTGTCGGTCTTCACAATAAGCCATTTAAAATGTTTAAGTTCCGCTCAATGGAAGTGCAGGACGCCTCAAAAGAAAAACAGGCATGGACAGTGCAGAACGACCCCCGCGTAACACCAATCGGCAAATTCATCCGAAAAACCAGTTTGGATGAATTACCACAGTTTTTCAATGTGTTAAAAGGTGATATGAGTCTAGTTGGGCCAAGACCGGAGCGTCCGTTCTTTGTTGAAAAATTTAAGGAAGAAATTCCTCGTTACATGATTAAACATCAGGTTCGTCCGGGCATCACCGGCTGGGCGCAGGTAAACGGCTACCGCGGTGATACATCCATCCGCATGCGAATCGACTGTGATTTGTATTACATTGAAAACTGGACGTTAGGACTGGATATTAAAATTTTATTCCTGACAATTTTCAAAGGTTTCGTAAATAAAAATGCATACTAAAATTATGGCGGACTCCAAAGAATATGGAATCCGCCGTTTTTATTCCTGCCAAAAATCTGCAAGCAGTTCCCTCATTTTTTCACAATTCACAACATCAAATGGGTACCATTCCCTCGGGAACAAATCCTGATACTGCTTTTGCATAAACCGCTCATCCAAAAGAAGAATTGCCCCTTTGTCGTTTATTGTACGAATCACGCGTCCACCCGCCTGAAACACTTTATTTACTGCCGGATACAAATAGGCATACGAAAAACCATCCCCTTTTTTCTCCTCATAATAATCCTTAAATAACTCCCTTTCATGGCAGACCATCGGAATCCCGGTTCCTACTACGACCGCGCCAATCAGACATTCTTCTTTCAAATCAATTCCTTCACTGAAAATGCCTCCCATAACGCAGCATCCAATCACGCTTTTGCCTGTTTCCTCAGAAAATGCCTCCAAAAACTCTTCTCTCTCCCGCTCACGCATTTCAGGCATCTGTACAAGAATCTTCTGATTCTCTCTATTAGGAAGCCTTGTTACAATTTCATCCATAAAACGGTACGACGGGAAAAAGAGCAGATAATTTCCCTCCTTTGCTGAGATAAAACTGTCAATGTACGCCGCAATCTTTTCGTATTCTGTCGCCCCGCGCCTTGTATATTTTGTCGTCACATCGCGGGCAATCATCACTTTTCTCTGTTCCGGTAAAAATACGGATTTAGCATAAACCGCGGCATCTTCCTTCTCCCCGCCAAGCTGTTCTTTATAGTAACGGATTGGCAAAAGAGTCGCCGAGAAAAAGATGGTGCTCTGCACCCGTTCCATCACTTCTTTCAGGCAGCCGGACGGGTCCATGCACTGGATTTTAATGCGAAACTTCCGCTCCTCATCATAATCCAGATAAATCCGGTCACTCTCATCAAATTTTTCCAGCACTGCAAGAAACCGGCGGACATCAAAATAAAGCGATAAAATCGTGTCACGCTCTGGCAGTACCGGATATTCTTTTGCCACCAATTCATAATCTCCTGCCACACGAAGAAGAGCAAACTCCAGCATTCCCGCATCCGAAATCACTTCAAATTCGTCGCACTCTTTTTTCCATGCAAGCAGCACACGGTTCGCCGCCTCCAGCGATTTTTCAAATTTCCGCAGTATATAATGTACTTCCGGACGTTTTTCGTGTCGTTCCATCGCCTTCACAATCTTCTTTACTGCAAGAAAATCTTCTTTCACAAGCCTCGCACTGTACATTTCCCTGCCGCGCTCCACAAGATTGTGTGCCTCATCCACCAAAAGCACCATATTTCCTTTTTTCTCAGTTGAAAAAAATCTCCGCAGATACACATTCGGGTCAAATACATAGTTGTAATCACAAATCACGGCATCTGCAAAAAGAGCGGCGTCCAACGCCATTTCAAACGGACAAACCTGATGTTTTTCGGCATATTTCTCAATCATGTCCCGGCTCATTTTATGCTCATGAATTAACATGTCGTAAACCGCCTCATTCACTCGGTTATAATGCCCTTTCGCACGCTCACACTCACCCGGATTGCAGGAAACCGTTTCCATTACACACATTTTTTCCTTTGCAGTAATCGTTAGGGTTTTAAAAAGCAGTTTTTGTTTTCCAAGCAGTTCAAAACAGTCTTCCGCCACCGTTCTGGTTATCGTTTTTGCCGTCAGATAAAAAATCCGGTCGCAAACTTCTTCTCCCATTGCCTTTACCGCCGGAAAGACTGTACTAATCGTCTTCCCTACCCCCGTCGGTGCTTCAACAAACAGCCGCTTTCCTTTTTCCACCGTATGATAAACCATCGCCGCCAGTTCTTTCTGTCCCGGACGATAGGAAAACGGAAAGGTAAGTTCCGTAATGGATGCATTTCTCTGCTTTTTCCAGTCATACTGATAAACCGCCCATTTTTCATATTCATCCATCAAATTCCGAAACCACTGCACAATCTCAATTCGTGAAAATGTCTCCCGAAACCGCACCACCTGCTCGGTCTCCATGTGACAATAGGTAAGCTGCACTCCGATTTCATCCAGATTTTCATTTTCCGCCACGATATAGGCGTAGCACATTGCCTGTGCCTGATGGATAAACAACGGCTTTTCCAGATCCTGCACCGGCAGATACACGCCCTTAATCTCATCAATCACTGTCAAATCGCCATCGGTAAAAATGCCGTCCGCACGCCCTTCAATTTTCAAGGAAAAATCTTCTTCATATTCGGCGCTCTTAAATTTTTGTATTGTAAATAAAGGAACCTCGGATTCATACCCAACGCCCATACTTTTTTGTATTTTTCTGTGAATACGGCTGCCAAGCTGCATTGCCTCTACATTTCTCACACCCGCGCCGCCACTTACAATATCTCCCTCGCGGAAAACAAATTCCACTAGGTTTCTTACGGATATTTTAATCGTCTTTTCTTTGCTCATACCTATAGTATAAAACGAGGATGGCACGGACGCAAGGGGTTAAAATACAATGTTTGCGCCAGAATAGTTGCATTTCCGCTAAAAACATGATACAGTTTAAGAAACAAATTAGAAATCTGAATTGGAGGAAATTATGGCAGATATTAATTATGAAGAATTAGAAGATTTGACACTTACCATGGAAGATGAAGACGGCACAACGACAGAGTGTGAACTTCAGTTTGTGTTTGAATATGATGGACAGGATTATGGTGCTTTTTGTGAGGCAGAGAATGAAACCGGTGAGTTTTATTTCTTCTCCATTGATGGCAGTACAAACTGGAAAGGAGAAACCGAGTTAGAAATTGCGCCGGTCGAAGATGATGCCCTGTTAGAACAACTTGTCGAAGTATTGCAGCAAATTATTGATTCTGAGATGTCGGATATCGATGTCGAAGATGAGGACGATGCAGAAGAGGATGAAGACGACAGCGTCTGGGATGAATTTATTAATAAAAAATTAGAGGACTAAAAAAAGCCCCTTTGTGCAGAGACGGGATATCGCTTCGCGATATAGTCTCTCACAAAGGGGCTTTTTTTATTTGTTTGTGTACACTTTTCATTGACTAAAATAAAGGGAAGATGGAAAAGGCAGCGAAAGTATTTGCCATGTATTAAGGTCGAGAAAAGAAACTGAGTTTGAAATGATTGGGCTGTAACAAATGTTTATTGCCAAGTTCTTTGGATTCCAGCAATTCTGTAGAAAAACTTTGTGGCTCATGGGTACAAACACGTGGGTATGAGGCTTGCGTATTTTGCATGCCCATACCCTTACGCGTTTGTTAAACGAGAGTGCCCACGAGACGCAAAGCTTTTCTACAAAATTACTGGAAAACAAAAAAGTGCCAACAAACACTTGCCGCAAACACGCAAAGTTTTTTCTTGAAACTTTTTCCCCTCCCATGACAATATACTTGTGAAAGATGTCTTTTGAGCAAAAGAAAGGAAGATTCATGTGACAAAACAAGAGTTTGATGAATATGTGCAGGCGCAGGGTGCTGACATCCTTCGATTCTGCCGCATGACAACAGCGAGCAAAATAGAGGGGGATGAACTTTATCAAGATACGATGTTGAAATTGCTGGAACAATTACAGCATTTGAATGTTGATAAAAACCTCAAAAGTTACACGCTGTCTGTAGCCATCTTCCTCTGGAAAAATCAAAGAAGAAAATATGCAAGGCGAAAGCGGCTGGCATCCTTTGAAAGTTATGAAGCACAGGATGAGAGCGGCAATTTGAAAGTTATTTCGGCTGACACTAAAACACCGGAGCAAACGGTAGTGCAAAATGAAACCAATGCACTGGTGCAAAAAATGGTTTTTGATTTACCGGAAAAGTACCGCACGGTAATCGAACTATTCTACTCTGCCGATTTAAAAATTTCAGAAATTGCCACTTGTCTGCAAGTTTCAGAAAATACGGTAAAGAGCCGACTGCGCCGCGCAAAAATGATTCTTAAAAAGAAATTGGAGGCTGCCTTATGATGAATGATACTGAATTTGAAAACATCTTAAAACAAGCACTCAGACCGGATATTTCCGATGAGGAAATCCTCATAAAGGAAACTCCGTCTAGGTCAAAAAGGAGGAAAAGCACTATGAGAAAACATCGAATAATACAAAGCGCCATTGCCGCAGCCGCTTGTCTGGCACTTATTTGGGGCATTGGATATAAAACTATTAAACCGGAAAAAGCCCAGAACACAGCCGTCACAAATTCCTTTGTTGTGAAAGTCAACGCAGCAGAAATCAAACACACAAAGAAAAATCAGATGAGGGTCTATGCCAATCCCGGTTATACCTCGATGTGGTGTGGCGGCGAGGCAGGCAAACAGTTTGTTTCCTACAGTATAAATGCCCCGTTGCAGTTTGAGGGAAACAACATTAAAACGGTCACATACCGCATCAATAAGGGGCATTTCTTTGTTACAAAAGCAGAACACTCCAAATATTTCAAGGAGGGCGAATTGTGCAAAGGAAGCTCTCAATCAAATTACCGTTTCTTCACCATAAACGCAAAAGAAACGCCGGAAAAGCAGTTTACTGTAAGTATAACCGATGACGACTGTAAAATTTCTTCTGCCGATGCAACGGCACTTTTCGATGGAAAAGCAGAAAGCGATTCGGAATTACACGCAAGAAACAAAGCACTTGGCAATGTTACCATAACCTGCACTGCTACATTTAATGATGGAACACAGAAATCCGTGAATATCAAAGTAAAACACCAGAAATTAACAGGAGCACAAGTTCAAAATTCAAAATTTAACAAAGACAAAAAGTATATCTTCGTTACCTTTGAAGTAGATGCCTAGAACAAGAAGTTCCCTTGTGAGAGACTATAACGCAAAGCGTTATCTCGTCTCTGCACAAGGGAACTCTTTTTTCTATTTCTTTTTCGGCTTTTTGCCACAGTTTGCACAATCGCCATGGCATCCGGAACACATCGAGGAACCACGGTCATGTGCCACATAAGTAATCACAAAGATAGCCGCAACTACAATTAACACAAGAATCAGAACACTAATTGGATTCAAACCAATCCCTCCTTATTTGGCAGCGTTCAGCACAGCAAAATAAGCTGATTTCGCTGCATAGTCTGCTCCAAAGAGCAATGGATAACTCGTTTCTCCTTTGAAATCAGACAACCAGGAATCCCCATCGGTAAGTCCCCAGAAGGTAACACCGGTAATATTGATTTTCTGATTTCTTCTGCTGTCTACCAGCATGTTAAATAATGACTGGTATTTTGTTGCTACACTTTTCTGGTCAGCTGCTGTCCGGAATGTATTGTGAATATCTAACTCCGTCAACTGAATTTCAATCTTGCCCGGATCAATCTGGTTGTACTTCTGAATTGCTACCTTTACCGCAGCAATTGTCGGACTTGTCATGGAGTAATGAGACTGCATACCAACGCCGTCACACAAGCCTTTGTCATACAAGTCTTTTACCACCTGATAAATACGGTCTCTTTTTGCCGCTGCATACTCATTGTAATCGTTTAAGAAAAGTTTCACATCTTTATCTGCATATTTACGGGCAAAAGTAAACGCATCTGTCACATAGCCGGCATCACCATATACTTTATACCAGTTGGATGATGTGCGCATCGTACCATCATCATTGACCGCCTCATTTACAACATCCCATGCATAGACAACACCCGGATAATTTTCCTGGCAGTATGTGAGAACCTTCTTGATATAGCTTTCCATTCGTTGACGCATCACATCCTTAGAAACAAGTGACTTGTCAACATTATAATCTTTATGGAAGAACCATTCCGGCGTCTGACTGTGCCATACAAGCGTATGTCCACGCAGTTTTAATCCGTTATCACTGGCAAGTTTCAATACTTTCTGAAGAATTTCTTCATTAATCAAAACATTGGTGTCGGTTCCGCGTGTCTGATTTTCTTTGCTCAGAAGTGACTCCGGTTTCATCTGGTTTTCCATTGTAATCGAATTAAACTGATTGGTAATCAGTGCCTTCGCTTTTGCGTAGGCTCCGGCTCCCTCAAGCTGCCACGTATTCACCGCTGCACCAATCTTAAAATCTTTGATGTAAGCGGTCTTTAACGTATCACTAAGCACCGGTGCTTTTACCGTAACTTTTACCTTGATGCGCTTGCCGCTATAGGTCTTTGCACGAACCGTCGTTTTTCCGACATACTGACCGGTTACAACACCTTTGCTTGTAACGGTAGCCACTTCCGGATTGTAAGACTTCCACATCACTTTGTCGTTTGATTTCTTTGGTGAAACTACACCGGTCAATTTCACAGAATCAAATTTATTTAAAACAATGGAATTGACACTCTTTTTGTCTTCGTCCACAATACGAAGTTTCTTTGCCCCCTGCAAAACCGTAACACGGCACTTTAATTTCTTCTTTTTTCCACGGTAGGAAACGGTTGCTGTTATGGTTGCTTTTCCTTTTTTCTTTGCCTTCACTTTACCACGTGAAGAAACACTCGCAATCTTTTTCTTGGATGAACTCCAGCGCACCTTTGCCTTTCCTTTATTTTTCACCTTCAGCGTAACCGATTTTCCGGTTGCCAAGGTAACCGATTTCACATTTAATTTTCCCTTTACAGACGCCTGTGCCTGTTCTGATGCTGTCAGTCCTGCCACTTCAAACATCATTACTCCGGCAAGCACATAAGCTATTGCTTTTTTCACCTTCATCTACCTCGCTTCTTATTTATTTTATTCTTCAGAGCCGGCGAAATTTCATATAAAAATGGTGACGGCTCCGCCTCTTTATGGAAACGCTCTTTCACAAATGACAGATGCAAATATGTTTTTGCACGTGTCATTGCCACGTAAAGCATACGTCTTTCTTCTTCTAAATTTCCCTCTTGAACAGCCTTGCGGTACGGTACAATATCCTCATTTAATGTCGGCACAAACACAACCGGAAATTCCAAGCCTTTGGAGGCGTGCATCGTCATCAATGAAACACCCGGTTCTTCTTTGACCTGCTGCTTCTTCTGCTCCTGCCGTATTTCCTCCAGCGTATCCCCGTAATTTTCTACAAAAGAAAGGAACTCCGGAATGCTCTTTTTGTCGCGTGCCATCTCCTGCATTTCATCCAGCACATCAAACCAGTCATCGGCATTTACATTTCTCTCATCGGCATAAGTCTTCAAAAATTCATCGTAACCAATGCCTTTTCGTATAAAATGAATTGCCGCATAGGGTGAAAGCGATGCCAGATTTTTTAAATCATACTCAAAATTCCAGATTCGCTCTTCCATCCACTCCTGATTTTTCACCGCATAATAGGCACGGAGTTTATCAAAACTTACTTCTGATTCTGTAAAAGCCGTACGGCTTAAGTACCTGACCGGGCGGTTTGCAATCTTTAAAAATTTCTCACGGCTCCGGTTTCCAAGTGCAAGCTGCAAATAGCACATAATATCTTTTGCCATCCAAGTATCAAATAAATTCGGAAGATTTTCCCGCATGGTAAATGGAACTCCATGTTCCATCAGTTTCCCGGCTAGCAAACGCATCTGCATATTCGTCCGAAATAACACCGCCATCTCCTGATACGCAATGCCTTCTTTCTGATACATCTGTATCTGTGCCACAATCTTCTCGGCTTCATCCGGTAAATTCTCGCATTTTTTCATATGCACCGGCTGTTCCTTGCCCTTGTTTGCAACAATATGTTTTTCGTACCGTTCATTATTTTTTCCAATCAGCCGTTCTGCCGCTTTCATAATCTCATCCGAACAACGGTAATTTACGCCAAGCACAATCTGTTTTGTGTCCGGGAAGCGTTTCGGGAAAGAAAGCATGATACCCGGCTTAGCACCGCGGAATCCATAGATTGACTGGTCATCATCCCCGACAATAAACAGATTATTCTCCGGTTCTGCCAACATACAAACCGTCTCGTACTGCAAACGGTTGATATCCTGAAATTCATCAATCAGTAAATACCGAAACTGTGCCTGCCAGCGTCTGCGGATATCTTCTCTCTCTTTTAGAAGCTGATATGTATATACTACCATATCATCAAAATCAAGACAACGGTGTCTTTGTAGTTTTTCCTGATATCCCCGGTACATTTTCTGAAAAATTTCAGCGGAACACGCCGAGGAAAAATAACAGTCTATTTCGATTCCTTCCCCTTTTACACGGCTGATTTCTTTTTCAATATCGGAAAGAAATTCTTTTTTATCGTCCACCTCGTATCCGGTTTCATTGAGTGTTTCTTCCAGAAACCGGTATTTTAATGCCGGAGTTGCAATGTCTTTTACCTCATAATGATACGCCAGCCGCAAAATCTGAAAAAAAACAGAATGGAACGTTCCAAATCTGACAGGCAGACACTGTCCACCTGTCAGCATTTCAAAACGTTCCTTCATCTCCACTGCCGCTGCTTTTGAAAATGTTACAACAAGAATTTGTTCCGGCTTGACTCCATATTCATCAATCAATGCTTTCACACGATTGGTAATAACATAGGTTTTTCCTGCACCGGGACCCGCTAATACCATAGCAGGTCCATCCCAGTGCATAATTGCCTCTTCTTGTTCTTTATTGCACTCCATTAAGCAACTCAATTCCTTTTCTAATTCGCTTTAATGACTCTTCTTTTCCAAGAATGTCCATAATCTCATAAGCACCACCCGGTGTCATCTGTTTACCGGAAACCGCTGTACGAAGCGGCCACAGTGCCAATCCATTCTTACATTCTTTTTCAGCCACATAATCTTTTACTACTTTTTCTACATTCTCAAATGAGAAATCCGGTAATGCTTCTAATCGTGGCAGCATCTCGTTCAATACTTCCAATGAATTTTCACTGTTTGTTTTCATTTTCTTATGAGTGTACATCGCCACATCATATTCCGGCAATTCTTCAAAGAAATCAATCTTCTCTGTAATATCCGGGAATACTTCAATTCGTGTTTTTACCAAATCCGCAATTTTTTTCAAATCCAAATCTTTGGTAATCACTTTTTTGATAATCGGAAGTGCATGTTCATAATACGCATCATCGGACATCGCCTTGATATATTCACCATTCATCCAGCGAAGTTTCACAATATCAAATACTGCCGGTGATTTATTAATTCTATGATAGTCAAACACTTCTTCCAATTCTTTCAAGCTGAAAATCTCACGGTCATCCGCCGGACTCCAGCCAAGTAAAGCAACATAGTTTACAATTGCTTCCGGCAGAAAACCAAGTTCTACCAAATCCTCAAAAGAAGAATCACCACGGCGTTTGGATAACTTTTTATGCTCCTCATCCGTAATAATCGGACAATGAATATAGGCTGGCACTTCCCATCCAAAAGCCTCATACAGGCGATTGTACTTCGGTGCGGAAGACAGATACTCATTTCCACGGACAACATGTGTAATCTCCATCAAATGGTCATCAATTACATTGGCAAAGTTATAGGTTGGATAACCATCTGACTTAATCAGAATCATATCATCCAATTCATCATTTGGTGCTGTAATTTTTCCATAAATTACATCATCAAAGGATGTTTCTCCTTCCGTCGGGTTGTTCTGGCGGATAACATACGGCACACCTGCTGCCAGATTTGCCTCAATTTCCTCTTTGGTCAAGTGAAGACAATGTTTGTCGTACTTTGCAGCCTTTTCCCCTCTTGCTTCTGCTTCATCATGAAGTTTCTGCAGTCTTTCCTTTGTACAAAAACAGTAATAAGCCTCTCCTTTTTCTACGAGTTTTTTCGCATACTCAAGATATATACCGGTTTTTACACGCTCGCTCTGTACATAAGGGCCATAGCCGCCATCTTTGTCCGGACCTTCGTCATGCTTAAGTCCTGCCTGGTCCATCGTTTTATAAATCAAATCAAGAGCACCTTCAACATAACGCTCCTGATCGGTATCCTCAATACGTAGAAGGAAATCTCCGCCTTCATGTTTTGCAATCAAGTACTCATATAACGCTGTTCTTAAATTGCCTACATGCATTTTACCGGTCGGGCTCGGTGCATATCTTGTTCTAATTTTTTTACTCATTGTCTTCGTTCTCCTTTAATCTTATTACATCTGGTCTAAATATGCTTTCAGACACGCAACGGTGCCATCAATTCCGCACAAGTCACTACGAATAGCAAAATCATAATTAAGCACGTTATCCCAGCGTTCACCAGAGTGATACTTATAATAGTTCGCTCTGCTTTTATCTTTTTTCATAACCATTTCTGCTGATTTTTCTTTCGGAATTCCCTCTACCTCAATCGCACGTTTAATGCGGAAATCGAGTGTTGCGCGAATAAACAGATTGACTACATTTTCCTGATTTTTCAAAATGTAATCCGCACATCTGCCAACAATTACGCAAGGACCTTCTTTTGCCACATTGCGAATTACCTTCGACTGCGCTAAGAAAATACGGTCATCTAACGACAAACCGGAAAATCCGACATCCTGACTGGAAAATACATTCATTCCCATCGCAATGGAATAAAGCAGACTGTTGCTTGCTTTATCTTCTGCGCGCTCAAAAGCCGCCTCTGCAAAACCGGTGTCTTTTGCCGCACGAGAAATGATTTCATTATCATAAAATGGAATTCCATAAGCCTCTGCTAACTTCTTTCCGATTTCTCTTCCCCCACTGCCAAACTGTCTTGTAATCGTAATTATTTTATTCATGATAATCCCCGCCTTTCTGTTAAAAAGAACTCTTTTTTATACTTTCTATTTTACCATTTTAGCAGAGATTCGCAAGCGGTTTTTGTGCTTTAGGGACTTATATTCTGTTAAAAAAAGTTATCAATTCCGTCCGCAATTCCCTTGACAATCTTCTTCTGATAAGAAGCTTTTGCCATCTTTCTATCCTCGCTTGGATTACTCATAAAGCCCATTTCCACAATTGTAACCGGAACTTTACACCAGTTGATGCCTGTCATGCTGTTCGTGTACATAACACCACGGTTCTTTGCTCCTGTCGTTTTACACATTGCTTTTAAAACCTTTTTGGAGAGTTTCTGGCTTGCCTTACGGTTTGCTTTTGTCATGTAACGGTTATTAGACGCCGGTGCTATCGTCAGTGCCCCTTTGACACTCGAACTTCCCGCACTGTTTGCGTGAATTCGGATAAAAGCGTCCGCTTTGTATTTGTTCGCTACTTTAGCACGCTGCACATTTGACATACGGACATTATTTTTAGTACGCACCATGATTACTTTATAACCACGATTTACCAATTCTTTCTGTAACCTTTTAGCCACCTGAAGATTCAATTTATATTCCGGCAGATGTGTCACACAGCCACTCGCTCCTCCGGTCACCTTTGCCTTTCTCTGACTTGAGCCCGGTCCAATCGGCTCCGTTGCACTCATCGCACGGGTCTGGTGTCCTGCATCAATTACAATCACTTTCTGTTTTTCTTCTGCCTGTGCTGTCTTTGTCTTTGCTGCTCCCGTCACACAAAGGGATAACAAAAGCACTGCTGACAAACACATAGAAATAATTCGTTTCATCCTGTTCCTCCTATTTTGCTGCTTATCCATTTTCTTAATTTTTTTCGTGATACAAAAGCCTTGTACCGCATAAAAAGTGTATCATATCACGCCCTATCTGTAAAGAAACATCGACAGCGTATCACGCCACTCATTTTCCTTAAAACAAGAAAATGCTGTACAGCCGATTTCATCGTCTATACAGCATCTATATGACATGCGGAGTATGGGACTTGAACCCACACGCCCTACGAGCACATGATCCTTAGTCATGCCTGTCTGCCAATTCCAGCAACTCCGCATTTTCGCTGACAATCACTGCCAGCGAATAATATATTACCAAAAAACAAAACCAATGTCAATCATTTTCTGAAATAATTTTTATTTGAATGCATATTGCATAAAAGTATAAAAGGCACGATCCCAGCACCTGTCATCATGACCGGTTCCTTTTACTTCCAAAAACATATTATTTAACCCAAGCAAATCACACTGATTAACAAATCTTCTTGCACTATCATCCATCATATGGTCCTGCTGTCCGGTGATAAAGAAACACAACTTAATCTGACTGTTCAGACGATTGGCATCCTCTTGTGTCGTTACAATCGTCTGCTTGGTTGAAGCAAATGGTCCAGCCGAGAAGAATCCCATATACTGGAACAAATCCGGATGTTTTAGCCCCAGTTCAATGGCTTCTCCACAGCCCATAGACAGCCCGCACACACCTGTATGAGCAGCGCCTTTTTTTACCGGATAATTTTTTTCCATATACGGAAGTAAATCATAAATCACTTCATATTCGAACAAATAACAGTTACTCCACGAATTCTGAACAACCGGATTAGGCTCTGTATTTGGATATGTTTTACTTTTATCATAGTTAATGTTGCCATTCGGGAATACTACAATACACTCTTCCGCCTCTTTCGTGTCATACAAATAGTCCATAATATTGTTTGCATGACATCCGGCTCCGGCTGAAGTCTTTCTTCCGCAAGTCCAATAATCCTCATTTTGTCCGCCACCGTGCAGACAGAACAACAAATTATATGTCTTCTTTTTAGGATCATAATCCGGTGGAAAATAAATCTTGGCATGCCCTTCACCGCTTTCACGGTATTGGGAAGGATATGTAAAATCTGACACCTCGCCATGTGCAATATCTTCTTTATAGAAGTTATAACCATCCTCCGCAACAAATTCATCCGTTACACAAAGTTTATAAGTTTCTTTTTTTGTATCATCTGTCTTTGATGTCAAAACGAGAGTACATTTGCCGATGTGCAGAGGTTTTATCTTTCCTCTTGCATCAATAATTGCTACATAACTATTCGACGTAGAAACATTATAATCCGTAATGACTCCCTCCGACGGTTTTACTTCTTTCTTCACATCAAGGGTACTTCCAAGTTCTACCGTATAATCCGCCTTATATGTAATTTCTACCGGCGTAGGCGATGGTTTTTTCGTTGCACGCGGTGTTCCTTTAGGCGTAGCACTTGGTGTTGCAGTCGGAGCGGTTATTACCGGCTTTGCTGTTGCCGTTGGTGCAGGCTGCTGTGTATTTGCTGCCGGTGCAGATGGTTGTATCTGCTTATTGATTGTCTTCCTTTTTGATACAACCCTCACTTTACAAACTGCCTTTTTCTTTTTTCCTTTGTATTTAACAGTCGCGGTAATCGAAGCCTTTCCAGGCTTTTTTGCTTTGACAAGTCCTGTTTTATTTACTGACACCACCGAGCGCTTTGACGATGAAAAAGAAACTTTCGCCTTTGCCGGTTTCTTTTTCACTTTCAATCGAAATCTTTGTCCGGTCTTTAGCGATAGTGTTTTTTTATTAAGCGTCACACTAATCTTTTTTGCTGCAGATTTTGATGATGCCATGCTACTTTGGAACGGACTGGCTGCTGTACTTACCAAAAGTGCGATAAGTACTGCTTTCGCTGTCATTTCTTTGTTTCTGCTTTTCATTCCAACATTTCCCCTTTACATATAATTTTGCATTAATTTATTTTAATACCTGATAATATTTTATCTATAATTAAGAACCCGGTCAATGTATTATGCTTGCAAAAAACTGACACATACTATATACTTAGCCTTAAGAAATTGATGAACAGAATGGAGAAGAATCATGAATGTAACAAAACCCAGTGTAGAAATTATTGATATGAAAGATTACGATGAAATGATTCGTAAAATAGAGAAAATCGGACGTGTATGCTACAAGAGCGAGGGAAATATTACGGAAGAGTCCGCGGAACGTTTTATCCGCAATATTTTGAAAAGAGGACATGAATCTGTCATCGAACATGAGGCTGTTACAGTCCGTATGATTTGTGACCGCGGTATTACCCATGAAATTGTACGCCACCGCATTGCCAGCTACAGCCAGGAAAGCACACGTTACTGTAACTACTCCGGTGACAAATTCGGCAACGAAATTACTGTTATCGATATCGCCGGTGGATTTTCTTATGATTTAAACAACGAAACTGATTTACAGAAATACGAAGCATGGATGCGTGCCATGGAAAATGCAGAGAAATCTTACTTTGAGCTGATTGAACTGGGTGCCACACCACAGGAAGCCCGTTCGGTACTTCCAAACAGTTTAAAGACAGAAATCGTCGTGACAATGAATCTTCGCTCCTGGCGTAACTTCTTCCGTCTGCGTTGTGACTCTCATGCACATCCGCAGATGCGCGAAGTAGCAAATATTGCCCTCAACTTATTCAAAAAAAGACTCCCTATCTTCTTCGATGATATTGACTAATATTATGAGGAGGGGCCCGCGAAGCGGGAGGAGCCCTGATAATTAATATTATGAGGAGGGACCCGCGCAGCGGGAGGAGTCCACAAGTTTAGAACCGACCAAAAAACAACGCTTTCCCATCAATTGAAGGAAAAGCGTTGTTTTATTTGCGTTTGTTTCCATTACTATTTTATTTTTTGCAACTCTTTTTGACTGATTTCGTGCATAGCGTTGCATTTCAGGAGGTTCTTAGAAGAATTTTCTCTTAAATATGCAACTCTTTTTGACTTTTAAGACAAATAACGTTGTCTCGCTGAGGTAATCCTCGTTTTTACGATGCCAGCCAAATCGAACCAACAAACACTGCTGCCATAATCACGGCACTGCAAACCGTTGCCAAAAACGACATTACAATCTTCTTGGCAGCACCGTCTACTTCTACCGACTGCAAAAGGGCAAAGTTTAATGCCCATGAAAAACCTGTGCAGGCACAGGTAACAGTAACCATCGTGGTAAACTGTGAGAAATCACCATCGAGAAGAACAATTCCAAGGTCCATTACGCAAATAAAAGCAAGGACAAAGAACAACAAATTGATATTTTTATCTGTCCACTTCGAAAACAGCGCATTGACAAGGCACAAACCTCCGGCGGTCATCAAGGTAAACGGAATCTGAGAAAGTCCCTCTACCGGATGAGAAAACCAGTTCATGACAAAACCAACGAGGAAAAACACCAAACCAATGATGCATTTTTTTCCATTGCCAAGCCAGTTGTTTACAAGTGTCCATAATTCTTTGAGTTGTTTCATTTCTTTATCCTTCCTTTATCCAATCATATTTTACATAAGCCGCACACACAATTCTATAAACCTGCGCAGTCTAACAGTTCTCTCACGTGCCTAATGCCAATAAGTTTAATCTTTTGGGTATCAAGATTGCCCGCTTTTTCAATAGAGACACGGTTACTCTCCGGCAGCACACACACCGTGTAGCCCGTTTTGATTGCCTCTGCTACACGACGCTCTGCCTGTGATACCGCACGCACCTCGCCAACCAGTCCAACCTCTCCAAACAAAAGCATGCCGTCTTGGAGACTCCGGTTATGATAACTCGACAAAAGTGCCGCCACAAGGGCAAGGTCTAACGCCGGTTCAACCACTCTCATGCCACCGGCTACATTTACATAGGCATCGCAGTCTGCCATCCGCACCCCCATTCGCTTTTCCAGTACCGCCATCAAAAGATTCACACGGTTATAATCTGTCCCTACCGCCGTACGCCTTGGCATCGGGAAACTGGTCTGGCAGACGAGAGCCTGAACCTCCAGAAGAAATGGCCGGCTGCCCTCCATCGTACAGGCAACCACAGAACCGGCTTCATTTGGGAGACGTCCCTGCATCAGATATTCCGAAGGATTTGGCACCTCCACTAAGCCCTGATTCTGCATTTCAAAAACACCGACTTCGTTTGTCGAACCAAAACGGTTTTTGACACCCCGGAGCATCCGGTACATCGCCGTTTTATCACCCTCGAAATAAAGCACCGTATCCACCATATGCTCTAACATTCTCGGACCAGCCACATTTCCTTCTTTCGTCACATGACCGACAATAAAAATCGTAATATTTTGACTTTTTGCCAGTTGCAAAAGTATCGAAGTAATTTCGCGCACCTGGCTTACACTGCCGGGTGCCGCATCCACACTTTCCTCAAAAACGGTTTGAATCGAATCTACAATCAAAACCTCCGGCTTCACCTCATCCACCGCCTGTAAAATGGTACCGATACATGTCTCTGAAAACAAATACAAATCATCCGTAAATTTGCCAATCCGCTCGGCACGGAGTTTAATCTGTCTTGCCGATTCCTCACCGGAGACATAAAGCACTTTCGTACCTTCAGCGGACACCAGACGGCACATCTGCAAAAGCAGAGTGGATTTTCCGATTCCCGGATCACCACCTACCAAAATCAAAGAGCCGGGCACAATACCACCGCCTAAAACCCGGTCCAATTCTTTCATACCGGTCGGTCGTCTGCACTCTTTCTGCGTCTCAATCTCATTCATTTTAGCAGGCTTTGCTGCCATCGGCACAGAGCGTCGTCCGCCACTTAAAGAAGTCCTTCCCCGCTTGCCATTAGCAGGTGCTTCCACCATCGTATTCCACTCATGGCATGCCGGGCACTGCCCAACCCACTTTGAGGACTCACAACCACATTCCTTACAAAAAAATACTGTCTTTTCTTTCGCCATATTCACCTTTCCCACGATATAATGTGCAGAAGCACCGGCAAATTCTTGCCGGTGCCCAAAAATCACTTCATTTCCTTTTCCGAGGTATCCATACTTATCAGCACTTTACAATCTTAACGCTGGATTTCGCGCCTTCGTTCAAAGATAAACTCGCATTAAGTTTACCTCCGACATTCGTCGGGATTCTTCCAGCCGACACACCATCAACAACCAATTTATACTCGGTCGATGGCTCCATCTCAAGCGTGAAACTGATATCGCTTGGTGCTTCCACTTCAAACTCAACCACATCCGGATTACCCTTAAACTTTGTTACTGTAGAACCCGGTACCGATTCATACACTAACGTACCATTCTTCTCCAATTTGGTAATTTCCTTAAAAGTCTTGATTTTGTAGGTTGCACCCTCGAATGCAAAATCCGATTTTTTCGTCTTCGTATCCAGCAAATAATTGCCAAAACTTAACGTCCCATCCGCATCTTTGCGAATCAATTCTTCTACTACGCCCATCTTGTGATTCCTCCTTCGTTCACTCGTTGACGCCTTTTCATTGCAGCATCTTTTTTATACTTCAAGTATACAATATTTCGACTTATTTTGCCATTACTTTTTTGTGATTTTTTCTTCACTTTTTCTCATCCGCAAAAGTCTTCTTTTTTACTACAATTTTCTTCTTCGTTCCTTCACAAGAAAGCGAAACATCCACCGTATCTCCGATAGAAATATCTCCCATAAGCACAGCCTCTGCCAAAACGTCCTCAAGTTCGGTCTGCAAAGCACGGCGGATTGGTCTTGCGCCGTAATCTTTATCAAAGCCTTTATCGGAAATAAAATCAACCACATCGTCTGCTATGCAAAGTTCCATATCCATCTGGTTTTTCACTCGTTTTGCAAACTGCTTTAACATAATCTTTGTAATATCTTTTATATTTTCCTTATTAAGGGCATGGAAAACAATCATTTCGTCCACACGGTTAATGAACTCCGGCTTGAAAATATGTTTCACTTCTTCCATCACGCCTTCCTTCATTTTCCGGTATTCCTCCTCGCTCGTCTTCGCCTGTCCAAAGCCAAGTGTTTTTGGAGAAATAATCCGGTTTGCGCCGGCATTTGATGTCATAATAATAATCGTATTTTTAAAATCCACCTTTTTGCCGTGGGCGTCCGTGATATGACCATCTTCTAGCACCTGTAAAAGCATATTAAAGACATCCGGATGCGCCTTTTCAATTTCGTCAAACAAAAGAACTGAATACGGCTTTCTGCGAACCTTTTCACTGAGCTGTCCGCCCTCTTCATAACCAACATATCCCGGAGGTGAACCAATCATTTTTGACACACTCTGTTTCTCCATGTACTCCGACATGTCAACGCGAATCATATCTTTTTCCGAACCAAACACAGCTTCTGCCAAAGCCTTGCTAAGTTCTGTTTTTCCGACACCTGTAGGTCCTAAGAATAAAAATGAACCAATCGGACGTTTCGGGTCTTTTAAGCCCACGCGCCCCCTGCGAATTGCACGAGCCACAGCCTTAACAGCATCATTTTGTCCAACGACACGCTCATGCAAAATGGCATCCAGTTTTTTGAGTCTCTCTTTTTCCGCTTCCTCCATCTGCTCTACCGGAATGTGTGTCCACTTGGCAACCACCTGGGCAATGTGAGATGGCAGAATTTTATCTTTTTTCTGTCGCTGTTCCTGTTTTAATTCTTCTTCTTTTTCTATTTTCTTTTCTAACTTCTTTTCCGCAGCAAGCAGCTCTCTCACGCGCTCTAAGTCACCGGCAATCAAGGCCTGCTCTTTCTGCTCATACAAATCTTCCCGCTCTTTTTCATATTCCTGTGTGCGGTCAGACTGTGCATAAACAGTCTGCAAATGGAATTTCGCAGATGCCTCATCAATCAAATCAATCGCCTTATCCGGCAGATAACGGTCATTCAGATAGCGCTCCGACAACTGAACTGCTGCCTCAATGGCTGCATCTGTAATTTCCACTTTGTGAAATTCCTCATAGCGGCTTCTAAGCCCCTTTAACATGCTAATCGTCTGAACAGCGGATGGTTCTTCAATGACAACCGGCTGGAAACGGCGTTCTAAGGCAGCATCTTTTTCAATATGCTTACGGTACTCTTCTCTCGTTGTCGCACCTATCACCTGAATCTCACCACGCGCCATCGCCGGTTTCAGAATATTTGATGCGTCAATTGCTCCTTCTGCGCCGCCGGCACCAATAACGGTATGCAGTTCGTCGATAAAAAGTAAAATATTTCCTGCCGCTTTCGTCTCGCGAAGAGCACGTTTAATCCGCTCCTCAAATTCGCCACGGTATTTCGAACCGGCAACCATGCCGGACAAATCCAATGTAAGAATTCTTTTTTGTTCCAATGTATCCGGCACCGCACCATCCACAATACGGGATGCCAGTCCTTCCACAATTGCTGTCTTACCAACACCCGGCTCGCCAATCAAACACGGATTATTTTTCATGCGCCGGCTGAGAATTCCAATCACACTCTCAATCTCATCGTCACGATTTAATACCGGATCCAGTTTTCCGTCCTTTGCATACTGCGTCAAATCTCTGGCATACTGGTCTAATGTCGGAGTACCCGAATTTTTCTTGTTGCGGGAACGGCTGGCAATCAGTTCATTTTTTGCCTGTACCATATCACCGCCGGTCGTGAGAATAATGTCTGTATAAAGCTTCTGAATGGGCGCACCTGACGCCAGCAAAATCTTATATGCCACACATGACGTGTCTTTTAAAATTGCTAACAGCATATGCTCGGTTCCGGTCTCTTTTAACTGCATTTTCCCGGCTTCCTCTGCCGCCGCCAGTAAAAGTGCCTCCAGTTTCGGCGAAGTCTCACCCCGCAAAGGCTCTATTTCGACAACATCCGACATACCGCAGTATTCACGAACTTCTATGTCTAACCGCTCTTTATCCATGCCATTTTCTTTTAAAACTTTTGCTGCCACACCGGGTGCCGCACTAAGCCCAAACAAAAGGTGTTCGCTTCCAACAATCCTCTGTCCCATACGAATGGCAAATTTAGCAGCTTTATTCAATGCTTTTTCTGCTTCCGTAGTAAACTGTCTACTCATAATGATTCTCCATTTCGATATCCTTCATATTGGTTATAAATTTCGTCCACTAACTTGTGTACATCTTCACGCGATACATTTTTACAAATCGCCTGTGCTAAAATCAAATCCATTGTCTGCGCCAGTTCCATGCGCGCTTTAATTTCATCCACATCAACCGCCACAATTGCACCGTGACGCCTGTCAAGCTGCAGATATCCTTCTTGTCTGAGCATCGCATATGCCTTATTTACCGTGTGCATATTAATCCCAACCGTCTCTGCCATATCACGGACGGAGGGAAGATTTTCCCCTTCTCTTAACTCTGCCTTAACAATCGCATAAACAATCTGATTTCTAAGCTGGAGATACAATGCTTCATCACTGTTAAAATCAATGGATATATACATTTTTTATTTCCTCCTTTGTTCTATCCGCAGTATAACAGATAGCCTCTTAAAAATCAAGTTCCTTCCCTTTTTTATCCCGGCGCTTCATCGCCATCTTAAGCATGACAATCAAAAGGCTCAATACCGTAACAATCAAAACAATAATCACTGCCATAAGGACTGTCGTGGAAATCGGAAATGAACCACTGTCATCTGCCGTTTCGCCCTTATTCACACGTTCTACCATCGTTCCGGTATATTTCTGAATCGTCTGCTCCGTGCGGTCATACTGGTAAAGTGCCGCATCACCGCCTTTTGGCTTCAGATACAAAAGCAGATAATTGTTATCCAAATCATGTTCCATCGTAAAAGCCGGCAAAGTAACACCGGAAAGCACAACGGACGATTGAATATATCCTTCCGGCACCCGCTCTAAATCATCGGGATTTGCAACCTCAAATTCATAAGAATTTTTGATAATCTTTTTATCCCCTTTCTGCTCGACCACAAATCCAACGGACTGCGTTGTATCTGCCTCATCTTCCCGGCTCTCGGTCTCTTCCTTTGTTTCTTTCGTAACCATCACTTTATATTCTCTCACACTGCCATCTTCCGCCGTCACAACAAACGATACATCATTATTTCCCTCAGAAAGATTCTCGCCGCCACGCACCGAAACCCTCGCTTTCTCATCCTGAAGCGCATACGAATAATACAAAGAATCCGAATTCGCATCTACCATCGCCTCATAAGCCGTAACTTCCGGCGAAAACTCCGGCGTCATCGAAACAGCGTCAAGTTTCAGCGTTTTCAGACGATTTTCTTTGGATTTTACCGGCGGTGCCGTCACTACCGGAACATTTGTTGCCTTCGGTGTAGTTTGTACCTCAGTATTTCCCGTCTTTTTCTTCTTTTTCACAACCGAAACCGCCACCTGGTTACTCCACATGGAAAATTTTTCGCCGCTTGCATTTGTCACCGATATATCTCCGTCTGCCCGGATTATCGTGGTTCCTTTTTTCTTTGCCTTGAATTGCAGGGAAAAGGTCTTTTTCGGCACTTCGACCGTATTTCCCGTGGAGGCAATTTCCAGCATGCCATTTCCGCCGCTTACCTTTTTGCCACCGGAAAGAAAAGTTAAAATCGAATCATCATAGGAAAGACGGAATGAAACATCCGCAAAGGACTCGGTAGATGCCACCTGACATACTACCGTCACCTGACTTCCCTTGCTTACCGTCTCTGACAGTGCCGATAACTGCAGCGAACCGCTCGCCGCCTTTGCCGTAACCGGCAGGCAAAATGCCATCATAAGTATCAAAATAATTCCTGCTGTCATTCTTTTTTTCATCGTATCGTCCCTTCCCTTTCTTGTCCTTTTTATTTTGGCATTGGGCTGTTTGCCGCCGGCATATTTTCATAAACCGGAATTGAAAATACCAATGGAGATTTGTCCATCATACCGGCATATGCCTTTTTCGTCTTAATCGATTCTTCATACGCCGCTTCCACATTTGTCATGTACTGATGGGAATAGCGTTTATAACTTGTCACGTTAAATTTTTCAAGATAACACGTATTTTGTCCCTTGGCAATATAGCCGGAACTTATGTACTGTGCGCCGCCGACAATCGAACGGTATGGGTCGGTCCAAGGTCTTAAATAAGTACCCGCCTTTTTATCACTCGCCCACTTCAGTCCGTTTAACACCGGTGTACTGCTGCTGGTCGCACCAATATTATAAAAATTATAAATCCCCGGATAAGAGGACACCGTACCGGTAACTGCCGTACTCGTTGTTGTCGCACTTGTCACGACTTCCTGTTTGACACGGCTGGCCAGATGATAAGGACTTGCCTTGCTAATCTTCGCTGCCTCCATGAATGCAGTCACATAATACATCGTTTTCGCCGCACCGGTGTTGACATCCGTATAGGAAAACTTCTTGTTGTAAAATGGTGTGTTGGACAAAATTGTATTGACACCGGATTTTGTCTGGTACTGCGACTGATATTCCAGTAACTCAAACATGTAAATACTTCGATCATTTAAATAGTTTCTGGGATCCATAAAATATGCCACCGCAGCTTTCGATGCAGCAACCCATGTGCTTCCGTCAAATACCTTCCACTTGCCGGTAGATGCATCGTATGCATCTTTTTCGGTTGACTTCCATGCCTTTGCTCTCGCATTGGAAATCAGGTTCACACCCGTTTTCGATTCCTCCGTTACAGCCGTATTCCAGTCAAGGCCGGTTTTATAGGCTTTAAACTGCCAATACGGATATGCCGAATGAAGTGCACGTAAACTCTGTTTATACGATTCCGGAAATCCCTCGTTTTTCATTGCCTGCTCAAACTGCGCATCGCTCATGGCAACTACCGCAACTTTTTTCGTCACCGGTTTCTTTGCAAGTTTTACATATTTCGCATTGGAATATCCGGTATAGGTCTTTCCCTTGTAGTTAAAACGCAGTTTATACCATCTGGTACTCTTTACTGCCACATCACTTACAATCGTAACTGCCGCTTTCTTGGCAATGGATACTTTTTTCCCGCCTACCTTTTTATATGCTGAACCGGTTCCTTTCTTTTTACGGATATTTGCCGCCTTTTTCACATTGAAAATCTGTGCATATATACCTTTTCCCGCTGTCAGTTTCACATATTTATTCTGCAGATATGCCTTTCTTGTTTTCTTTTTATATGTAAAAGAAACATGGAACCATTTTTTCCCTTTCAACGTCTTTTCACCAATTACTTTTATTTTCTTGCCCTTTGCAAGCGACATTTTTTTCTTGCCAACCTTATAAACACTCTTTCCATTTGCTTTGTAAAGCTTGGATTTTTTCAGCACCTTTGCACCCACTGAAACCGGCTGGTAGGATGTCTCATAGCGATAGGTAATCGTTGGTTCTGATGTAGATGCCGGTGTTACTGTCGGTGCAGGTACCGCAGTCGACGCCTGTTCAATCGCAATATAATTGGAACTGACAAAGCCTGTCAAAGTCGTGTTATCCTTTACAAAACTAACCTGATACCAGCCTGACAATTTCTCCAAAATAGTCACTTTATCTTCTTTCGCCAACAAAACATTGGCATTGTTATACTGTAAAATATCATAGGAAGTACCTGCCCCCGTGCGTACATTCAATGACGATGCCGTCACAATTCCCGTCTGGTTTGCCGCCAGTGAATTACCGCTGTGAAAAAACACCAGTCCACATAAAATTGTCATTCCTAAAATGGTGTAAAAGACTTTCCGGTTCATCGAATCTCTCCTTCTCATGCTTGTACAATTACATAAATGCGCTCACTGGTTTCATTTGGCATCTGTTTCATATCTTCATCCAGAAAAGAAACCAACGCAAGCCCATTTTTCTCAATCAGTCGTTTTAATGTGTCCATATCATAGGCACGCTGGTAATGCGCTTCCTCCGTGCGCTCATACAGTTCGGAATCTGCCTGTTTTCTAAAAATTGTGAGCATATATTCGTTAATATTCTGATCTTCATAAAAATAATTTTCCCAGATATAACTGACTTCCTCATCCTGCTCAACCCATGTCTGGTTGCCGATGATGTTTCGGTAACAGTACGCCGTCTTCAAATCGAAAATGAAATAACCGCCCGGTTTAACATACGTTTTCACCCGGCTAAAAAGTTTATTCATTTCCTCCTCATGAAGCAGATAATTCACGGAATCGCACACACTGAGCATCGCATCTACCGGGCCGTCCAATTCCATTTCTTCCATGTCCTGATGCAGATACAAAATATCGGAACCGCTCTCTTCCTGCTTCTGCTTCGCAATCGCAAGCATATCCACCGATTTATCCAGACCAATCATGTCATATCCGGCAGCCGCAAATTTCTCCGTCATTACGCCGGTACCGCATCCCAGTTCACAGATTCTTCCGTTCAAAACGCCCTTCTCATGCAAATACTGCAAAAGATTTTCAAACCATGTCTCATAGGGAATATGATTCATCATATGGTCATATACATTAGCAAATCCTTCATACATCATCTCAATATCCTCCTAACATTCAATTGTCTCACTCAGTGAGAAAGAATACAACAGGCATTTTACCACCTTTTTTCCTGTCATTTTTTCCAGTGCATCCCGGTATAACTCCATCTGTCTCCGATAACGCGATATAAGCACTTTTTCATCCCCGGGCTTAAGCGAATCGGTTTTGTAATCCATGAGCACAATTCCGTCATCGGTCTCATAATATCCATCAATGATTCCCTGAACCAAAACTGTCTCATCTTCCCCGCGTTCATCAAACAAATCACGTGCCGGATACCCCATAACAAACGGCTGCTCTCTGTAAAGACGCCCTTCCTTCTGTGCTTGTCGCATTTTTCTTCCTAACGTCGAGTCAAAAAAAGCTGACAGCCGTCTATAATTTAACACCTCGGTATCACTTTCGCAAAGTCTGCCGGTCTCAACTAACCGTTTTACTTCTTTACGAATCTGCGCCTCATCTTCCGTATTTACAAAATCAATTACCGCCATCACCTGATGCCAGATTGTTCCGTATAAAGCACCTCGGTTTGCCGATTTTTCTTTTGTCTCTGTCTGCATAAATGCAGGAACCGGCTTTTCTTCCTCCTTCTCCTCATGTGTTAGAATGGTAAAATCTTCCATGTCCAGTTCTTCCATCGACTGAATTTTCAAATCGGATACCGACACTTTTACCGGCAGTGGTTCCGGCTCCGGCTCATCCGCCGCATCCATCCATTCATACATCTCCTGTAAAGGTTTATCATAGCAGATGGTTGTGTCAAAATTATAAAGAGCCTGCTCCTTTACCGTCTCTTGTACCATACCATGTTCCACCTGTAAAATCAAATCATCCGTCTCGACTTCTACCAGATGAAATAAATCCGTCCGGATATGTACCGCCGGCAAGACCATATTGAAAAAGGTCTTTATTTTCTGCCTGTTTTCCCCGGTTACCGCCGCTGAATCCGTATTCTTTGCACATCCCAATAAAATCAATTTTTCCTTTGCACGCGTCATCGCAACATAAAGTTTACGCATCGCTTCGCCAAGTTCATCCTGGGCGTTTACGTATTTGAGATAATGGGTATAAATCGTTTTCTTCTTTGTCCTTTTTTCATTATCCACAACCGGCATTACCATCGCAATATCCGGATGAATCGTAAGGATGCTTTTATCCGGAACATGAATTGCGTGCCCCATGCCGCCGATTATGCAGATTGGAAATTCAAGTCCCTTACTTTTATGAATTGTCATAATCCGCACAACATTTTCTTCTTCTCCTGAGAGATTTACTTCGCCCATCTCCTCGGTCTGCTGTGAAATTTTTTCCAGATAACGAACAAACGAATACAATCCGTGATAGGTCGTCCCATCAAATTCCCAGGCAATCGCCATCAAACTGTCCATATTCGCATTTCGCTGCACACCATTTGGCATTAGGCGGACCGCCTCGTAAATTCCTGTATGGTCATAAATATCCTGCACAATTTCCCCGACGGCCGCATAAGACGCCTTCTTCCTAAAATATGAAAGTGTCTCGAGAAAGTGCTGCAATTTCTCATACAAAGCATCACTCTTGTCATAGGTTAAAATGGCATCATACAAATCTGCCGTGCGATTTTCCATGCGGATAACAGCAAGTTCATCTTCAGTCAGGGAAAACATTGGTCCAAGTAACACTGCTGCCAAAGGAATATCCTGATGCGGATTGTCAATCACCTGAAGCATGGAAACCATAAGACCGATTTCTCTCGTATCAAAAAATCCTCTCTTTTTCTCCATCACTGCCGGAATTTCATAATCCTTCAGTGCATCGAAATACGCCTGTCCCTGTGAATTTGTCTGGACGATGATGACAACATCCCCATACTCAGCCTTTCGGTACCCTTCTTTATCCTTCACATAAAGCGGCGTTTCCCCCGATACCATTTCCTGAATTTTCAGTGCTGCAAGTGTGCCCTCCGCCTCCATATTCTGCTTTCCTAAAATCGCATAGACGTCCACATTTTTCGCAATTTTTTTTTCTGTATTTTCAAAATCACTTCCCAAATGCAGTTTGGCTTCATCGTCGTATTCCACACCGCCGATATCGGTATGCATCATACGGGAAAATACTTCATTCGTACTCTCTAACACAATTTCTCTGCTTCGGAAGTTCTTCTGCAAATCAATTCTGCGGTATAACGTTCCCTCTTTTTTATTGTAGGATAAAAGTTTTTCGGCAAACAATTCAGGACGTGCGCCACGGAACCGGTAAATACTCTGTTTGGCATCTCCTACCATAAAAATATTCGGCATTTCACCGGCAAGCCCATCTCTCGAAACTGCATGAAGAATCGTATCCTGCACATAGTTACTATCCTGGTACTCATCAATCATAATTTCAACAAATTCATTCGCCAGTTCCTTCGCTGCATCCGTTCGGACATATGCGCCGCTCTCCTCATCCTTTTGTAAAAGAATCGAAATCGTCAACTGCTCTAAGTCATTAAAGTCGAGAATCCCCCGCTCCCTTTTTTCTGCCACAAACAGTTCATGCAGCCTTCTGGTCAGGCGGAATAACGCCTTCATCTTCCGGCTCGTATCCTTTAAATCATTAAGATGTTCCTCTGCCTCTTTATCAAAATACTGTTCTTTCCATTCCACCATGCGTTTTTCAGCATCCTTGCAGCTTAAACGAACGGCTTCTTTATTTGCCTTTTCCTCTTCCGTCAGGCCTCTTGGTGCACGGATTGTAAGTTTTGGAAGTCTGCCAAAATAAGCACGATACTTTTCATATCCTGAGTTCTCCGGCAAATCCGACAAAAATGCCAGCATCTCATCCAGATAAGGCTCATAAAAAAGCGGCTGGTTTGGTCCATGGCAAATATCTTTCAGTGCCTTGTATTCCTTAAGTATTCCCTGAAGAAATGTTTTCGTGGAAGCCAGTAAATTTTTTATAAATCTTGAATTTTCCCATTCGTCCACCGTCTTGACATCATAAAATGCCTCCATCTCATCCAGAAATCGGAGCGGAAACGGCTGCCCCATCATTTGATTATAAATTCTTCCAACCAGATTTCCCAGTTCATCATCACGGCGGTTAAACTCACTCATCCCCGCCAGTTCCAGAAAATCTTCTTCACCCTTTCCATACTCCTCCTCTAACAATTCATCCAAAACATCCTGCATAAGAAGTCTTGTCTCTGCCTCGGTTCCCATGCGGAAAGCCGGGTCAAGACCAATCCGGTGAAAATACCGCTTTACGATTTCACTGCAAAAACTATGTACGGTAGAAATGTGTGCAAGCGAAAGACGCCCCTCCTGCCGCAGCAAATGTTCATTTGACGGGTCTTCTGCCAGTGCTTCTTCAATACGTTCGCGCAGGCGGTCTTTCATCTGGGCTGCCGCGAGTTTCGTAAATGTCACGACAACAAACTGATCCACATTTACCGGGTCTTTTTTGTCCGTAATCCGCTTAAAAATGCGCTCCACTAACACGGCTGTCTTACCGGAACCGGCGGCCGCCGAAACCAAAATATTGCAGCCTCTCATATCAATAATCTGTTGCTGGTCTTTTGTCCAATTAATCGTCCCCATACAATGCCTCCCATACTTCGTCATCACTCATTTTTTTCATTTCACGCACACCATCTTTTTTCGACTCATGCCCGCACACACTTCCATACGGGCAATAGGTGCATCCATCGTTATCTTCATACACATATGGTATAGCTTCGATTTTACCGTCTAGAATAGCTTTTCCACATTCTTTCATTTTTTCCTTTGTGTGAGCAATCAATGTTTCAAAGTCCTTTGTGGAAAGTGTTCCGGAATTTTTTTTCAAAAGTCCTTTTTTGTCAACAGCCACCGGAACCACACCGGATTTTTGTCCGGGTATGAGCTCACCGCCATTTACTACCGACTTGTCAAGATGCCCGATAATTTCCGGCTCCTCATTCACATACCCTTTGCACTTCATGCTGTCGAGAACACGTTTTTCGTATTCTTCTTCGCTCTCCGGCTTCCAATCCAAATTTTTCTCTTTAATGGCATAGTAAAGCATCGCCGCAGGAACCGCCTCTTTGCCCTTATGCTCCTTTTCAACCATTTCTTTTGCCGCCTCCAGATAGGTCAAAAGCTGCATCTGCAATCCATAGTATACCTTTGCTAACAACAAATCCTGTGAGTCACTACTCTTATAGTCAATAATCTTAATCAATTCCTCTCCCGGAAGAGAACATAAATCCACGCGGTCAATCACACCATTGAGACAGATTTTTGCATCTTCATCAAACGGAATACACATCGATTCCCACTCTTTGTCATTGCCCCGGAATCCTTTTTCCGTGTAGGTCTGCACAAAGTCGCCCTCCTGCATCTGGTGCCACATCGCCCAGACTGAATGAACCACCTCATTTTTCAACCGCTTTAACATAAAGGACACTCGGTTCGATTGAAAATATTTTCTGCCCTGGTAGCGCTCTGCCACGGCATCGACACACTCAGCCGCCAGTAAAACCGCCTCTTCTTCGCTTAAATCCTGCCAGTTTTTGTTCCTTTGTTCCAGTTCATGTGACAAATGTTCCATCGCCTGATGGAATAAATTTCCATGATCAAGACTGCTGATTTCGTACTGCTGCCGTTCGTTCAGTAAAAGTCCATAGTGCGCAAAGAACGCAAACGGACACTGCACATACTGCTCAAATCTTGTCACGCTTCCATACAAAACATCGCCAAACAATCGCTTTGCCGCTTCTTTTTTGAGTGAATTATTTCCTGCACGTTTTTCCCGAATCCGCAGCAAATCTTTTAAAATACCAGGCGTTTTCTTTTCATAATGGGATGCAATTTCCCACCAAATAACATCCTTTGCATAAGTGCCGTCCGCCAGATGCGAAATCAAATAACTCTTTCCCTTATCACTTCCCATGATTTTTTCATAAGAAGTATCCATTTCCTCTTTTTCCACAACAAGCTTTGGAAACACCTGTTTAACGCGGTTAATCAGATAGGAAGGTCTTTTGCTCTCTCCCTTTGACGTCATAACCGAATAGGTAAGAATCACTTGCTCAGACGCTTTCGTAAGTGCTAAATACAAATAAAACTGCTCGTTATACGATTCTTTTTCCGCATCCGGTGCTAATGTTACGCCCTCTTTTTCCATGCGCTCCCTCTCACGCTCAGTCAAAAGTCCCGGTGCCCCTTTCGCCTTCGGAATACAGTTATCATTGACACCAAGGAAGAAAAGAACCTTAATATTTTTCAAACGGCTTCTTGTCACATCGCCAATCATAACCTGCTTAGCCGTTGGCGGAATAAACCCGACAATTCCTTCTGAAATTCCGGCCTCTAACATTTGTGTATACTCTTTAAATGTGACAATTTCATCTCCGAGAAGTTCCACAAACTCATCCCACAGATGAATCATCAAACGGTAAATGCTCTTATATTCTCTCGCTAAAATAAGCTTTCCATCATTTTCAAAATTCTCGCTCATGGCAAGAAGGCGCTCATAAATTCCGTTCTTCTCAACGAATCTATAGAAAATTTCCGTAAATTCACGAACACTCTTTTTACCGCCTTTTAATGCCTGCAGCGGCTCCGCAATAGAATTCACAAAAATTCTCCGGTATTCATTGACTTCCAGTAAATCCAGTCCGGAAACAGCATACTCCCATTCACTCTGATAGGCTGCCATCCCCCGGCATCCTCTGGCTATCACATAGTTTTCCAGGCAGTCTGTCTGCTCTCTTGTAAGCGGTGACAGGGCACAGCGTAAAAAACGGAACGCGGATTTGCATTTGGATTCAAGCATGACGACGCATTTGACAAAGGAAAAAGCAA
>OGXI01000424.1_pt1 | contig 37390 bp, 27 predicted proteins | sample 1576221 | NCBI WGS metagenome assembly OGXI01 (sample SAMEA3541523, study PRJEB24748) | human gut metagenome | biome: human gut; feature: human-associated habitat; material: faeces | place: China | collected 2012
AATTCAGAGAAAAATAGAAAAAACACTTGCCTTTTGTATAAAAATTTGTTATGATATTAGTAAGAGCGAAAAGGTGAGTTGTGTCCACATGATCTCACCTGATTTTTTTGTGTTTTATTTTTGATATATGGAGGAGAAATGATATGCCTACAAAATATGTCTTTGTAACAGGCGGTGTAGTATCAGGTCTTGGAAAGGGCATAACCGCTGCGTCACTGGGAAGATTGTTAAAAGCAAGGGGCTACAGCGTTACCATTCAGAAATTTGACCCGTATATAAATGTCGATCCAGGCACAATGTCACCTTATCAGCATGGTGAGGTTTTCGTAACTGACGATGGTGCGGAAACTGACCTTGATCTTGGTCACTATGAGAGATTTATCGACGAAAATCTTTCTATCAATTCAAATGTTACCACAGGTAAGATATACTGGACAGTTCTTAATAAGGAGAGAAGAGGAGATTATCTTGGCGGCACAGTTCAGGTCGTTCCTCATATCACCAACGAGATAAAGGATCGTCTTTACAGAGTAGGCAAATCAACTGACACAGATATAGTTATCACAGAGATCGGCGGAACAGTTGGCGATATCGAGTCCACACCATTCCTCGAGGCTATCAGACAGGCTTCTATCGAGCTTGGAAGAGAAAATTCCGTATTTATACATGTGTGCCTGCTGCCTTATATCTCAGGCTCAAAGGAGCTTAAATCAAAGCCTACACAGCATTCCGTAAAGGAATTGCTTTCTATCGGTATCCAGCCTAATATCCTTGTTCTTCGTTCTGAAATGGAGATACCTGAGGATATGAAGCAGAAGATAGGTCTTTTCTGCAACGTAAGAGCAGAGGACGTTATACAGAATCTTACAGCGCCATCACTTTATGAAGTGCCTCTCTGGCTTGAAAAAGAGGGCCTTGCAGATGTTGTTTGTCATCATCTTAAGCTTGAGTGCAGACAGCCAGACCTTAAAGAGTGGCAGGAAATGATAGGCAGAGTTCATAGCTGTAACAAGAAAGTAACTATCGGTCTTGTTGGCAAGTATGTTGAGCTTGAGGACGCTTATCTTTCCGTAGCAGAAGCTCTCCGTCACGGCGGTTTTGAGAACAGCGCAGAAGTTGATATCAAGTGGATACAGTCTGAAAATCTCAATGAGAACACTGTAGCTGAAATGCTCCACGGCTGCGACGGCATAATCGTACCGGGCGGCTTTGGTGACAGAGGAATCGAGGGCATGATCGAAGCTATCAAATATGCAAGAGAACATAAGATACCAATGTTCGGTATCTGCCTCGGTATGCAGATGTCTGTTGTTGAGTTCGCAAGACACGTTGCAGGACTGGAAGGGGCAAATTCTTCCGAGTTTGGTGACACTCCATATCCTGTTATAGATATAATGGATTCACAGAAGGATATCACAGAAAAGGGCGGCACTATGCGACTTGGCCTTTATCCATGCAAGCTTGCAGACAATTCAAGATGTGCTGAGATCTATTCAGCACCACAGAATCTTATCCGTGAGCGTCATCGTCACCGTTGGGAGTTCAATAATGAATACAGAAAGCTTCTTGAAGATAAGGGTCTTATGCTTGCAGGCCTTTCACCTGACGAAAAGCTTGTTGAGATAGTAGAGCTTCCAAAGAATGTACACCCATGGTTCGTTGGTGTTCAGTTCCACCCAGAGTTCAAGTCAAGACCAAACAGAGCGCACCCTCTGTTCAGAGATTTCATCAGAGCTTCTATCGAGTATTCTGAGTTTGGCGAGAAAATATAATAACATATAGTTTTTATCAAGGACAGATGATTTTTTTCATCTGTTCTTTTTTTGTGCAAAAATGCAAAACGTGCAGGAAAAATGGCGTAAATATGTATGATTTGAATAAAAGTCATTGACCTTTTATGTGATGTATGATATAATCGTATTAAGTAGAGTAAAAGCTGACAGGTGGTGAGGGTTTGTTAAAAGATCTTGAGAAACCAATAGAGTATCTAAAAGGCGTTGGGGAAAAGCGTGCCGAATGTTATGAGAAATTAGGCGTAAAGACAGTATATGACCTGCTTTGTCATTATCCAAGAAGTTATATCGACTATACCTCGCCTGTCCCCATAGCCGACGCACCAACTAACGAGCCTTGCATAGTAAAGGGCAGAGTAGTTAAAAAGCTCCCCGAAGCCCGTATTAGAAAAGGTCTGTCAGTGTACAAAGTCATTTTTACCGATGACGTCACCGACCTTGTAATAGTTATCTATAACAGCGAGTATATGTATAAACAGCTTGAAGTGGATAAAGAGTATTACCTCTGCGGCAGGATAACAGGAAACCTTGTGCGAAAAGAGATAAATTCTCCTGTGATACTTTCTGCCGATACTGAAGATAAAGTCCAGCCTGTCTATCACCTCACAGAGGGTCTTAGTCAGCAAATGCTGAGAAAAACAGTAAGGCTCGCCCTGAATGTTTTTAATAAGAATATCTATGAGCCGCTTCCTAAAAGTATAATGCAGAGGTATAATTTCTGTTCTCTTGAATATGCTTTGGAGAATATACATTTTCCAAAAGATATGCACACCTGCGAGCTTGCGAAAAACCGCCTTGTCTTTGACGAGCTTCTTGTTTTGCAGCTTGGTATGCAGCTTATGAAAAGCCGAAGCCGTGAAAAAAGCGGCTTTGTGCTGAAAATGCAGGATATGGACAGCTTTTATAACGCTCTGCCTTTTATCCTTACAAACAGCCAGCAAACCGCCATAGAGGATTGTATCAGAGATATGCAGAAAGAACAGCCTATGAACAGACTCGTTCAGGGCGACGTTGGCTCGGGTAAGACCGCAGTTGCGGCAGGAGCGGCATATTTTGTGTATGAAAATGGCTGTCAGAGCGCACTTATGGCGCCTACTGAGATACTTGCCGATCAGCATTATGAAACTTTGAAAGGCTTCCTTGAACCGCTTGGCGTAAAGGTGGCATTGCTCACAGGCTCTATGACCGCAAAACAGAAAAAGCTTGTGAAAGAGGGGCTTGAAAACGGTGAATACGCCGTTGCAGTGGGAACACACGCTCTTGTTCAGCAGACAACGAAGTTCAAAAAGCTTGCCCTTGTCATAACAGACGAACAGCACCGCTTTGGCGTTGAACAGCGTGCGGCACTTGCTTCAAAGGGTGAAAATCCCCATAAGCTTGTTATGTCAGCCACGCCTATCCCTAGAACTCTTGCCCTTATGATATACGGCGACCTTGATATTTCTGTACTGAAAGAGCTTCCTAAGGGCAGACAGCCCGTTGAAACATATGCCGTTACAGGAAAGCTTCGCGAGCGTGCTTTTAACTATGTGAAAAAATATCTTGACGAGGGCAGACAGGGTTATATAGTCTGTCCAATGATAGAGGAAAGTGATATGGACTTGCAGGACGTTAAGACCTATGCTAAAAAGCTTTCTCAGGGTACGTTTAAAGATTACACTGTGGGACTTCTTCACGGCAGAATGAGCGGTGCTCAGAAAGAACAGGTCATGAACGACTTCAAGGAGCATAAAATAGACCTGCTCGTTTCCACAACAGTTGTGGAGGTAGGAGTTGACGTGCCTAATGCGGCAATAATGGTAATAGAAAATGCTGACAGATTTGGTCTTTCCCAGCTTCACCAGCTTCGTGGTCGTGTGGGAAGAGGTAAATATAAATCAAGTTGTATCCTCATTACAGACAACGTGAATGAGGAAAGCGTGAAAAGGCTTAAAATTTTGGGCAAGACTAACGACGGCTTTAAGATATCTGAGGAAGATCTTAAACTCAGAGGTCCCGGTGACTTTTTCGGAAGCAGACAGCATGGCCTTCCTGCATTGAAGATAGCGGATATGTCACAGGATATGGATATACTAAGAAAAGCACAGGAAGCCGCACAGCTTATCAGAAACGCAGACCCTAAACTTGAGCGTACAGAAAATATATATCTAAGAGAGCTTGTGGATAAACTCTTTGATAAAACTATGTCAGATAATTGAAAGATGTAAAGTCTGAAAACTTTATCGTGTAAGATGAGATGTAAAGCATAAAGGCTTTATAAAGTAAAAGAATAAAACGGAGGTAGTTATGGAGGCAATAAAATTTTTAAAGTACATTCTGTCGAGAATTGGGATAATGATCGTTCTTACACTGTTTTCAGCCTTTGCAGGCATTGTGCTGATACCGGCTCTGGTTACGGTCTTTCCGTCAAGCACATCTGCTTTCAAAAGCTTTATGACAAATAGTAATGTAGACTCATTTATGGGCTTTGCGGTCATGCTTATATTTTTCCTGAGACTTTTTTATGACGACGGCAAACGCCATGCCGCATATGAAAATTGGAGCTGGGTCAATATTACAATAGTGTATCTTCTTATGCTTCTAGTGTATTTTATTCCTGCAATATTCAGGGATTCATTCAGTCAGGAGGGCAAGGGAGATATCTTCTATAAGGTGCTTTATTATCCGTGTATATGGCTGAATGAAGGCGTGGGCATGAACTACCTTGTAAGCGTGATCATCGGCATAGGACTTCTTCTTGCAGCGTCCTATTGTTTCTATCTGATAGCCTATAAAGTGTATGTTCATAAGCATCCTGTCATTCTCAAAAGTATGAAATCTTTTAGTGCGGGCAAGACAGATAATAAAGTATAAATTGTATTATTTGAACATAAATAAGAGTATTTACTATCGGAAATCTGTATGAACTCGCTTTGAATGTTAAATATAATTTAAAATGTTAGTTTAATTATTCTATTTGTACAAATTCGATAAATTTGTGAAGATTATTTTGTAAATAAATTAACGCTTAAAAAGCACTCAATCACTTGCGAAAAGATGAAAATAATGTTATAATTATAAAAATGCGTTTTGTGTATTTTTAAAGTTTTTTGTTATGAATGCACAAAATGTATAAATAAGTGGAGGTGTATCTACATATTATGAAGAAATTTTCCTATGTTGCTAAGGATACCTCGGGAAAAACCATAAAGGGTATCTATGAGGCTGAGGATGCACAGGAAGTACTGGACAAGATCCACGAACAAGGTCTTTTCTGTATAAGTTATTCAGAAGCATTGGGCGGTGCAGGCAAACAATCTGTGCACAAGTTCAATACTAAGGAACTTGCTTTCTGCTGCCGTCAGCTTGCGGCAATGATGACATCGGGTCTTACCATTGTTAAAGCGCTCGACATTCTCTATAAGGAAGAGGAGAATAAGGGTGCAAAGGATGTTTGGAGAAGCGTTTATGACGATGTTCAGAAAGGTCAGAGCTTTACCGAGGCCCTCGATACAAGAAGAGGAAGCTTTCCGGACTTTTTCATCTCAATGGTAGACGCAGGTGAGACCTCAGGTACGCTCGATATGACAATGCAGCGTCTGAGCGATTACTATGCAAACTCAAACAAGTTGAACAATAAGGTAAAGAGTGCGATGACTTATCCTATCATACTTGGCGTTCTTTGTATCGTCATGGTAATCGGTATGTTTACGTTCATCATGCCTATATTTGCAGGTCTTATGCCAGAGGATCAGATGCCTGCACTTTCTAAGGCTCTCTTCTCATTCAGTGACTTTTTCAAGGCAAAATGGTATATCATTCTTATCGTGGTCGTTGTTTTGATATTCGGTTGGATATACGCCTTGAAAGTACCGTCAGTCAGACTTAAATTTGACTACATAAAGATAAAGATGCCTGCCGCCGGAAAGCTTATGGTAAAGATCTACGAGGGTCGTTTCGCAAGAACTCTTTCATCACTTTATTCAAGCGGTATCCCAATGGTAGAGTGTCTTGAACGTTCGTCAAGAATACTTGGAAATGCTTATGTTGATAAGATGTTCATTCAGGTAGTTGATGAAGTTAAGCAGGGCGCACCGCTTTCAGCGTCACTTGCAAAAACAGAGATATTTGAAGGAATGTTTACTTCCATCATCTATGTCGGTGAGGAATCAGGTGCTCTCGATGAGATCCTTGAGAAAACTGCTGACTACTATGAGGAAGAAGCAGACGCAGCCGTTACAAGACTTGTAGGACTTATGGAACCATTGCTCATCGTGTTCATGGGTGTTGCGATCGGTCTTTGCCTTGCGGGTATCTTCCCACTGCTCTACGGTTCATTGTCAGGTCTGGAAAACTAAGGGTCTGCATTTTATGTTCGTTAATTTTAAATATCTCCTCTCCTTTAAAACGGAGAGGGAAGATATTTGTTTTGAAAAATAATTTAAGAGGTGAAGGAATAAATGCTATCATTTGATATTTCTGATAGACAAATCAACATTGTTAAAGGTGATAACTCCTCTAACAAGATAAGGATCGAGAGATCTTTGCAGGTAGACGTTCCTGAGGATATGATCCTTAATGGTGAGGTCATCAACCTTTCAGGTCTGTCTGAGTTACTGCTCACTCAGCTCAAGGCTGAGGACATGATGGATAAGGACGCTATCGTTACTTTTTCATCGAGCAACATCGTATTCAAGGAGCTTGTAGTTCCAAAGGCAAAGGGTAATGAGTTCCTGCTTATGGTACAGAACCATATGAGCCAGGAAATGGGTATCACAGATGAGTATTCTATCTCATATACAGTAGTAGGTGAAGCAGGTGAGGATAATCCTGGTGCAGTGAAGGTACTTGCAACAGCTTGCCCTAGTACGATAGTTGAAAGCTACAGAAAGCTTTATAACATTATGGGCATGAACCTCAGATCTGTTAACATCGGATGTAACTCTATCGCAAGAATCGTTCTTGCTGACAAGTCCAACATGGAGAAAATGCCACTGTTGGTTTGCCAGATCGATAAGAACTTCCTTGGTCTTACACTTTTTGAGAATGGACAGATGGCATTCGCCAGATACGTTCCTATCTCAGAAGATGATTATGATTCTGACGATTATATCACTGAAGCTCTTAACGAGAACATCTTCAGAATGGAGCAGTTCAATAAGGCAAGAGGCGGTTCAGGACTTGAAAATGTTATTCTCTATGGCTTTATCGAGGACTACATCAAACTCGTTGACGCTCTTGACGGTCTTGATATAAAGGCTTCCGTTCTCGGTGTGCCTGCTCAGATCACAGGTTTCGAGAACTTCGAGTTTACAGTATTCGCTAATGCTATCGGTGCTCTCTATAAGAGAAACAAGGCAACAGAGAAGATCAACCTCCTCGAAGTCGATCAGTCCACAGGTAAGGGCGGCAGCAGCGGAATGGGTTCGCTGCTCATGACAGGCGGTATCTTCGCTGCGGCAGCCGCAGTGCTTATCGCAGGTGCAACACTTGTTATTAATCTCAGGAAGAGTTCTATCGAGAAAGATATAGACAAGACTAATGATAAGATAGCTGTTTGCAATGAGAAGATCGCCCAGAACCAGATACTTCACAATAAGATGAAGATCATGCAGGATTATTCAAACTATGTTACATCAGCAAATGCAGCTCTTGAAACACTTCCGGTCGTGTCAAGTGAGATGTTTGACGATATCAAGGAAGCTCTTGGTTCTTTCAAGTATGAAGGCTTTACATATAACCTTGAAGCTGGTACAGTAACACTTACTAAGGTTGAGCTTGATGATCAGTCAGATGTAAAAACAGCAATCGATGCCCTTGTAGGTACAGGACTCTTCCAGGAAGATGTAGGATACAACGGATATTCGATCGGTGAAGAAGGCAGCTCAGGCGTAACGCTTGATTCGCTGACACTTTATCTTAAAGAAGAGGGCGAGGGTGAATAATTATGAAGTTGAATTATCGTGATAAAATGATTTTGATAGTAGTATTCGTACTGCTTATAATTGTTGCAGGTTTTATGCTCTTTATTAAGCCTGCCATTGATGAGTGTAGTCAGGCAAGCAGTGATCTGGAATCAGCAAAGGTACAGCTCAGCGAGCTTGAAGATCAGGTAGACAAGGATAAGAACCTTGCCGCTGAGATTCAGACACTTTATACAAGCACCTCACAGGTCGCAGCTAACTTCTATGATTATCAGGTAGCATACAAGGCTACTGATAAGGTTCGTGAGCTTTTTAATGTTGATGATGTAAAGATCAAAAACTCCAATATGACTATTTCATCATACGGCAGCACAGTTCTTTCGCCTTTTGCTTATGAGTCAACAGCAACAGCTACTGATTTTGACACTAAGGTAGATGAATACAATAATGCAAGCACAACTGATTCATCAGCTGCAGACGCAAACACAGATGAAAATGCAGCTGATACCAATGAAACAGCTGCACAGACAATAGGTTACTATAGCCTTAACATTCAGTTCAAAAGCTCGCTTTCAGGTTTCAAGAATTTTGCTGACAACCTGACGACAAACAATGAAAAGAGCATGGTGATCGAGAATGTTAGCATTGAAAATGTCAATGAGAGCGAGATCTCAGGCTCTATGACACTGAATATGTACGTTCTGAAGAAGCTTGCTGATCCTTCTGCCAGCTAAGAGAAAACTATTTGGTAGGATAAGGAATATTTCTTATCCTACCAATTAGTGCTATATAATGATTAAAAATTTTATATAAGTAATCAACCTGTGTAAAATGAAAAAAGTATAGCATAAGTGATAATAAAACTAAGAAAGGTGGTTAATATGAAGAATACTCCGAAGAGGAAACAAAGAAACAAACCCGGAGTCGTGCTTTTCACAGCGGTTGCTGTCATGCTCATGCTGTCAATACTTTTGACTGCAACTGTTTCTTTTGTTTCGGTAAACAGGACAAAAACAAATGATAACTATAAGAGCAAACAGGCTTATCTGACAGCTTCATCTACTCTTGAAAGCTTTATTAATCAGATACAGACTGATACTGCTCCAACCAATGACCCTACTGCAAAGGCTCAGCAGAAAAAGGCCATAGATAACCTTAAAAAGCTAGCAAGTGCTAATAGCGGAAAGGGTACAACTACTAATGTCAGCTATAATGGATCAAATGGTAAAAGCGATAATATCGGTACCACAAAGATAACTGTAGCACAGGAGGGTACAAGTGTTGCAAATATCGTTGTTACCTGTGAAACTACTTATCTGGGAAAAACTGAAAAGGTAGCAGCTCATATTTCCACGCAGCCAGTTACAAAGCCTGCCGAGTATACAAATACTATCGAGCTTGTTGGTAACGGCGGCGCAGGTTACGATAACCTTAACGTTATCGGTGATATGGCTGGTATCAATAATACCACTGGTAAGGTCTATAGATTTACAAACAATACTAGTATCTATGGTTCTTACCTTATGTATGGTTCTTTGGAGGTTTCAACTCAGCCTCTTATCATGCTCAAGCCTAGTCTAGTAGATGAAAAGCAGGGTTCAACTGTTACAATTTCTGAAAACCTTGATGTTTCAAATGAATTCCACATTAACTCCACAATGGCAAGAGCAGACGGATATAACTATGTTAATATCGGTCAGAAGCTCTCTACTTCAAACCATATGGACGTTGGTTCTTCAGGTTTTGATGTCGATTTGTTCTGTTGTGAAGCTAACATTGGCGGAAATGACTATACACAGTATGGTAACTTCTACGTTTATAAGGGCGCAGGTGCTTATAATGGCGATGCAACATTTGGTGCAGCTGGTCAGACGATCAATGGCTCTCTCTATGTCGAGGGTGATCTTAATGTCACAAAGTCACTTAAGGTAACAGGCTCTGTTTATGTTACCGGCACTATCACAGGTAAAGATAAGATCGTCTGCACGGCTTCAAATATTCATGAAGGAGCTGTTCTTAGCAAAGCAGGTCGTGACGCAAAGCCACAGATACCAGTATCTGCTGATGCCTATGTATATTATCCGGAAGATTTCTTCATGAGCAATGATACTAATGTGACAACGATCTCTGATCAATATCAGGCTTTCTATGATGGATCAAACACAAAAACATTCAATACCTTTGCAAGCGATTGGACAAATGTTGACTACACGCTTACTGAGCTAATAGACCTTACAGGAACAGGAGCTAAGACTCCAGTTACAAGCCGCTACAAATTGAGAATAACATCAAGCTGTACATGGGCATCTGATCTTTCGTTCAATGATTATGGCAATGGTTCAAGGATCCTCGTTGATGTTTCTGATTCTTCGGGTGATATCGTTATAAGACTTCAGAATGGTCTTAATCTTGGAGCAGAATGGTCACCTGTAATAGTTGTTAGAAATCGTTCAACTATAATTGATACGACTACAGGTGACAGAAAATACAACTGCTATTTTGTTTCAGACTCAGGCAGTGCTATTACACTTAATGGTATCGACTCAGTAACAGGCAAGTCACAGCATTCAGGCTCTAGTGCTTGTAACTATAGCTTTAAGGGACTTAAGGTATTTGATTATGATACTTACGTTCGTATGTTTGATTCTTCTGTTCTCAATAATACAAAGGGTAACCCTGGCTTACCACAGAGCGGCTTTGTTCTCAACCCTACATCTGTAGATGTTGCAGGCTCTTACAGACCGAAAAACAGCAGCATCATCTTCCTGTTTGGTGAGAACACAACACTTAACGCTACAGATCAAAGCTTCTTCCAGGGCTCATTCTATTCACCACAGGCTATCGTTAATATCGCAACAAGCGGTCTTGGCGGACTTGTGGTAACAGACTCAGCAGGCGGAAAAATGACCGTTCAGTGCTGTGCAGTCGGTGTAGTTATCGCAAACAGCTTTGGTAACGCCAATACAGCGTTCTATGTATACACCAAGCCTTCAACTACTTCTGTAATGCAGAATGCGAAGGGCGGCAAGGATGATTATGCTTACGGATACGAACTTGACAGATATGATCACTACTAATTGAAAGGAGTATACTCATGAAAAAGAACAGCAAAAATAAAAAGGGTATGACTCTTGTAGAGGTCATCATAGCAATGGCACTTTTGTCAGGTATGTCAGCTATGCTTGTTACAGTTGCTGTAGCGGCAAAAAGACAGAATCTTGAAAACTACTACCGCAACAATGAAATGTATACTCAGGCAGTAAATGCCGAGCAGTATAATGATAACAAGACCGTCAATATGAACGAGTTGAAGGTAAACAAGTTCTCTTCAAGCGGCAAAACTACAAATGAGTTTGCCCTTGAGGCAGACTTTGGAAGCGGCATAAAGTTCAATACTACAGCCTATGGCTTTAAAGCAAAGCTTAATAATATTGATGAAGACGCAGGCTATCAGCTCAAATTTCTTCAGGGTAAGGACATAAACATTACGCCTAATCCTGAAAAGAGCGTTTACTGGGTAAAGTTTTATAACAATTCAGGGGCAGATATGGATTTCTATGCTCTTACGCCTGAGCTTACAGGCGGAAAGTTCTTTGATGTAAATAATAACTCATCAGGAAATTCACTTCTTATCCCTATCGGTGACGGTGGAAATCAGCAGTTTGGCGTTGTGCTTTCAGGCGTAACAGGAAGCGATTATTTCGGCTTCTCACAGTCATCTGATCTTTACAGCAGCGCTCCAACAGCCGATGCGGCTGCATTTAAGATCACAGATGCGACCTTTGACCATTATCTTGAAAAAGATGCGTCAGGTAAAGCTACAGGTTATGTAGTTATCCATTATATGGGTGGTTCTGATTACAAAAACCAGGCCGAATATGACGATGCACAATCAACACCATAAGGAGGGAGGATCTTGAAAATGAATAAAAACCGCAAGGGTTTTACCCTTGTTGAGCTTATCGTTGTGGTAACGATTTTCGGCGTGATCCTCGGAGCTATCCTTAATATGATCAAACCTGCAAATAACGTTTATCATGACGCTGATGCAACAATGGAAAGCAATGTCATAGGTTCAGGTCTTATAGACTATCTTGATGATGAGCTTAGATATTCGACCAATGTTCTTGTGCTTAAAGATTATATTGGTGTGCCTGATGTTTCAACCTCTGGTACTATCGGTAAAAGCGGTGTGACCTATTCAAATTGTATCGTTATTGACAATAATAATCTTCGTGGCTATAGTCTGAAAAACTATTCAGGCAACGACACGGATACAGCCGCAAAGAGAATGGGTGCAAAAGGCTGTATCCTCAATGTAGGTAAGGTAAATACAGAGGGCTTAAACTTTAATAATTCTGCTGTTGCAAGAGGCGTTGATTTTTACGACAATTATAAGTTTGATATCGGTGCAAGTATCAGCAATATTGAGGAAATGCGTACTCTCGACGTTTCTCTTACAGCCTATCAGCCAACATATGAGAACGGAAGCTATACTTTTACGAAAACAAAGTATAAAAAGGACGCAGCAGTAAATCTTACAAATATTAACATAAAGGAAGGCAATTTAGATCCATACCAAGTTCGTGACTATAAAGATTTCTCTGTACATCCTGATTATGTCACATATCCTCAGGCAACCACTGCTCCTGCAGGTTGCACAGCTCAGCAGGAAAAGTATTACAGCCTTGACGCTTCAAACACATATACTTATATTTTCTATGATAAGACAACAGTTTCAAGTTCAAAAACATACAGTGTAAAGTTTATCTACTCTGCAAGCGACCCTGAATCAACGCTTCGTGGTAAACAGATAGATACTAAGTCTGTCAAGGCGGGTACAGTTTATAAAACTCCACCTTCTATGCCATCAAGAACAGGTTATGGCACGCCTTATTGGGTAGACAGCAAGAATAACGTTGCTGATTTTACAACAGGCGTAACAATAAATAAGGATATGGTATTCTCCTGTGTTTATCCGCCTGTTGCACCGAAAGCCCAATTTAATGTAACGTTTGAGAATATCAACGGTTCTACATTTACAACAACAAAAGTCTATGATGGCGACTTTGCAAATGACCCGGGAATTCCAACTGATATGGATACTATAAAACAGGATTTTGTTAAGTGGGTATACAAATCAGATAACTCAAAGGGTCTTACTGATGTTTCTATTACAGATAACTCAGTTATTTTCGTTCCAGTTGTACAGAACAAGCATAAGGTTGAGTTTAAATTAAACGGTTCTTTAATAAATGCCTCAACTATTTATGTTTCTGATGGACAGTATGCAAATTATCCAGGAGCTACCCCTGTTTCGTCAGACGCTGATAAGATATTTGGCGGTTGGGTCGTAGAAGGAACAAGCGATGATATATCTACTAAGGTTATAACATCAGATACTGTTTTTGAGGCAACCTTCATTTCAAAACCGACAAATGATTTGTACGTTATCAGCAGTATCGCAAGAAAAATCAATGATGGTGAGATAGACTATGATATAACAATACAGAATAATGGTTCTGATGTTGTAAAGATCTGGTCTTTAAGTGCTAATGTTGGTTTTGCATTTGATCAGATGCAGGCGGATTGGAGATTGAAAATTCCAAATGATAAGGTTTGTGGATTTACAACGAACAACGATTTGAATAACCCATCAAACTGTGTATTTATTCCAGCGGGTGGAACCGTCACAGTTACGTTGTATTTTAAGAAGTACAACGATCCAAAGTATACTGAGGATCTTTCAAAGTATTCACTTAACCCATCTGATATTACAGTATCTAAGGTACAGTAATTTCTTTTCTCAATCAGACCCCTCCACGGGTCTGATTGCTGAAAAAATCCCCTTAACAGAAAACTTCTATTAAGAGGATTTTTTGAGCAAAAAAATTCCGCAGTATCAAACTGCGGAATTTGTGCAATTATCTTATTATCAGCATTGCTTCGTTCATCATCTCGTTAAGACCAGTAAAGTCCATGTACCATGAGCCGATCTGCTCTGAGTACAAAGCTGCAACAGCAATCCCTATGGAGAGATATGGACCAAATGCAAATACTGAATCACCGCTTCGGTGCTTCTGGATAAGTCCGCCGATCGAGCCTGTTATTAGTCCAATTAGAAGCGCTACCAAAGCACCCTGCATTCCGAGAAACAACCCTGCGGCTGCCATGAGATATACATCTCCCATGCCCATTGCTTTCTCATGTGTGATAAGACAAATAATAAGCAAAGGCACGCTCACAATGAAAAATCCAATCAAGTGTGATTTAAGCGTAAGTCCCGTCTGATCTCTGCAGAAGATGTATTCTGCAATACCAAGCAAACCTATGAATATCACCACATATGTGTTGATAAGCTGAGTGTCCCAGTCCATGAAGAATACAACGATAAGAGCAGAGAATAACAGACAGACAAGTGCCGCACGCAGAGGATTGAAAATTCCATTAAAATGGTAGAATACCCATAAGTAAAGCAGTGCGTTCAGCGTTTCAACTATAGTGTATCTTGCCGATATCTTTGCACCGCAGCTTCGACACTTTCCACGAAGTATGCACCAGCTTACTATCGGTATCAGGTCACGCCGTTTGATCGGCTCACCGCAGGTCATACAGTGAGAATTTCGCTTGATAAGACTTTCATTTTTCGGCAATCGGTATATGCAGACGTTAAGAAAACTGCCTATGCACGCTCCGAAGATGAACACAAATACATAAATGATTATGTATGATAAGGTTAAATTATCCACAGTGATCCTCCTTTGGATTCATTAGTTAATATATTAATTTTATCATACTTTCATGAAGATTACAATAGATAATATGATTTTTTTGCGGTTTTTGCACCGCAGCAGACGTTTCCGCAGCGTCGGATCCCTAAATCAATGCGGAGGATTGGAGTAATATATATGAGAAACGGCCCTATCGGTCAGTATCTGGTACAGAAAGGTCTTATAACTGAAGAACAGCTTCAGGAAGTCCTTGCCAAACAGAAGGAGCAAAAGGGAAGACTTTTTGGTGATGTCATTATTGACATGAAGCTCGTTACCGATGTTCAGTTCTGTCAGGTCCTCGCCGAGCGACTGAATGTGTCCTATATCGACCTTGATAATACTGAGCTTATGCCTGATATCGTCAAGAAGATACCTGAGGCAACTGCAAGAAAGTATAACGTCATCGCAGTCAGCAAAATAGGCAAGCGTATGACCGTTGCAACTAATGACCCTATCAACTTCTATATTTTCGAGGATCTCCGTGTTATCACAGGCTGCAGCATAACACCTGTCCTTGCCACAAAGTCATCTATCAACCGTGCTATTGGTAAGATGTACTCAGAAGGTCAGGTTAACTCCGTTGTTGACGAAGCTACAAAGCAAAAAGAGGAAGAGCTTAACCTTGAAGAACTCAAGGATATCTCCGAGGAGAGAATCGAGAACGCTCCTATCGTTAAACTTGCTACCGCTATCGTCGAGAACGCCCAGCGTCAGGACGCAACGGATATACATATCGAGCCATTCAAGGATAAAACCGTTATCCGTATCCGTGTAAACGGCGACCTTATCGAGCTTATGACTCTTTCCGCTGCACTTCATACTTCGCTTGTTACCCGTTTCAAGATCTTGAGCGGCATGAATATCGCCGAAAAGCGTATCCCGCAGGACGGCCGTATGTCACAGGTTGTTGACGGCACAACTCTCGACCTCCGTGTATCTAACCTTCCAATGGTATACGGTGAGAAAGTCGTTCTCCGTATCCTCGCAACAGGTGATATGTCACTGAGAAAAATTACCGACCTGGGTATGACCGAGTATAACTATAAGAGATTTGAGTCTTGCCTTAAAGTGCCACAGGGTGTTGTACTTGTAACAGGCCCTACAGGTTCAGGTAAATCTACCACACTTTATGCCGCGCTTGGTGAGATCTCAAAGCCTAATAACAATGTTATTACTGTCGAAGACCCAGTCGAGAAAAAGATCGATGGCGTAAACCAGTGTCAGATAAACGAAAAGGCAGGCATGACATTCGGTGCAGCCCTTCGTTCTATCCTCCGTCAGGACCCTGACATCATAATGGTCGGAGAAATGCGTGATACCGAAACTGCTGAGATCGCTATCCGTGCCGCTATTACAGGACACCTTGTTCTGTCAACACTTCATACCAATGACGCCGCTTCTACCGTAACAAGACTTGTGGATATGGGCGTTGAAGCATACATGGTCGCAACCTCACTTATCGGTATCGTTGCTCAGCGTCTTACAAAGGTGCTTTGCCCTGAGTGCAAAAAGCCTAGAATGTCAACTGAGGAAGAAAATGAGCTTATGGGTCTTGACCATTCAGTACAGGTGTACGACCCATGTGGCTGTCCAAAGTGCAATAACACAGGATATAAGGGAAGAACCGCTATCCATGAGATCCTTCTCGCAACACCGTCTATGCAGGCTCTTATCACAAGGGGAGCAAAAGCTGACGAAATTCAGGAGCTTGCAAAGAAAGAGGGCTGTCACCTGCTTCGTGACAACGTTTCAGAGCTTGTTCAGCAAGGCAAGACCTCAATGGACGAACTTATCCGTGTAACATATGCTGTATAAAAAAGAAATATATGGAGGTAAATTCTAATGGCAATCGACATTAACAAAATTCTTGATGAAGCAAGAGCCCTTGGCTGTTCCGACCTGCACTTCACCGTAGGTATTCCGCCGATAGTTAGACAGGGCGGTAACCTGAGAAAGCTTTCCTCATATCCTGATATGACCGAGATCGAAATTCTCAAAATATGCGAGGATATGTGTACAGATAAGCAGCGTCAGTCTATCAAAGACCATATTGATACCGACTTTACATATGTATCTTCAAGAGGTTTCCGTCACCGTGTAAACGTGTATCGTCAGAGAGGAAACACGGCCATCGCTCTCCGTCTTTTGAGAAACGATATCCCGACCCTTACCGACCTTGACCTGCCACCTATCCTTGCAGAGTTCTCAATGAGACCTCGTGGACTTGTGCTTGTAACAGGCCCTACCGGTTCAGGTAAGTCAACAACTCTTGCCGCAATGATCGACCATGTAAATATCCATAAATCAGCTCATATAATCACTATCGAAGACCCTATCGAGTATATGCACGCTCATAAGAGATGTATGGTAAACCAGAGAGAGATCGGACCTGACGTACCGAGCTTCTCGCTTGCTCTCCGTGCTGCTCTCCGTGAGGACCCGGACATTATCCTCGTAGGAGAAATGCGTGACTTCGAGACTATCGAAGCTGCTGTTACCGCCGCTGAAACAGGACACCTTGTTATGAGTACACTTCATACAACGTCCGCACCGTCAACTATCGACCGTATCATCGACGTTTTCCCTGCTCACCAGCAGCATCAGATCAGAACTCAGCTTGCTTCCGTTCTTGTAGGTATCTGTACTCAGACACTTTGCCGTACATTCGACGGCACAAGCCGTGTAGCTTGCTGTGAGATTCTTAATGCAACAGACTCTATCAAAGCTATGATCCGTGACGATAAGGTGCATCTTATCGGTTCAGCTATGCAGACAGGTAAAGCAACAGGAATGCAGACCATGGATCAGGAGCTTGCAAAGCTCGTTCGTTCGAGAACGATCTCCATGGACGTTGCGCTTGAAAAGTGCGTAAACCCACAGGATCTCAAGAGATTTATCGCAGGCGGAGCTTAAACCACAATATAAATAATAAAGAGCGTTTTTACCGAGAAAGTAAAAACGCTCTTTTTTGTTTGCCTTTTTGTCAGCCCTTGACCTCGCTGTCATTGTGCCAAACATTGTTGTAAAGAAAAACAAGCACAGCCATGGCAATTATGATAAAATATCCAAGAAAGCTCCAGCCATCAGGAATATCTCCAAAAAGGAAATATCCCAAAATCGTGGTAAAAATCAACTGCGAGTAATCATAAACCGATATCTCCCTTGCAGGAGCGTGAGTGTAAGCCGCAGTTATAGCGAACTGCCCGCCTGCCGCACCTGCGCCAGCTCCCAATAAACAAAGTATTTGGAAAATCGTCATAGGGTGGAAATCTAATATTAGAAATGGCAGGGTGAACAAGCAGGAAAATCCCGAGAAGTATGCAACTATCACCGCACCATTTACTCCATGCTGTCCTAAGTATCTTACGCAAGCGTAAGCAAGTCCCGCTCCCATTCCTCCTAGAAAACCGATAAGGGCAGGGAAGAAGTCCACATTCTGAAAACTCGGCTTGATGATAAACAAGCTTCCTATAAATGCACAAACTACAGTGAAACCCTGAAAGAAAGTCAGCCGCTCTTTAAGGAAAATAAAAGAGAAAATGATAACGAAAAACGGTGACATTTTGTTTAGCATGGAAGCGTCAGACAGCACAAGATGATCTATGGCATAGAAGTTTCCAAGCATTCCTAGCGTGCCAGCAAGCGCTCTCACAAAAATGACCGCATTGTTCTTTTTGCCATCAATGTGAAAGCGTATGTGATTTTTCTTTAGCACTCCAATAGCGAAAAACAACGCCACAAAGTTTCTGAAAAAGGTCTTTTGCACCGTCGGTAAGTCTCCCGAAAGCCGCACAAATGCGAACATGAATGCAAACGAAAAAGCCGACATAATAATGTAAATAATAGCCTTGTATTTACTTTTCATCTCTGTCACCTCCGTTCATGTAAATGTGTTCACGCCGCAGCTCTTTTATAAGCTCGCCAACGTTCCACTTTTGATTGTGTGCCGTGACAATGGCTTTCAGTTCCACTGCTGAACCTTTCTCCCTGAGCTTTTTCAGTATTGGGTCAAGTGACCTGCCGTCAATGCCCGAAAAAATAAGACATTCGTCAGCAATATCCTCTCCCACTTTCTCAGACCTTTCAAAGCCCTTGAAACCGCAAAGATATCCCACCTGCTGTCCCATTATCTCATTGTCAAAGAAAACAGCCTCCGCATTTTCGCTTTTAGCAATATCTTCAATGATATCACGCTTTTGCGAACTGATATTTATGCCGATTATCTTTTTCGGTATAGCACTTCTTATTCTTGACTTCATAAAATTACTCCTCAAATCGTACTATCTATATTATACCCCGATCTCATATTTTCTTCAAGAGCAAATATACAGAATTTTTACCCTCATTTGCCCCGATTTTATGTGTGAACGCAAAAAAATCGCCCCGATCTCTCGGAGCGATAGTTTTATTTAGTCATTAGAGTTCAATGATGACCTTGCCACTGAAGTTAGGAGCAATTTCAACAGTCTTGTCTGTGTTAGCCACAGCGATCTTGAAGCTTGCCTTTGTGTCAGTGTATTCGCATTCGATCTTGTTGCCGTGTCTTGTAGCTGTCAGCTCGAATACCTTGTTTGCCTCAGTGTCATAAATAGGGCAAACAGCAGACTTGCCGTCTTCAAGCTCGTAGATAGTGAATGTTGTACCCTCAAGATAATCATACTCTATCTGTCTTTCAAAGTTGCCATATGCAATAATGCTGTTTGGCTTAGCAAGAGCAGGTATCTCAAAGTATGAGCATTTGTGCTTATACCACTTGCCGCCCTCAAGAACCTTGCCGGTGATAATATCTGTCCACTTGCCCTCTGGAACATAGTATTCAGCGATACCCTCGTCATTAAGGATAGGAGCAACAAGAATGTTGTCGCCGAACATATACTGTCTGTCAAGCGTCAGGCAAGTTGGGTCGTCAGCAAAGTCGATGACCATTGCTCTCATTACAGGCACGCCGACCTCGTGTGTCTTGATAGCCTGAGCCCACAGATAAGGCATGAGCTTGCCCTTGAGCTTTGTGAAGAAGCGCAGAACGTCGCAGGATTCCTCATCGAAAAGCCATGGCACTCTGTATGACTGGTTACCATGCAGTCTTGAATGTGATGAGAACATACCGAACGCAGCCCATCTCTTGTAAATGTCAGGTGTAGCAGTAGCTTCAAAGCCTGCCATGTCATGTGAAGTGTAGCCGAAGCCTGAGATACAAAGTGACAGACAGCCTCTTACAACCTCAGCCATTGAGTTGTAGTTGCCTGAGCAATCTCCGCCCCAGTGAACAGGGAACTTCTGACCGCCTGCTGTAGCAGAACGAGCAAACAAGCAAGCCTTGTTCTCTCCAAAATATTCTTTCAGTACATTGAATACGCACTCATTATAAAGATATGTGTAGAAGTTGTGCATCTTGATAGGGTCAGAGCCGTCATAGTAAACAACATCTCTTGTAGGTATTCTCTCACCGAAGTCTGTCTTGAATGTGTCAACACCCATTTCGCAGAGCTTTCTCAGATATCCTGCATACCACTTGCAAGCCTCAGGATTAGTGAAGTCAACAATAGCCATACCAGGCTGCCACTCATCGCACTGGAATACAGAGCCGTCAGTTTTCTTGATGAAGTAGCCGTTCTTCATACCCTCGTCAAAGAGCTTTGAACGCTGACCAACATATGGGTTGATCCATACGCAAGTCTTAAGACCCTTGTTCTCGTGAAGTCTCTTGAGCATTGCAGGTGGGTCAGGGAACTGTGACTTGTCCCACTCAAAGTTACACCACTCAAAGCCCTTCATCCAGAAGCAGTCAAAGTGGAATACCTGAAGAGGAATATCTCTCTCAGCCATGCCATCGATAAATGATGTGATAGTCTCCTCATCATATGTTGTTGTAAATGAAGTTGTGAGCCACAGACCAAATGAGAATGCAGGTGGCAGTGAAGGCTTGCCTGTAAGGTCAGTGTAGCCCTTGAGTACGTCAGTGAGGTTAGCACCGCCGAATACATAGTATTCAAGGCTCTCACCTGGAACTGTCATTGATACCTTAGAAACAGTGTCAGAGCAAACCTCATATGAAACCTTGTCAGTGCTGTTTACGAATACACCGTAGCCCTTTGAAGAAAGATAGAATGGGATAGACTTGTAAGACTGATCTGAGCAAGTGCCTCCGTCAGCGTTCCATATCTCAACATTCTGACCGTTCTTTGTGAATGTTGTGAATTTTTCGCCGAAACCGTAGAAATATTCGCCAACAGAAGTGTCAAACTGCTCTCTGATGTATGTTCTTGTAGGATCGGCAGGGTAGCTCCAGAATGTGTCGTCGAGCTGTGTCTGAAGTCTTGCCTGCTGCTTGTAAGCACTCTCGAAAATAACGCCTGTCGATCTCCAGCCACCACTTGTGAGTTTCTTATCCTTATAATAGTATGTGAAGCTCCAGTTTTCTTTAGAAACAACGAGCTTTGTGTCGCCTGTAACAAGTACGGCTTCCTTGTCTGTAACAGTTACCTGTGGCTTGAAGCCCTTGTCCTCGAGAACAAAGTGCGGACCATTGTCAACATGACCCTTGTGGTGTGTGATGCTTACCTTTACGCAGTTCTCCTGAGTTGAAGTGTAAGCGATCTCAAGGTTAGCACTTCCGAGCATCATAGCTCTGTTGTATACAACGAAAGGTGTTGCCACAACGAGGAATCCGTTTTCGATCTCTTCGATCTCGAAAGCCTGATTTGCATAGTTTACTTCGTAGCCTCTCTGGTTGAGCCAGAAACCGTCAGCAAATTTCATGTAATAAACCCTCCTGTAAATTTAAAATAGTTTTCAGAATATAAAAAAATGAAAATTTTATCGGGAAGTCCGTTCCTCCCCCTTTATGTATATTTTATAGCATATTTGCCTAAATTGCAATAGTAAAAAAGTGATATGTGCAAGTATTTTAATGGATTGAGCATATTTTAATGTAAATATTTCATGAATTGATATTTACATTATATAAATTTATTAAGATATATGTAAACCTTTACACAATACCAAAAAAAGCGGACGGCATAAAAGTCGTCCGCAGAAATATCATATTCTTTATCAACTTTGCAAACGGAACGTCGAGAGCGCCGCCCCCTACATATTGCCCCGACTACTCAATACTAAGAAATTCATCAGGTATGTAAGACAAGCATTGCTTCACGCTCTCACGAGTGAAGCCCTCTACATAATTCTTGGCAAACAGCTCGTCAGTGTATTCCGCATAAGGATAAACAGTGCAGTTATACCAATCGCCATAGTATGAATCACCCTCAAAGTGCGATATTATCGGTATCGCCTTAACGTTCTCAAATGTCACCTCATTGGTGTCAGGGTCCTTCACAACATTGAGCTTGCCAATAAGTCCCACAAGCGACTTTGTGTCATACATAGTCGAAATAAAGTTGCCCAAACCGTAGTAAACGAAAGCCTGTCCGCCCTCAGGCTTTTCAAGATATCCGCAAGTGCTGATAGTGTGCGCCTGCGTGCCTATTATCAGGTCAGCACCCCACTCCACAAGCTTAGGCGTTATCTCCGTCTGCTGTTCGTTAAGCTCGTTCTGTATCTCTGTGCCGTAATGACATGAAACCACAACAACGTCCGCCATTTTGTCAGCCTCTTCTATCTGAGCCTTTATCTTGTCCTCTTCATCAAGATATATAACCTGTGCGCCGTCACCGCTGAGATAATTGCCATTTGTGTGCTCCATGTATCCCAGAAAAGCAAATTTTATGCCGTTAACTTCCATGGTCTTGATAGTGTCAGCGTCCTCCTGCGAACGATAAGCACCGTAGTGTACAACGTCCTTAGTGTCCCAGTAATCAAGAGAGCTTATAAGCCCCTCTTCACCCTGGTCGAGAACATGATTGTTTGACATAGAAACCACATTGAAGCCCATGTCAACTATTTTGTCGCCCACAGCAGTTGGCGATGCGAACATAGGATAGCTTTGTGGTTCAACGCTGTCTGTAACAAGCGTTTCCTGATTGATTATAGCCACATCAGTGCCTTCTATGTACTTTGTAACGTGTTCATAAGCCTGCGTGAAATCATATTTTTCACCACCGCCAAGCTTTAGCGCCTCATTATAAATGTTGTCGTGTATAAGATTGTCGCCCACGCAAACCAGCGAGCAGGTGTAGCTTGGCTGTTCCTTTTCTTCTTCCTTCACCTCGACCTCTTTTTTGCTGGAGCTGTCCTCAGTTTTTTTGACTTCCGCTTTGCTCTCGGTTTCGGTCACTGTCAAAGCGTTTCCGTCAAGCTTGCTCGTGTCAAGCTTACCACATGATACAGCACTCAGCGACAACATTGCCGAAAGAACCACTACTGTGATCTTATTGTATAAAAGTCTGTACTTCATATAAATTCCTCTCATAACATTTTAAAAAAATACAAATTTACTTATAGTTTAATTTTAACACATTTTTTAATAATAATCAAGTCAAATTTTCAAAATGTCGAATGCTTTATGTTGACCTGTATATTATAATGTATTATAATAAAAATATAACAATTTGTACAAATATTTGTTTATGTGTACAAAAATTTTCCCCACAAGTATTAAATTGTATGCTATAATAAATACACAGATAGATTTGTCTATCTAAAAAAGGAGAAATGACCATGGAATATTACGCACACACCCGTGAGGACGGTGAAAGGCAAACTGTAAAAGCCCACCTTATAGGCGTAAGCAAATTGGCGGAGGACTTTTCAGTAGATCTTTTGAAACCCCTTGCGAAAAAAGCGAGCCTGTATCACGATATAGGTAAGTATGCTCTTAACTTTCAGAAACGGCTTGATGATGACAAAGTAAAATTCAGCCATGCTGCCTGCGGAGCTATAGAGTATAAAAATCTTGCAGATAAAAACGATTGTTTCGCACCCCTTATGGAGTATTGCATCGCAGGACACCACACAGGACTTATGGACGGCGGCACAGGCGCAGATAACTCTGAAAGCCCGACCCTAAACGGTACACTAAAAAGAGCAGACGAATATACAGGTGATAGTGACTACAGCGCATACGCCACTGAAATAGAATTTGCCTCTTTAACACTGGACGAAATAACACCGCCATTAAATGAACTGCGTTCTGCAAAAGACCCCACCGAGCTTATCGAGCGTTACGCCTTTTTCACCAAGTACGTGTTCTCTTGCCTGACAGACGCAGATTTTCTCGATACCGAAATATTTTGCAATAAAAATGTTGAACGTGGCATGAGCGGTGATTTTGAAAAGGCACTTTCCATTCTTAATGAGCGCATGAAAAATATGCGTTCTGAAACCAAATTACAGCAGGCACGAAGCAGTATACAAAAGCAAGCCATAGACCATTGTACAAAAGGCAGCCACATATCCGTCCTTGATATGCCAACAGGCAGTGGCAAGACCCTTTGCAGTCTTAAAATAGCCCTTGAAAAAGCCGTTGAAAGCGGCAAAAAGCATATCATATACGTTATTCCATACACAAGCATTATAGAACAAACAGCCAAAGATTTCGAGGAGATGTTTCGTGACGTTCTCCCTGTCCTCCAGCATCATTCAAACTATTCCTATGACGGCAACACAGAGGAAGAAAAGAAAACCGCAGAGAAGCTCAAAAGGACCTGCGAAAATTGGGACGCACCACTTATAATCACCACAAGCGTGCAATTTTTCCAATCCATATACCATTATAAAGGCTCAGCACTGCGAAAGCTCCACAATCTCCGTGACAGCGTGATAGTTTTTGATGAAATACACCTTATTCCAACAGAACTTCTTCGCCCCTGCCTTAAAGCTGTGGGCTATATAACAAAGTATCTTAACAGCGAAGCCCTTTTTCTCTCCGCCACAATGCCCGATTATTCTAAGCTTTTTGATAAGTTCCTGCCTGATGTGAACTATAATAAGCTTGTTACCGACCGAACCAATTTTAAGTATTTCAAGAAATGCGAATATAAAGACATGGGCAAAACCACTCTTGAAACCATTGCAGAAAATGCCTCTAGGTGTAAAAATGCCCTGATCGTTGTGAATACCAAGAAAACAGCGGCAGAGCTTTACAACCTTGTTCAAGGTGAAAAATATCACCTTTCCGCCAATATGACCCCAGCCCACAGAAGCCGTGTCATAGAAGTAGTAAGAAATAAGCTTGAAAATGGCGAGCATATCACAGTAGTTTCAACTTCACTTGTAGAAGCAGGCGTTGACCTTGACTTTAACACAGTTTTCCGCCAGCTTTCAGGTTTAGACAGTATTTTGCAGGCAGGGGGCAGATGTAATCGTGAGGGTAAAGATGCCAAGGGCTATGTGTACGTTTTTGACATTGACGAAACATACCGCAAGGGAAGCGACCTTGCCATGAGAATTAACAAGACTAAAGGTTTGCTGGAAAAGTACCAAGACATAACTTCCTATGATTGTATTAAAGAATACTACGACGGCATTTTCGACTTCAACCAAAGTCGTATAGCTGAAAACTCTATTGCGAAATATAACGAACAAAGCAACTCATTCGACCGCCAAGGCTTAATGTCACCATACAGCATACCATTCCGAAGCTATGCAATGCAGTTTGAATACATCTCCGCCGACACTATCTCTATCGTTATCGACGAACCTAACGACCAGACTTGCCATGAACTTGTTGAAACCTTGCGCAATGGTGATATGTCAGTAAGAAGAGCATTGCAGAAATATTCAGTGTCCGTCTATATGAATGTTTTCAAGGATCTCTATTCTCAGGGTGTTCTCAAAGATCACGGCACAGGCATATTCATTCTTGAAAATCAAAGCTATTATAATAATGAAACAGGTTTGAACACCCAAGCCGCAATGCAGGATTATTTCATCTAAAACAAATGGCAGGCTGCCATCAAGACAGTCTGCCACTTGCTGCATTCCATATCGTATCGAATACGAATATTTTTCAACTCACATATGCGTAAAGCATAGACAAGTATATTATACAAACATTATTTTAAAAAGTCAACTTTTTTATACCACAAACCATTGAACGTGGAATTGTGAAATATGCCTAAAATCCGACACTTTTTTTTTACATGAAAACTATTGACATTTTATTCATAATGGTGTATCATATATGTAGAGCGAAAAACAATGTATATAATACTAATATAAGCTTAAAAGGAGTGATGTTAAAATGAGCTATGGTTTTAAGATCATCGTGACAGGTGACTACGCTTGCTTTTCAAGACCTGAAATGAAAGTTGAACGGGTGAGTTATGACGTACCCACACCAAGCGCACTGGAGGGACTTATCAAATCAGTATATTGGAAGCCTGCCGTGCGCTATCAGATAAACAAAATAGTGGTGTTCAACCCTATCGAGTTTACCAATATCCGACGAAACGAGGTCAAAGATAAGCTGTTGTTATCATCAGTGAAACAGCAAATGAAAGGCGGAGGCTCGGCGGAGATGTACACCTCGGAGATACGAAGTCAGCGTGCGGCAATGGTGTTGAAAAACGTGAAATACGGTATCGAGTTCACATTTGAGCGCACCTATCTTAAATCAGACCACCCAGACGAATCTGATGAGAAGCATTATAACATAATGCTCAGACGTCTCAGAAACGGCCAGCATTTCAGACAGCCATGCCTTGGCTGCCGTGAATTTGCAACAAAGAGTATTGAACTTGTTGACGACTTTGACCTTACACAGATAGCACCGCAAAATATGGGTGATAAAGACCTTGGCTTTATGCTTTACGGCATGAAGTTTGAGGACGGAGGCAAGCCTGTTAATAATGATTGGAATGACCCTAAGTTTTCTGACAAGGCCGACGCAGTTTACTACCGTCCGCATATGATAGACGGTGTTATCGATGTTGCAAAATACAGGGAGGAGATTAAATGCTGATAAAAGCCTTGTGCGATTACAGTGCTTTGCAGGAGAATAAAACTCCTGCAGGCTATTGTAAGCAAGCCATACACTTTGAAATTCTTCTTACCCCCGAGGGCAAGATAGCCGCAATAAACGATTTGAGAGTACCCCGAATTATCCCTCTGAAAAATAAAAAGACAAAAACAGTCTATGATCCAGTAATGGAACAGCTTCCCGTAAGAACGCAGAAACCGGGCATAGACAAAAATACGATCGAACACAGACCACTCTACATATTCGGTCTGAACTATGATAAAGGAACTTTGACCCCTACAGACGCTACCAACAAAGCGGCAAAATCACACAAATGCTTTTGCGAATGGAATGAGAAGTTCTTTGAGAATATCGACTCACCTATCTGCAAAGCCTATCTTAACTTTATCCGTACATGGGAACCTGAGCAGGAAACCCAAAACCCACACCTTCTTGCCCTAGGCAAGGAGTATTCAAGCTCCTACTATGAGTTTGGACTTGACGGCTCTCCTGAAACTAAGCTTCACAATGACAGTAAATTCAAAGCCGCCTATGAGGATTATCTCGCCCAGCTTAACGCCGACAGCGACAGTGACGATACCGAACTATCCACCTGTTCCATTCTTGGTGAGAAGCTCCCGCAAGCCCGTATCCATGATAAAATAAAGGGTATCAAAGGCGGAATGTCCTCAGGCTGTGTTCTCGTTGGAATGAAAGAATCTGCCTTTGAGTCCTATGGCAAGAAGCAGTCCTACAACAGCAATGTTTCTGAGAAAGCCATGAAAATGTATACCTCTGCATTTAATTCTTTGCTTGCTGACAGAAGCCATTACAAGACTTTTGACGATATGACAATAGTCTATTTCGCAATGAAGAAGAACGATGCAGAAGAATGCAATATGTTTGCCGGTATGTTCAGCGGATTTGAGGACGAATTAAATAAAACCGTTGTGACCGAAGCCGACCGAAACATAAACACTGTCATGACCCAGCTTAAACAGGGCAGGACAGCAGATATGCCATATGACCCTAATGTGGAATTTTACGTTGCAGGCTTTACCCCAAACAGTTCAAGAATATCCCAGAAGTTCATCTTCCACGATAAGTTCGGCAGGATATTTGACAATGTACTCAAACATCAGCAGGATATCTCGTTTACTGAGGGTCAGCATCAAGTAAGCATTGAACGTATCAAGCGTGAGCTTATCTCACCAAAATCGTCCAAAGAAAAAGTTCCGTCACCTCTCATCGCCGCACTTTTTGAAGCAATACTCAAAGGTACAAGATACCCTGACGAACTGCTTTCCACAGTAATAACAAGGGTCAAGACCGACAGCGACGAGGAGAACAACCATTTTATAAAACTCAATGATACAAGGGCAGGCTTGATAAAGGGCTGCATAAACCGTAAACAAAATAAGGAGGAGATCAAAATGTCATTAGACCTTGAAAACAAAAATCAGGCTTATCTCTGCGGAAGACTTTTCGCAGTGCTTGAAAAGATCCAGCAGGACGCTTCAGGCGGAGGACTTAACAGAACAATTAAGGACTCATACTTTGCTTCTGCATGCTCAAAGCCGTCAACAGTTTTTCCAAAGCTGTATAAGCTTTCACAAAACCATATCAAGAAGCTTTCAAGCCCAATATTCTATAACAAACTCTGCGGAGAGATACTTGACGGACTTGACGGCAAATTCCCGTCTACACTCTCCTTGGACGATCAGGGCAGATTTATTGTAGGCTATGCACAGCAGAATAAAGCACTTTACACCAAAAAATCAGAAGAATAAAGAAAGGACGAAATATTATGGAAAACGCAATCAAGAACAGATATGAATTTGTAATGCTTTTTGACGTTGAGAACGGCAACCCAAACGGCGACCCTGACGCAGGCAATATGCCTAGAACAGACCCTGAAACAAGCCTTGGCATCGTTACAGACGTGTGCCTTAAAAGGAAGATAAGAAACTTTGTGGAGCTTACCAAAGAGGGCGAAGCAGGCTACAATATCCTTATCAAGGCAGACAAAGCCCTCAATACAAAGTTCACCGAAGCTTATAATACCCTTGGCCTTGCCACAAAGCAGAAAGGCAAGAATCCTGATGACGTTAAACAGGCTCGTGACTATATCTGTCAGAACTACTTTGACGTAAGAACTTTCGGTGCAGTAATGAGTACAGGCGATGACCCGTGCGGCATTGTAAGAGGTCCTGTACAGCTCAACTTTGCAAGAAGTATCGACCCTGTTTTTGCTCAGGATATCACAATCACAAGACAGGCAAGAACAACAGAAGACAGACAGCAGAGCGGTGAGACCGAAATGGGCAAAAAGAGCATAATCCCATACGCTCTCTATCGTGGCGAGGGCTATGTTTCCGCAATGCTCGCTCAGAAGATAACAGGCTTTAGTGAGGACGACCTTGAGCTTCTTTGGACATCTATTATTAATATGTTCGAGCATGACAGAAGCGCCGCAAGAGGAAAACTCTGTATGCGTAAGCTTATCGTGTTCAAGCATGACTCCGCACTGGGCAATGCCCCTGCACATATCCTCTTTGACAAGGTGTCAGTTAAGCTCAAAGACGGCGTGACAACTCCAAGACATTACTCAGACTATGATATCTCCATAGATAAGGATATGCCTGAGGGCGTTACCCTTATTGAAAAGCTCTGATGAGCGAAGATGTAACTATCAATATCCGTGACATACAGCATTATATGTATTGTCCACGCAGGTTTGCTCTTTTAGAAGTTAATGACGACTGGGCTGAAAACGCCTTTGTCGTCAAAGCAAACCTCCTCCATGAGAACGTCCACAGCGGCGAGCGCAACTTTGAAAATAAGCGTAAGATCGTCCGAAGTGACGTGTCAGTGTATAATGATGACCCTAAGTACAATATTTTTGGAGTTGTAGATTGTATTGAGTTCGTCCGTGACAAATGCGGCGACTATATAGATACCCTGGACGGCACATTCCGTGTGGAAATTGTGGAGTATAAACCCACCAAGCCCAAAGCAGGGGAGTTCAATCAGACCGACGCTATACAAGTCTATGCGCAGAAACTTTGCGTGGATAACGTATTTCATTGCAATAGCCGATGTTTTCTGTACTATGCAGATGTGCGAAGACGATCAGAATTGCCCTTTGATACTCAGGGCGCAGAGTATGATAAAATGCTTTGCGACTATCTTGGAAAAATGCGTGAGATACTTGCAGCGGATATTATTCCAAAGCGTGTAAAAGGTCAGAAATGTTCAGGCTGTTCACTGTCGGATATGTGCTTTCCAAAAGTGAAGAAATATAGCGTGAAAAATACGATTTTCTCCATGAACGGAGGCGAAAACAATGCGTAAACTGCTTAATTCACTTTATATTCTCGAAGAAACTGCCTACCTCACACTTGACGGCGAAAACATAGTGTGCAGGGCAGAGGACAGTGAGAAGTTCCGTGTGCCTTTTACTAATATCGAGGATATCTATATTTTCAGCTATTCGGGCTGTTCGCCAGCGCTTATGGGCAAGTGTGCAGAGTATGGCATAGCCGTTAATTTTATTTCTCCTCAAGGTAAATTTCTCGCAAGAGTTCAGGGCAAAACAAAGGGCAACGTCTATCTGCGAAAAGAGCAGTTTGAGCTTTTTTCTATTCCTCAGCTCGACCTTATCAGGAATACTGTCGCCGCAAAGCTTTCAAATACACGTTATCTTATCAGACGTTCGCTCCACGATAACCCGGATATAAACAGTGACGGAGCGCTTACAGATTGTATAAAATATCTTGAAAACGGCATAAAGACCGTCTATGAAACTGCCGATAAAGATATCATCATGGGTATAGAGGGAAGCTGTGCAAAGGCATATTTTGATATATTTGACCGACTGATACTCCACCAAAAAGAAGATTTTTACCTTGCCAACCGCACCAAACGCCCACCCCTCGACAGAGTAAACGCCATGCTCTCGTTTCTGTATACTATCGCAATTTCATCATATACATCAGCCCTTGAAAGCGTAGGACTTGATAGCTGCCTCGGCTTTTACCACGCCCTGCGTTCAGGCAGAAGCAGCCTGTCCTGCGACCTTGTAGAGGAAATTCGTAGCGTGGTGGAGCGACTTGTGCTTACCATGATAAACTTGAAAATGATAAAGCCCGAGGACTTTGAAACTCAGGTCAGTGGCGCAGTATACCTCTCCAAAGAGGGCAAGAAAAAAGTCCTCACCGCATGGCAGGAGCGTAAGCGCACAAGCATAGTCCACCCATATCTGGGCGAAAAGATACAGCAAGGGCTACTCCCATATGTGCAAAGCTCGCTTCTCGCAAAATATATCCGTGGCGAGCTAGATGAGTACCCGAACTATTTGCTGAAATAGAGGTGATATAAATGATGACCTTAGTAAGCTATGATGTATCAACAACAGATAATAAGGGTAAAACAAGGCTGAGAAAAGTGTCGAAAGAGTGTCAAAATTATGGTCAGCGAGTGCAGAACAGCGTGTTTGAAATAGACGTTGACTATGGCACTTTTCTGAAAGTGAAAGATAAACTTCTGAAAATAATAGACCCAAAGCATGATAGTCTGCGGATATATTACTTAGGAAACAATTGGAAGCATAGAATAGAACACTACGGCACCAAAGAGACCTATGACCCTGAAGGCGTCCTAATATTTTGACCAGCGTACCCCAAGTGATCCACAAATCCCTAGTAAGTTCGCATGAAAATGCCATGCTATTTGTGAACGCACAGTGAACAAAATCAAACCGATACCCATTAAATAAAAAAATAAGTCCGCATCACGTTGAGCAAGCACCAGATATACACAACATCAAGTGTCACGCTCCACGTGAGCGTGTGAGTTGAAATGATACAGACACACCACAGGGAAGATTTATGTTGAGTCACGCTCCACGTGAGCGTGTGAGTTGAAATTGTGTTCACAGTTGGCAATGACTTGTTCAAGAGGTCACGCTCCACGTGAGCGTGTGAGTTGAAATTGAGTAGCCCCACTTGAACGTTGAAAAGTCGCCCACGTCACGCTCCACGTGAGCGTGTGAGTTGAAATACATAAATGCCAGGTATGTCCGCCCAGAACTTCTCGTCACGCTCCACGTGAGCGTGTGAGTTGAAATTTGCAAGTGTTTTTCTTTAAATGCGTGGGAGCGTGTCACGCTCCACGTGAGCGTGTGAGTTGAAATAGATATTCCCTGTTAGCTAATTAACACACCGCCGTCACGCTCCACGTGAGCGTGTGAGTTGAAATATTTTTTTTCCACAAGTTGCTACACAATTCTTTAGTCACGCTCCACGTGAGCGTGTGAGTTGAAATTTAATTGCTCATTTGTTAAACCACTTGCAAAATGTCACGCTCCACGTGAGCGTGTGAGTTGAAATATGCAGTGTGTGAGCAGGAAATAAAAGGATATTGTCACGCTCCACGTGAGCGTGTGAGTTGAAATGCCGATAATTTTTATAACATCAACCGTTTCTTTGTCACGCTCCACGTGAGCGTGTGAGTTGAAATTGTTTTCCAGCAAGAGGACAGCCAATGCAACCTGTCACGCTCCACGTGAGCGTGTGAGTTGAAATCGCACGGCATTCGTGACAGTACACATGATTGCCGAGTCACGCTCCACGTGAGCGTGTGAGTTGAAATTCTCAAGCCATTTGCATGATTCGTCATAGTGTTGTCACGCTCCACGTGAGCGTGTGAGTTGAAATATCTGATTGCCGCCATTGTATACCTCTGTGCCTGGTCACGCTCCACGTGAGCGTGTGAGTTGAAATTGTAACATTCGGAGACTTTATCTGAGAGAGTTTGTCACGCTCCACGTGAGCGTGTGAGTTGAAATGTCACGAGCCTATCGCCGCTGGATCTCCAGTAAGTCACGCTCCACGTGAGCGTGTGAGTTGAAATGATACCGATTGAGGTTGTCGCGGAATTTGTATCAAGTCACGCTCCACGTGAGCGTGTGAGTTGAAATGGCTATGACGCACCTACATATGTTAAAACCATGGGTCACGCTCCACGTGAGCGTGTGAGTTGAAATCCAGACAAGGCAGGATATCAATAGAGAAATACGCGTCACGCTCCACGTGAGCGTGTGAGTTGAAATATCAAAGATTGATTTATCCAAAATCGACTTTGAGTCACGCTCCACGTGAGCGTGTGAGTTGAAATCCTCTCGTTATCTGTGAGGGAGCGTTTGACGCTTTGTCACGCTCCACGTGAGCGTGTGAGTTGAAATCGCCGTTCTGATAACCACCAGAACGGGGAGCAGGTCACGCTCCACGTGAGCGTGTGAGTTGAAATTCTAAAGAGCAGAACATATTCTGGGCAACCCACGTCACGCTCCACGTGAGCGTGTGAGTTGAAATGAATTGTCTGGAGGTGACAACAATGACGGATAAGGTCACGCTCCACGTGAGCGTGTGAGTTGAAATGTTGAGAAGTGGCACGCTCAGTTACGCCCCGAGGTCACGCTCCACGTGAGCGTGTGAGTTGAAATCAAAAGGTATACACGCAGTTTTCAAAGAGCAATGGTCACGCTCCACGTGAGCGTGTGAGTTGAAATTACTTTTTCAGGGGGAGGTAGTATAATAAGGGTGTCACGCTCCACGTGAGCGTGTGAGTTGAAATATTATACTACCAATTGTAACAATAATAAAGTATAGTCACGCTCCACGTGAGCGTGTGAGTTGAAATGCTCCGCAGGAATGTTGTTCAGTGTGGCGGTTTTGTCACGCTCCACGTGAGCGTGTGAGTTGAAATGCAAGGTGTGTGGCGGATAAACACACCCCATAAGTCACGCTCCACGTGAGCGTGTGAGTTGAAATTTCTTGAACACAAGTTTTTGAAGGGAAAAATGTGTCACGCTCCACGTGAGCGTGTGAGTTGAAATAAATCATCACGCATAGCCGCATTTTCAGATAATGGTCACGCTCCACGTGAGCGTGTGAGTTGAAATGATTACTTCCACCGCCTGCCACATTTAGTACAAGTCACGCTCCACGTGAGCGTGTGAGTTGAAATTGTTTTCAACTGTGATTTTAAGCTTGTGTACTATCGTCACGCTCCACGTGAGCGTGTGAGTTGAAATTTTTGTAATCTCGTCGCTGAGCTTTTTGATGAAGTCACGCTCCACGTGAGCGTGTGAGTTGAAATGAATGTGGCGGCATCGGTGTAGGCGGTGTCTCGCAGTCACGCTCCACGTGAGCGTGTGAGTTGAAATCGTAAAAGTTGCTGTTGACGGGATAAACGATACAGTCACGCTCCACGTGAGCGTGTGAGTTGAAATACTGATACATCTTTTGAAGTGTAGCCGAGAGCCTTGTCACGCTCCACGTGAGCGTGTGAGTTGAAATGCGTGAAATAGACAACATCACAACCATAGTGTCGTCACGCTCCACGTGAGCGTGTGAGTTGAAATCTTCCTCAGTGATGATGGTCTTCTGGTGTGTGCCGTCACGCTCCACGTGAGCGTGTGAGTTGAAATGCAGGGATAGATGTAGTGATGTATCTTGTGTTGAGGTCACGCTCCAAGTGAGCGTGTGAGTTGAAATTTTCCCGAGAAATAGTTAAGCTAGCTTAAAAAAATATATTAGTTTAAAAGGAATGTGATAATATGAGAGAAATGCCAATATGGTGGGGTTATGCGGAATTTGATGATGACGGATTATGCGGCATATCCCCAAATGCACCGGACGAAGTAAAGAAAGCTTACGAAGATTATTTAGCTGAAGAAGAAGAGGCTAAATCAAAAGGCATAAAAATTTAATAATTTTTACTGCTCCGCTACGGCGAGGCGGTCACGCTCCACGTGAGCGTGTGAGTCAATTTTCGTTTCAACGCAGGACTTAGGGTGTGCGTTATCCGCTCAGACCACAGCAAGTGCTGTGCGTGATGTTCAAAGCTTGCAGTAAAAGACGTTTATCCTGAGTTTAACTGGAGAAAAGGGGGCTATGTTCATGGCAGAAGAAAATGATATTCTCACAAAGTTAAAAAAAGGCGAAAAAGTTGAGTGTCCTGTTTGCCATAACGGCTACTATGTTCCTGTGAATACAACAGCAGATAAGGCACATTACTTTGTCTGCACTAACAAAGAGTGCAACGGACATTATCGGTGGGAGCCGATAATCGATATTGAATAATACAAGTAACCGCTTGACTAAGGTCGGGCGGTATTTTTATACCCAAATACTATACATTTTTCATGTGTTTCCCGTCAATCTCCCCAATTCATACACCCGAAATTTGTGCAAACAAATGATTTATAATTTAATTTGGCAACATTTCTGCAATTGTTGCATTTTTTCTGCAACAAAATACCCACTTTTCGTGTATAAGTAGAAGAGGTTTCACCACAAATCGGAAACCTTGCGGAGCGACAGTGTATGAGGAAACATTTTGTCAACGTGAGTTAGGTGAACACGATGAGAGGTTCTGATCGCACAAAAAAGCACTTCCTGCACTCCGTCTGAAGCTTGAAAATTGAATATTTATACCGACACACCTTAGCTATACCCCATGAGCATACTGCTAAATTTAATTGTTATAACCGCCTTTGTTGACATTATTCATATAAAATGGTATACTTAAAATAAAATTTATACATAATGAAAAGAGTAAATGTGATGAATAAACATACCACTATCGATAAGTCAACGGGCGAGAAAAAATGTAGCTGCTTTAAACGCTGCGGCGGCTGTCAGTTGGATAAGGTCTACGCCCAGCAAATAGAATGGAAGCAGGCAAAAGCCGATAGAATGTTGAGCCGCTTTTGCAGACCTCAGCAGATAATAACTATGGACGACCCCTATAATTATCGAAATAAAGTCCAAACTGTCTATAAGGTCAATAGCTCAAAGCGTATCGTCTCAGGAGTATATCAGTCCTCTACCCATAGCATGGTAATAACTGACGATTGCTTTTTGGAGGATATAAGAGCACAGCAAATAGTCGCTACCCTTAAAGAACTTATGGTTGACTTCCGTATCCTTCCATATAACGAGGAAAGTGATCAGGGTCTTCTTAAGCATACCCTTATCCGTACCTCCCAAACAACAGGCGAGGTAATGCTCGTGCTAGTTACAGCTACCCCCATATTTCCTGCAAAGAAAAATTTCGTTAAAGCTATCACCGAGAAACACCCGTATATAACCACTATCATTCAAAACGTTAATAAAGGCAGAGTTCCTCTTACTTTGGGCGACCGTGATATTATAATGTACGGCAAAGGCTATATCACCGACGAGATGTGCGGCTGTAAGTTCAGAATTTCACCTCATTCTTTCTATCAGGTAAACCCCGAGCAGACCGAAAAGCTCTATTCTAAAGCAGTTTCCTGTGCTGAGCTTAAAAAAGGCGATAAAGTTATCGACGCATATTGCGGAACAGGTACTATCGGTCTTATCGCTGCAAAAAGCGGTGCAGACGTGGCAGGCATTGAGCTTAATGCCGAAGCCGTAAAGGACGCAGTTTCAAATGCCAAGCTCAATAAGCTTGACAATATCAGGTTTTATAATGAGGACGCAGGCGAGTTCATGACAAAGCTTGCAGATGTAGGAGAGAGTTGTGATACAGTTTTCCTTGACCCTCCAAGAGCAGGCACTACAGAAGAATTTGTTGAAGCCTTGGGCAAACTTAGACCTGAAAAGATAGTCTACGTTTCCTGTAAAATAGAAACTCTTGAGCGTGATTTGAAGCTTCTTGCAAAAATAGGCTATAAAGCACAGCTTATCCAGCCCGTTGATATGTTCCCGCATACCACAGGTATCGAAAATGTGGTGCTTTTAAAAAGAAAAATGATGTCGCTCACACCAAACAGAACACCTGATAAAAAGGGGGATAAAAAAATTGAACGAAAAGGTAAAACTTCTCACAGATAATATCGAAAAAGTTATCGTCGGCAAGACCGACTCTGTGCTTAAAATAATCACAGCCATGCTTTGCGGCGGTCATGTTCTTATCGAAGACGTGCCTGGAGTAGGCAAAACTCAGCTTGTATCAGCCCTTGCAAGGTCAGTGGACGGCAAATATAACCGTATCCAGCTTACCCCTGACGTTATGCCGTCCGATATCGTTGGCTTTTCTATGATAGACCAGAAAACTCATGAACTTGAGTATAAGGAGGGTGTGGCAATGTGCAATTTCCTCTTGGCAGACGAAATAAACAGAGCCTCCCCAAAATCTCAGTCAAGCTTGCTTGAAGTCATGGAAGAACATCAGATATCCATTGACGGTAAAACTCATGAACTTCCATTGCCATTTATGGTGCTTGCCACACAAAACCCTGTGGAAACTTACGGCACCTATCATTTGCCTGAAGCCCAAATGGATAGATTTCTTATGAAGATATCAATGGGCTATCCCTCATATGATGATGAGCTTGATATCATGTCAAGAGCCGAAAGATCAGGCTTTGCAAAGAATATCCAGCCTGTCATGACCCTTGAAAACGTCCGTGAGCTTATGGGCTACGCTGAAAATGTAACCGCAGAGCTTTCCGTGAGAAAATATATCCTGAGCCTTGTTACCGCAACAAGAAATTCAGATTATGTAAAGCTTGGCGTTTCTCCCCGTGGAAGCATCGCACTGCTCAAAGCTTCAAAAGCCTATGCCTTTGTTCAGGGCAGAGGATTTGTCATGCCAGATGATGTCAAGGCTGTTATGCCTGACGTTCTTGCACATAGACTTATGCTTTCTCCTAAAGGCAAATCCGCCTTTGAAAATGAAAGGAAAGCTCTTGAAAATATCGCTCTTACAGTAAAATCACCTGACGCAATAGAGAAATAGAGGATATGACCCCATGAAAAATCTTTTAGGTTATCTTACCTGCGTGGCGGTGGCGATACTGCTTAGAGTTTATATAAACGGAAGCGGCGGTACGCTTGTGCTTTATCTTTTAGCCATAGCCTTTGTGATATCTCTTGCGGCACTTCTTCTTACCAAGCATAAACTTGTGGCAGCCATAAAGCTTTCCACAGAAATAAGTGCAAAGAACGAGGAGTTTGACGCTGACATAATGCTTTTAAATGCAATACGCATTATTCCCTCATGCGTTGTTGA
>OGXI01000425.1_pt1 | contig 37376 bp, 24 predicted proteins | sample 1576221 | NCBI WGS metagenome assembly OGXI01 (sample SAMEA3541523, study PRJEB24748) | human gut metagenome | biome: human gut; feature: human-associated habitat; material: faeces | place: China | collected 2012
AGGCCGCCAAGGGTCACTTCGACAAGGCTGACGTCGCTCCCAAGCGCACCCTGCGCGAGTTCCGCTTTGATGACATCGCCGCTCTGAATGTCGGCGACATCCTCAAGGCTGACGTCTTCGCAGAGGGCGACAAGGTCGACGTTGTCGGCACCAGCAAGGGCAAGGGCTACCAGGGCGTTATCAAGCGCTTCGGCCAGCATCGCCTGCGCGAGAGCCACGGCACCGGCCCCGTTGCACGTCATGCCGGTTCTAACGGTTCCACTTCCACCCCGTCCCGCGTGTTCAAGGGCAAGCGTCTGCCCGGTTTGCGAACATGGGCAGCTATTTTCTGCATTTCAGGACTGCCTTCGCTTTCCCGCATCATTTGCTTGTAGAAATATCCGGCAAAAGCCAATGCCAGAATTGATGCAATGGGAACCAACCAAAAAAGATATGTTTCCATAAGATTTGATTTTAAAGTTGTTTCCCAAATGTAATAAATAAAATGGAAATAAACAGCTGTAAACCTTACTTTTATTTCTTTTCAGACATTACCAGCAGTTTATCTCCGGCATGAAGTTCTATCTGTCCGTTAGGAATAATAAATTCGTTTCCTCGTTTGATAAGCATCACGAGTGTGCCTTTAGGAATATTCATGTCGGCTAGCCGGTTTCCGGTTGAGAGCATGTCTTCTGTAAGCGTGATATCATCCAGGTGGGTGTCGATTTCTTCCGGAAGTTCTACACCAAATTCATTACCTTCTTTTTCTTCAGGCAAGTCAAGCTTGAGCCAGCGTGCCATTTTCGAAATAGTCATTCCCTGTATAGTAAGCGATAACAGAGTAATGAAGAATACGATATTGAACAACTGGTTTGAGCCGGGAATTTGTGCTATTACCGGATAAGTTGCAAAAATAATAGGAACGGCTCCTCTTAGTCCTACCCAGGAAATAAAAACTCGTGCCTTATTAGTGATTCCTTTAAATGGAAGCAGGCACAAAAATACACTGACCGGGCGTGCTATCAGAATCATAAAGACGCCGATAAGCAGAGCTGTTACAGAGATATCGAGCATTTCATGAGGATTGACCAAAAGTCCCAAAGTCAGGAACATGATTATCTGGAACAGCCATGTCAGTCCGTTCATGAACGTATTGGTTTCTTTCCGGTAAGCCAGTCGGGCATTTCCAACAATCATTCCGGCGATATATACTGCCAGATAGCCGTTTCCTTTAACCAGGTCGGTAAGGGTAAATGTGATGAAGACCAGACTAAGCAGAAGAATCGGGTAGAGAGCACTGTTGGAAAGTTCTATTTTATTGACAAGCCAGACAGCGAACTTACCGAAGGCATATCCTATGACTCCTCCGAACAGGAACTGTATAAATAAGTCTTTCAGTATAACTGTAATGTCGAAATTGCTTCCGCTTCCGATAACCTGAATCAGTACAATGGTAAGCATATATGCCATCGGGTCGTTACTTCCACTTTCCAGCTCCAGCATGGGGCGGAGATTGTATTTAAGGTTCATACGTTGTGAACGCAACAAGCTGAATACCGAGGCCGAGTCTGTAGACGACATGGTTGCAGCAAGCAGCAAAGAAACCATCAGAGTAAGTTCTATGTTGGCATGCGTGTAATGCGAAAGGAAGAAAATAAACAATCCGGTAAGCAGTGTGGTGACCAATACTCCCACAGTAGAGAGTAGTATACCTTGCTTTAAGACTGGTTTGATATCGGCGTATCGGGTATCCATTCCTCCCGAGAACAAGATGATGCTGAGTGCCATCATGCCGATAAACTGAGCGTCTGAAGCACTGTTGAACTGAATGCCGAGACCGTCACTGCCGAAAGCCATACCTACCAGCAGGAATAACAGCAGGGTAGGGATACCGAAACGATATCCGGTTTTGCTGATTAGAATACTTGTAAAGATTAAAATAGACCCGACTAGTAAAATATTTTCTGCAGTAATCATAGATGATATCAACTTTTAATATAAACACAAAGTAAACAAATAAAATTGGATTTTGGTTCACCTTTTATTGCATTATAAGTACTTATTGCATATATTTGTCACAGTTTTGTTCCGTCAGGCTTCCGATTGGTATATGCGAGGCCACGGATGAAAAGGGAATCGGGTGAAAGTCCCGGACAGTCCCGCTGCTGTAAGCTCCTTTGTAAAGGTTTGTTTACTACTTCAGGCCACTGCTTTCTTCTGTTTGAGAAAGTGGGAAGGCATAACAAACCGGAGTAAGTCAGAAGACCTGCAAAACGAAATCATGCTTGTGCTCTCGAGGAAAGAGTAGCAAGAACTATGTTTTTACTATGTTAATATTGAGGAAGCTGATGTGAGAATGATTATTTCTCATATTGCTTTGTTTATTGTAGACCGATAAATTCTTATAATCATGAGAAATGAATTGAAAAAATACATACTATCTGCCCATATAGTACTTATGGTCTTGCTGTTTTCCGCTTGTAACGGGAAGAGCAAGACCTCTTTTATGCAAGAAGGAGGTGATACACTGAATTTACGCTATGCAGAGAATCTGCAAATTGTAAAATACCAGCATTATACTCAGGTTACCCTGCGTAATCCCTGGGACACACTGAAAACGTTGCATACATATTTGTTGGTTAATAAACAGGATTCGTGTCCTTCATCCTTGCCGGAGGGTACAATTGTTCGAGTTCCTTTATCAAACTCCCTGATATTCTCGTCTGTGCACTGCGGACTTTTACAGGAGTTGGGCGCACTGGATAAAATAAAAGGAGTATGTGATTTGCAGTACATCCGTGTTCCTGCTATATTGGAAAGTTGTCGGAAGAAAGAAATAACCGATGCGGGGAGCAGTATGAATCCGGACATAGAGAAAGTGATAGACATGCATCCCGACGGTATCTTGCTTTCACCTTACGAAAACAGTGGTGGTTACGGACGTATAGAAAAGCTGAATATACCGATTCTTGAATGTGCCGACTATATGGAAACTTCAGCATTGGGGCGTGCCGAATGGGTACGTTTTTATGGGTTGCTGTTTGGAAAAGAGGCTGAGGCAGACTCTTTGTTTGCCGGAGTAGAGGAGGCCTATCTTTCACTCCGGAATCAAGTGAAAGACATAACACCGAAACCGACTGTCATTACAGAACTGAAAACCGGTGGTACATGGTATGTGCCGGGGGGAAACAGTACAATGGCAAAACTGTATGCCGATGCCGGGGCACGGTATATATTTGCCGATATTCCTCAAAGCGGTTCTGCTTCTTTGGCTTTTGAAACAGTATTCGATAAAGGACAGCACGCCGATTTCTGGCTGATAAAATATAATCAGCAGGTGGATAAAACTTATAGAGAACTGAAGAGTGATTATGCGCCATATGCCAATTTTGATGCGTTCCGCAATCGTCGGGTATATGGATGTAATACCAGCCGCATTTCTTTTTATGAGGAAGTACCTTTTCATCCAGAATTGTTGCTTAAGGATTTGGTAAAAGTATTTCATCCTGATATCTTGAAAGATTATACTCCAAGATATTTTACTAATTTAGCGGAGTGATATCTCAGAAAGTGTGTGCATGAAGACAAATAGAGGATATATATATGGTTGTGTACTTGCTGTAATGATTGTGCTGCTTATGGCAGCCAATCTGGTTTTCGGTTCGGTAGATATTCCGATGAAAGCCGTAGCAAACATCCTTTTTGGCGGAGAAGTAGAAAAAGACAGCTGGCAGTTTATCGTATGGGAGTCGCGTGTTCCTCAGTGTATCACAGCTCTGCTTTGTGGAGCGGCTCTTTCTGCGTCGGGCTTGATGCTGCAAACCGTATTTAGTAATCCGCTTGCCGATTCTTCTATTTTAGGTATCAGTTCGGGAGCAAGTCTGGGAGTTGCACTTGTTCTGCTGGCAGGTGGAGGAAGCATCATTGCCGGAGAGTTTGTACTTTCAGGTTTTCTTTCTGTAGTAGCTGGAGCATTTGCCGGTGCGGCTTTGGTGATGGCAATCATTTTATCTCTGTCTGCCATAATTAAAAATACGGTGATGTTGCTTATTGCCGGTATTATGATAGGTTATGTAGTTTCTTCCATCATCTCATTATTAAACTTCTTTTCTACAGCCGAAGGGGTACACTCGTTTGTACTTTGGGGAATGGGAAACTTTGGTGGCGTATCGATGAAGCAGCTTCCCGGCTTTTCCATCATAACGCTGTTGGGATTGCTTATCGCGGTGTTGATGATAAAACCTCTTAATGCTCTGTTGCTTGGCATTCGCTATGCAGAAAATCTGGGTGTAAATATACGCAGGGTACGCAATTGGCTGCTGATTGCTACCGGATTGCTGACTGCGGTAACTACAGCCTTTTGTGGTCCGATTGCCTTTATCGGACTGGCTGTTCCTCATATGGCGCGGCTAATGCTGGGCACATCCAATCATAATATGCTTATGCCGGTAACGTTGCTTACAGGAAGTGCTGTTGCACTGTTGTGTAACCTGATTTGTATTTTACCCGGAGAAGTAGGCATTATTCCACTCAATGCCGTGACTCCTCTTTTGGGAGCTCCGGTCATTATTTATGTCATTATCAATCAGCGTAAGATTCAGTATTTTAATTAAAAATGAAAGTACAGTCTGTTGTCATAGAGGCCAAGGATTTAACTATCGGTTATCGGCATGGTAAGCGGGGAGAAGTAGTTCATAGTCATTTAAATTTTGCTTTGTGCCGTGGTGAGCTGACTTGTTTGCTTGGATCAAACGGTGCGGGAAAGTCGACACTTCTTCGTACGTTGGCTGCTGTCCAGCCTCCTTTGTCGGGGGATATTACTTTACTAGGTAAGCCGTTGGTCAGTTATTCTCCTAAAGAGCGTTCCCGGAAAATTGGTATTGTTCTGACGGATAAGACACAGGCTGGAGGATTATCCGTACGTGAACTGGTTGCCTTGGGGCGTCAGCCTCATACCGGATTCTTCGGACGTTTGGGAAAAGAAGATCATGAAATCATCGACCATGCGCTGGAAGCAGTCGGCATGGTGGAAAAAGCTTCAAAATATACAGCGGAATTGTCGGATGGAGAGCGTCAGAAAGTGATGATAGCCAAAGCACTGGTTCAGGAATGTCCGTTGATATTGCTTGATGAGCCGACTGCCTTTCTTGATGTGGTAAGTCGCATTGAGATAATGACATTGCTCCATCGCCTGGCATCGGAAGAACAGCGGGCTATCTTAATGTCTACTCACGATATAGAACAGGCGCTGGTGCTTGGTGATAAACTCTGGCTGCTGAAAAAAGGGAAAGGACTGGAATGTGGGGTAACCGAAGACTTGATACTGGCTCACAGAATGGATACACTGTTTCCTCACGAAGACATTCGTTTTGATTCGATGCATGGCATTTATTCTCCAGAAGTAAAGGGAGGAAAATCTATTTATTTGTCGGCTTCCGATGAAATTCTCCGCCATTGGGCGCAGAATGCGATGAACCGTAATGGCTTTTTATGTCTTGAACTGCCGGGAGCGGACAGAAAGGAATGTTTGCCCTTGCTCGAAGTGGAATCTGCTAATCATCTGATATTAAGTACAGAAAGGAATACCGAAGTTTATTGTTCATTCGAAGCCTTGTTTGCTTCTTCTCAGCTTGTCTGTGAATCGTGAGGGGGTATCAGGTTATTGCATCCGGATGTCTTAAAAGAAGCTGAAATCGTACGGAAAGTTTGTACGAAAAAATAAAAAACATCAGCATGTTTTCCTAAAAACATGCTGATGTTTTTTTATTAATTTCAGCAATTTCTGATTGTGTTATTGAGGGGTGAGAATATATCCGAAAGTTACATAACCGATAATACCGCAAATTACTATCAGCAGAATCGGATTTACTTTATAGCGATACGATGCTATGAATGTGCCGGCAAACAGTATGATACTTGTGAGAATCTGCCAGTTGTATGTTCCAAAGTTTTCTCTGTTCATCAAAACCAGTGCTGCGGCAGCCAGCAATCCGACAACACCCGGGCGTAATCCTTCGAATACGGAAGCAATAATCGGATGTTTCTGATATTTCAGAAAAAACTTGCTTATCAGTACCATCAGAATGAATGACGGCAGCACTACAGAAACTGTGGCGATAGTAGAACCTAAGATGCCTACTGCATGAGAATATCCAGCATTGACAACAGCTGAATAACCCACATAGGTAGCGGAGTTGATTCCGATCGGACCGGGAGTCATCTGGCTGATAGCTATGATGTCGGTAAATTCATTAGAACTGAGCCATTCGTAGCGTGTCACTACCTCGCCTTGGATCATCGAAATCATGGCATATCCGCCTCCGAATCCGAAGAGCCCTATCTTGAAAAATGTATAGAATAATTGTAAAAATATCATAGCTGTTTATTTTACTTCTGTTGGTTTTGTTTATTCTTGTATCGTCCGTACAGATATCCTCCTAATCCACTTAGTATGATAACGTAGATAGGAGAGAAATCAAGCAGCCAGATCAGCAGGGCAGAAACACAGGGAATCCAGATATTATACCGGCTGATCTTTGCCGATTTGGCCATTTTAAATGTTGGAGCAGCAATGAGTGCTACAACTGCGGGACGGATGCCTTTAAAGATATTTTCTACTGCCGGAATATGCTTGAACTGCTGGAAAAACAGTGCAATGGCAAGCATGATGATAAAAGAAGGAAGGATCGTTCCCAGTGCCATCCAGAAAGCGCCCCAGAACTTTTTCAGTTTGTATCCGATGAAAATAGCTATATTGACAGCAAAAATACCCGGTACGGTCTGTGCCAATGCCATCAGGTCGAGAAAATCTTCTCTTGATATCCATTTTCGTTTGTCTACCAGTTCGTTCTCTATCAAAGGAACCATAGCATATCCGCCTCCTATGGTAAATGCTCCGATACGGGTAAAAATCAGAAACGATTTGATGTAAAAATTCATTGTCTTATACTTATTGTTTATTCTTCATTTTTCTTGTATATGCTAGGTGGTACGCCATAAAATTTCTTGAACGTATCGGTAAAATATTTAGGATCTGCAAATCCCATCATGTCGGCTACTTCGGCTACAGTATACCGCTGGCTTTTGAGAAGAGCAGCTGCCTCTTGCATACGTATATTTCTTATAAAATCATTTGGAGCCATTCCTGTAAGTGCTTTTATCTTGTTATAGAAACTGGTACGACTCATATTCATTCCAGCGCAAAGGGTATCTACCGTAAGGTCTTTGCCTAAATTTTCTTTTACCAGTACGGTAACCTTTTGCATGAATTCGTTGTCCAGGTTGGTCGGCATCGGTATATCTTCTGTTTTAGACTCGATATTGACCGACGCTTGCTGAAGTTTCTTGCGTATGATTTCTCTGTTCTCCAATATGTTGCTGATATTGGCTCTCAGTACCATCAGGTCGAAAGGCTTGGTAATGTACATATCAGCCTTTGTTTCCAGTCCGCGGAGAATATCTTTCTTGTCGCCCAAAGCTGTCAGCAGGATGATAGGTATGTGGCTGGTTTCGATATCCGACTTCAGTGTACGGCACATCGTTTCCCCGTCCATAACCGACATCATAACATCCGATATAATCAAGTCGGGTTGCTGAACTTTTATCTTGTCTATTGCCTCCTGACCGTTCTCGGCTCCATCTACCTGATAGATATCCGACAAGCTTTTCATCAGGAATAGACGAAGGCTGGCATTATCTTCTACTATCATGATTCGAGGACTGTCAGGATGAGCCGTAATTTGTGTCTGTTCTGCTTCGGGCATAGGGGCAACTATACCATCTTGCAACAAAACGGTTCTGAGATTCTGATCAACACCTTCATTTCTGTATTGATAATGTTCGCTCTGAATCGGGAAGCTTAACTGGAATGTTGTTCCTACATTTTCTGTACTGCTGAAACTTATTTTTCCTTCATGGTTTTTGATAAGTCTGTAAGTAAGTAGCATGCCAACTCCAGATCCGGTGATAAGCTGATTGGTTGCATTTTTTCCCCTGAATAAGAATTTGAATAATTTTTTCTGGTCCTCTTTAGGAATTCCTATTCCGGTATCTTTTATAGTCAATATCCACCGGTTCTTATTATGGTCCGTTTCTATGGTGACACTTCCTCCTTTTGGTGTATATTTTAATGCGTTGCTCAGCAGATTTTGCAAAATGGAATCTATCTTGTTCTGGTCTATCCAGACTTCCAGACTGGTAAAGCTACTTTTATACTGGAAGTCTATTCCTTTTTGTTCTGCATATGCTTTGAACTGTTGCATATAATTTTGTATATATTGATTCAGTTCATAGCGTACTACTGATATCTTGGAGCTATATAATTCTTCCTTCTGAAAGTCCATCAGGTTGTTTGCCAGCTCCGAAAGATTATCCGTGCTTTGTATGGCAAGGTTCAGGTTGGTTGTACCTTGTTCTGTAAGTTGTTCATTCTTCAGGATTTCTCCTAACGGTGCTTTTATCAACGTCAGCGGCGTACGTATGTCGTGTGCCGTTTGCATGAAAAAGTTGATTTTGGCTTGTGAAATCTGCTTGTCGCGGCGTATCATCTGGTAACGGATAATAGCATAGCTAATTCCGATAATAATCAGGGCGTACAATAGGAATGCCCAGAATGTCATCCAGATAGGGCGTCCGATTAAAATTTGTATTTCACGTTCCTCCAGAATCTGATGGTTGTCCATCAGTATAGCACGCACGCGTAATGTATAATTTCCCGGTGACAGGTTGGTATATCTTATCAGGTTATCGCTTGAAGGTGGTGACCAGCGATCATAAAATCCTTCCAGCTTCCAGCTGTACATGATGTTGGAAGGATTGTCGAAGTTGATAGACGATACGTTCATCGAAAATGTATTCTGATCGTAGTCCAGCTCAATGCATGAAGTTTTGTCCAACGCCTGAGTAAGGGGGGAATTTTTTTCTCCCGGATGTACGGTACGATACATGATACTCAGATCAGAGAATATCATGTGGCTGGAAAATGTTTCCGGAAGCTGAATACTATCGGGTAATACGATGACTCCTTCATTGCTTCCGAATATCATGTAACCGTCGCGCGAATGTATGGCCGCGTTAGGATTAAAGCTGGCAGCCAGCAATCCTTGTTCTTTGGTCCAGTTGATAAACTTGTTGGCCTTTATGTCGAAAAAGGACAGTCCATTTTCTGTTCCAAGATAAAGATCTCCGTTTCTGTCTGGTACGATACTGTATATGTTGTTACTGATTAGTCCACAGTTTTCGTCGTAATATCGGGTTACTTTTCTTGTCTTCTTTTCGAAAATAAATAATCCGTCACCGTACGTACCGAAATATGTATAGTTTCCTGACGGATCATTGTATATCATGTTGATACATTGAATATCAAATTCCGTATCCAGAGGTATTGCTTGTTTTTTTAATTTATCGAATACAAAGACTCCATTGATTGTTCCTATCCATAAAGAATGCTCATCTTTTTGAGTAATACATGTAATAGGATAACCAATGTTGTATTCACAAACCTCCTTTGTCGTCAGGCTATATGATTTTAGTCGGTAAAATCCTCCAATCCAGATAAGTCTTTCATTGTCGCGGTAAATGCTGCGGATATACTTATCTGGCCCTTCTCCTTGCCGGATGTTTTGTTGCTGGAAAAAGGTTACTTCTTTTGTTCTTTTGTCTATTTTATAAATGCTGGACATGTATCCTCCTGCCAGGATGATACCAGGACTGCTTTCGCATAGTGACGTAAATATGTGATTCTCACTTCGTTCTCCATTTGGTGAATGTGATGGTGAGAAGTTTATCCATTTGTTTTCACTTACATCAAAATAACATATACCGTTGCTCGTTGCATACCAGGAATCACCTTCCGAATCTTCCATAACTCCGTTTATACAGTTGTTTGCCAGCGAATTAGTGTAATTGGCTGAGTGCATGAACCATTCGTAAGCAGGATATTTTTCGGTGTATATGGTGATACCTGTTGGATAGATAACATTCCAGATTCGGTTGGCACTATCCATATAAATATCTTTGATGATACTTCCGTTCATCTTATTAGGCTTACGGGTATCTTCTTTCAGAAAGTGATTTAACGTTAATTGTTTCAAGTTCAGTTTATATACTCCGTCACCGTCTGTTGCAATGAGGAGGACATCTTTCTCTTTCTTGCTTGGAATAATCTTGTTTACTCCGATGTCTTTCATGGAGTTGCCCATGCTTTCCAGTTGTTTTTCCTTGATATCGTATATAAACAATTTGTCTAGCAACGTATTTATTATCAATTGCTTGGTCGGGCTATGGTAATATATGTGGTCTATCAGATGAACATTGGGAAGTTGTATCTTCTTTATTTCAGTGAGTTGTTCTCCTTTCAGTTGTACTTCGTATAACAAATGTTCGGATGCGAGATAATATTTGTTTTTCTCAGCCTGAGTTATGCAGATAATTTTATCTGAAATAACAGGTGACAACTGATAATTTTTGCTTTGATGATAATTATATATGTATTGGCTTTGGTTTGTGCAAAACCAAATATTTGCTTCTGAATCCATGTAAACACTGGATATAGGAGCTTTTTTTAGTGCGGGAAATGTTGCCCGTAAGTCGAACGCTAGCTGGAAGGAATCTCTTTGTTCGTCGTAACGAAAAACGAATCCATCTTTGCCGACTTCCCAAATAGTACTGTCTTTATCTGTATAAAGAAAATTCAGATTGGGATAGAAGCTGAGAGGATTGTTGCATCGGTGGAGTTGGTAGTGCTTGAATTGCTTTCCATTATACCGGTCAAGACCTTTGTGAGTAAGAATCCATATATAATTTTGTTTATCTTGCTGGATAGATAAAACTCTTCGGCTGCTGAGTCCATTATCCATATCGATATATTCAAAAATCTGGGCTTGTAGCGGAAGGAAAAACGATAGTAATAAGCACGTTATAATTAGAGTCGTTCGTTTCATTATTATTTGTTTTGTTCCGAGAATGAAATTATGCAAATGTCGGGAAAAAGGCTGATTTCTCAAAACAAAACGAAGAAAAATAAAAGGTGCTGTTTCTTCTGGTAAAAGAACAGCACCTTTTTATAAATCAAGTGATATTTTTATTTCTTATGAGCTTCTACCCATTTGCGTGCATTGACAAAGGCTTCCATCCACGGAGTGATCTGGTCGTTGTCTTTACGGTCTAATGGATAATAAGCGTTTTCCCATGGGAAGCATGCACGTTCCAAGTGTGGCATCATTGCCAGATGACGTCCATCCTGAGAAGCGATACCAGCTACGCTGTAGTCTGAGCCGTTCGGATTACCTGGATATTCGTCATATGAATATTTCAATACCACGTTGTAGTGATCTTCCGGATAAGGCAATGAGAACTTACCTTCTCCATGAGCTACCCAGATACCCAGTTTTGAACCACTCAAAGATCCGAACATTACACTGCGGTTCATCGGTACTGTTACACCCAAGAATGCTGATTCGAATTTGTGAGAGTCGTTGTGCAGCATCTTGCCTTTTTTCTTGTCTTCCGGAGTAATCAGACCAAGTTCCATCATCAACTGGCAACCGTTGCAAACACCCAGTGACAGTGTATCTTCACGAGCGTAGAAATTGTCGAGGGCTGCTTTAGCTTTCGGATTAAACAAGAAGCTTCCTGCCCAACCTTTTGCAGATCCTAATACGTCTGAGTTGGAGAAACCACCACAGTAAACTACCATGTTGATGTCTTCCAAAGTTTCTCGTCCGCTTACCAGGTCAGTCATGGTAACATCTTTCACATCGAATCCAGCCAAGTAGAGCATGTATGCCATTTCGCGTTCACCGTTGGTTCCTTTTTCACGGATAATGGCTGCTTTGATTCCACTTGGTGTACGACGGTCGGGATCAAGGCCGAACTGTGATAATTTACCAGTGAATGATTTATCGAATACAACTTCCAAAGGTTGTTGCTTATAGTTTTCGAAACGTTTCTTGGCACATCCGTTCATACTCTGTTTGCGGTCGAGCAGATATGAAGTAGAATACCATACATCGCGCAGATAATCAATGCCGAACTGATAAGTTGCATCGTGTTTAGTTACTAAGATATGACGTTCTTCTGTAGGAACACCAATCTTGACATAACCTACACCGGCTTCGTCCAGAATCTTCTTTACTTCAGATTTGTGTTTGTCTGCTACCTGAATGATAACACCTGGGTTTTCAGCAAACAAAATCTTGACGATATCATCGCACTTAATTTTGTCGAGGTTGATTTCCATACCACCTTCTGTGTTAGCGAAACACATTTCAAGTAAAGTAGTAATCATACCTCCGGCTGAAATATCGTGTCCGGCAAGAATCAGTTGTTTGTCTACCAGTTCTTGAATAGCAAGGAAGGCATCGCGGAAGTATTCCGGATTCTGTACGGTTGGTACGTCGTCACCAACTTTATTCAGTGACTGAGCGAATGCAGAACCACCTAAACGAAGTTCGTCAAAACTGAAGTCGATGTGGTAGAAAGTTGACTTGTCTTTGTTGACCATAACTGGAGAAACAACTTTCTTGACATCCGAAACTTCTCCTCCTGCAGAAACTATAACAGTTCCCGGGCTGATGATTTTTTCTCCGTTCGGATATTTCTGAGTCATTGACAAAGAGTCTTTACCAGTAGGCACATTGATTTGTAATGCGCAGCAGAAATCAGACAGAGCTTTTACTGCTGTATACAAACGTGCATCTTCACCTTCCTGTGAGCGGCAAGGCCACATCCAGTTGGCTGATAAAGAAATACTGTCGAGTCCTTCTGCCATAGGAGCCCATACAATATTGGTCAGAGCTTCTGAAACAGCAAGTACAGAACCTGCAGCAGGATTTGCCAATGCAGCCTGAGGTGCATGACCTAATGCTGTTGCAATACCCTTTTCTCCACGATAATCAAGAGCTACAACACCACAGTCGCTCAACGGCAACTGGAGTTCACCCTGGCACTGCTGGCGTGCAATCTTACCTGTAACTGAACGGTCTACCTTGTTGGTTAACCAGTCTTTACAAGCTACTGCTTCCAATTGCAGTACCTGACGGATATATTCATTTAATTTTGCAGTATCGTATGATACATTTTCATAATGACGTTCTACAGTCTTGTCTACCATGTATGTTTTAGGAGAAGAACCAAACATCTGGTCTACTGCCAAGTCGAACGGACGTACGCCATCAGCTTGTTCGAATGCAAAACGGTGATCGCCTGTTGTTTCTCCAACAACGTACATAGGAGAACGTTCGCGGTCGGCAATCTTCTGTACATGTTCGATTGCTTTTTCATCAATCAGCAATCCCATACGTTCTTGAGATTCGTTGGCAATAATTTCTTTTGCAGACAATGTTTCGTCGCCGATAGGAAGCTTGTCCATGTGAATCAGACCACCACAATCTTCTACTAACTCAGACAAACAGTTAACGTGTCCGGCCGATCCGTGGTCGTGGATAGAAACAATCGGATTTTCATCTTCTTCACACAATGCGCGTACTACGTTATAAGCACGTTTCTGCATTTCTGCATTGGCACGCTGTACAGCGTTCAACTCGATACCTGAAGAATAACGTCCTGTTTCTACAGATGATACAGAACCACCACCTAAACCGATGCGGTAGTTATCACCACCCATCACAACTACTTTATTACCAGCTTCGGGAGAACCCTTCAAGCAGTCGCGTTGTGTACCGTATCCAACACCTCCGGCAAGCATGATTACTTTATCGTAAGCATATTTTTCATTGTTTTCCTGGTGTTCGAAAGTAAGTACAGAACCACAAATAAGTGGCTGACCAAATTTGTTACCGAAGTCAGAAGCACCATTCGACGCTTTAATCAGAATTTGTTCAGGAGTCTGATACAGCCATTTGCGTACAGGAAGGATATTTTCCCATTCACGGCCTTCGTCTGTACGTGGGTATGAAGTCATATAAACAGCAGTTCCCGCAATAGGCCATGAACCTTTACCACCGCCCATACGGTCACGGATTTCTCCTCCTGTACCTGTAGAAGCACCATTAAATGGTTCTACGGTTGTCGGGAAGTTGTGTGTCTCTGCTTTCAGAGAGATAACTGTTTTTATATCTTTGATGATGAAATAATCGGAAGTTGAGTGATCCTTTGGAGCAAATTGTTCTACTACCGGACCTTCAGCAAATGCCACATTATCTTTGTAGGCAGAAATGATTTTGTTAGGATTTTCTTGAGTGGTTTTTTTGATCATCTGGAAAAGTGATGATTCCATTTCCTGTCCGTCGATGATAAATGTTCCACCAAATATTTTGTGGCGGCAGTGTTCTGAGTTGATTTGTGCAAATCCGAAAACTTCAGAGTCTGTCAGTTTTCTACCCAGGTCTTTTTCTACTTTCAGCAGATAGTCCATTTCTTCACGTGAAAGTGCAAGACCTTCCTGTTCGTTATATTCTTCTAGATTCTCAATGTAAACGATTGGCTGAGGCTTAATGTTTACATCGAATATTTTTTGATCCAGCCCGTGATACATACGTTGCAGCATCGGGTCATGATCTGCGTTTTCATCTTTTACCGGAAAATATTCCTCGATACGGCGGATGCCTTCCAGACCCATGTTTTGAGTAATTTCGACGGCATTTGTACTCCACGGAGTAATCATTTCACGTCGTGGACCGATGAACCAGCCTTTAAGGTTTTCTTCCACTTCTACAGTAGCGTCGCTGTACAGCCAACATAATTTCTTGATGTCTTCAGAGTTCAGTTCTTTACTACATTCGGTAGCAATTACACTGTTAGTGGGTGTTCTGAAAAATAGAATCATAGCACTTGTTTATGTTTGTTAAAATGATAATCTTATTATCGGAATAATGCAGTGCAAAGTTACATAAACTCCTTTTTGTACGAAAGAAAAACGAAACGAAATATAGGTACTTTATAAAAAAAGTAGCATCTTTGCACTATGAATTGGATAGAACAGGTTACTATACTGGATTTATTGGTGAAAGGGTTTATTGTTGGGGTAGTGGTTTCAGCTCCTCTTGGACCTGTGGGCGTACTTTGTATTCAGCGGACACTGAACAAGGGACGCTGGTTTGGTTTTGTAACAGGTTTGGGAGCTGCCTTAAGCGATATATGTTACGCCTTGATAACAGGGTACGGCATGAGCTTTATGGATGAACTGATTCTTAAACACCAGATTTTTCTTCAGATTGTTGGTAGTATAATGTTGCTGGCTTTCGGTATATATACTTTTCGCAGTAATCCGGTAAAATCTCTTCGCCCCACTTCTGCCAATCGTGGTACTTATCTTCATAATTTTATTACTGCTTTTTTTGTTACATTCTCCAACCCATTGATAATCTTTCTCTTTATTGGTTTGTTTGCCCGCTTTTCGTTTGTAATGCCGGGTAGTCCGTTGGGATTTCAATTGGTGGGATATCTCGCTATTATCATAGGAGCCTTGACATGGTGGTTTGGCATTACCTATTTTGTAAATAAGGTACGTACACGCTTTAATGTACGAGGTATTTGGATTTTGAATCGTATTATCGGCGTGGTAGTGATAATTGCTTCGATTATTGGTATCGTATTGGCTATTGCAGGAAAATCTTTATCTTGATATGTATATTTCTCAACAATTAAAACAACAGAATATTGCCGAATACCTGCTGTATATGTGGCAGGTGGAAGATTTGATTCGTGCTAACGGTTTTGATATAGAGCGGATTAAAAAAAATATTGTAGAGCCTTATCCTTCATTGTCTGAAGAGCAGAAAAAAGCATTGATACAATGGTATGCCGATCTTATTAATATGATGCATGATGAGGGGGTGATGGAAAAAGGGCATATCCAGATTAATAAAAATATAATCGTCTGGTTGACCGATTTGCATTTGCGTTTGCTGGCTTCTCCTAAATTTCCGTATTATAGCGCAGCTTATTATAAAGCCTTGCCTTTTATTGTGGAATTACGCTCAAAAGGAGCCGATAAAGATGTGCCTGAACTTGAAACTTGTTTTGATGCCATGTATGGTGTCCTGATGTTGAAGCTTCAGAAAAAGGAAATTACCGAAGGCACACAGAAAGCATTGAAAGTAATAGGAGATTTACTGGCTATGCTTGCCGGATATTATATAAAGGATAAACAGGGAGAACTGGATCTGGAATAAATCAAATAGTAAGATGAAGAATATTTTGATTACAGGAGCAAACGGACAATTGGGTAATGAAATGCGTTTGCTTGCAGAGGTTAATAAAGAGTATACATACTTTTTTACAGATGTTGCTGAACTGGATATATGTGATGAGCAGGCTGTGATGAATTTCGTAACTGATTATCAAATAGATATTATTGTGAATTGCGCAGCATATACTGCTGTTGATAAAGCGGAAGATGATAGAGAACTTTGTGACAAGCTGAATCATTTTGCTCCGGGATATTTGGCAAAGGCTATTCAAAGCCGTAGAGGATATCTGGTACAGGTTTCTACCGATTATGTTTTCGATGGTACTGCGCATATTCCTTATAAGGAAGAACAGGCTACTTGTCCTGACTCTGTTTATGGAACGACTAAACTTGCCGGTGAACAGGAGGCTATGAAATATTGTTCCAATACGATGATTATCCGTACTGCGTGGTTGTATTCTACTTTCGGAAATAACTTCGTGAAGACTATGATTCGTTTGGGTAAGGAAAAAGAAGCATTAGGAGTAATATTCGATCAGATTGGAACTCCTACTTATGCGCGTGATCTGGCTGTTGCTATTTTTGCAGCTATCAATAAAGGTATTGTTCCAGGTATATATCATTATAGTAATGAAGGAGTTTGTTCGTGGTACGATTTTACTCAGATGATTCATCATCTGGCTGGTATTGGAACTTGTAAACTTAGACCTCTTCATACGGAAGAATATCCTACAAAGGCGAACCGTCCTCATTATTCCGTACTCGATAAAACGAAAATTAAGGAAACGTATGGCATAGAAATTCCTTATTGGGTAGACAGCCTGAAAGAATGTATCGATAAACTGTTATCAAGATAAATAAAAAGGTAAATAGATAAATAAGAATGAACGCTGAAATAGAAAGAAGACGTACATTTGCGATTATTGCGCATCCGGATGCCGGTAAGACTTCGTTGACTGAAAAGTTATTGCTTTTCGGTGGACAGATTCAGGTGGCTGGAGCTGTTAAGTCGAATAAGATTAAGAAAACTGCGACATCCGACTGGATGGACATCGAAAAGCAACGTGGTATATCTGTAACAACTTCTGTGATGGAGTTTGATTATCACGACTATAAAATCAACATTCTAGATACTCCGGGACACCAGGACTTTGCGGAAGATACTTACCGTACACTTACTGCTGTAGATAGTGTTATTATTGTTGTGGATGGTGCAAAGGGTGTGGAAACGCAGACACGTAAGCTGATGGAAGTATGTCGTATGCGTAACACTCCTGTTATTATTTTCGTCAACAAGATGGACCGTGAAGCAAAAGATCCGTTCGACTTGTTGGATGAACTGGAAGAAGAACTGGTTATCAATGTTCGTCCTCTGACATGGCCTATTGAAAGCGGTCCTCGTTTTAAGGGGGTATATAACATCTACGAACAGAAGTTGAATTTGTTTCAGCCTTCCAAGCAGGTAGTGACTGAAAAAGTAGAAGTTGATATCCATACAGAAGACCTGGATAATCATATTGGTACACCACTTGCTGATAAATTGCGTGGTGAGCTGGAACTGATTGACGGAGTATATCCGGCTTTCAATGTAGACGAATACCTGAAAGGCGAATTGGCACCTGTATTTTTCGGTTCTGCATTAAATAACTTCGGTGTGCAGGAATTGTTGGATTGTTTCGTCGAAATTGCACCTAGTCCTCGTCCAGTACAAGCAGAAGAGCGTGCTGTAATGCCAGATGAGCCAAAGTTTACAGGTTTTGTCTTTAAGATTACGGCAAATATTGACCCGAACCATCGTTCATGTGTTGCTTTCTGTAAGGTTTGTTCGGGTAAGTTTACTCGTAATACGCCTTATTTACATGTACGCCATAACAAGACGATGCGTTTTTCTTCGCCTACTCAGTTTATGGCACAGCGTAAGACTACGGTCGATGAGGCTTGGGCTGGTGATATTATTGGATTACCTGATAACGGAATATTTAAGATCGGAGATACATTGACCGAAGGAGAAGTGCTTCATTTTAAAGGCTTGCCCAGCTTCTCTCCTGAAATGTTCAAGTATATAGAAAATGCTGACCCGATGAAAACCAAGCAGTTGAATAAGGGTATTGATCAGCTGATGGACGAAGGTGTTGCTCAGTTGTTTGTCAATCAGTTTAATGGTCGAAAGATTATCGGAACAGTAGGTCAGTTGCAGTTTGAAGTTATTCAGTATCGTCTGGAGAATGAATACAATGCTAAGTGCCGTTGGGAACCTATCAGTCTGTATAAAGCATGCTGGATAGAAAGTGATGATCCGGCTGAACTGGAAGCCTTCAAGAAACGTAAATACCAGTATATGGCGAAAGACCGTGAGGGACGTGATGTATTCCTGGCCGATAGCGGTTATGTTCTTCAGATGGCCCAGATGGACTTCAAGCATATTAAATTCCATTTTACGAGTGAGTTTTAAAGGAAACAATGATTTCAAATTTTTTGTTCTTCCTATATTTTATACCCCGAAAAAATTCGGGGTATATTTTTATGCATTTTAATAAGACTTTTCTATATTTGTTGAACTGTTATTTTTTGTAAAAAATATCTGCTTGCTTTAGGAATCATTCGTTGGTGATTGTCCTTTAATAAAAGGGGTTATTGTATTTAATATGGAAGAAAACCAAAATAATATGGAGGATTTGCTTCTTGCTTATTATGAAGGGCAAGGAACAGAAGAAGAACGGGCTAGAGTTGAATCATGGATTCATGAGTCAGAAGAAAATCACCAAATAGCTCGGCAAGTCGGGATGCTTTGTCTGGCAACTGATACACTTAAGATGAGTGAAAAAATAGATACAGAAAAAGCTTTAAAGAAGGTAAAGAGGAAGATTACGGTTCAAAAGAGAATAATTAGATGGGACTGGTTGCAGCGTGCTGCTGCTATACTTTTTCTTCCAGTACTTGCTGCCTTATTGATGGAGTATTGGGTGCATAGAGATAACGAAATTCAAATGTTGGAAGCAAGAACGAGTCCTGGTATGACAGCTAAAATTGTTTTACCGGATAGTTCTGTAGTATGTTTGAATTCTAATTCTGAATTACGCTATCCTTCTTCTTTTCGAGGGGAAGAAACGCGTAAAGTGGAATTACAAGGAGAAGCATATTTTGATGTGTATAGAAATCCTGATAAAAAATTTATAGTATCAGCTCCGGGTAAAACTCAAGTAGAGGTTTTGGGTACTAGCTTTAATATAGAAGCATATCAAGAGGAGCCGGAAGTGACAGTTACATTGGTAAAAGGTAAAGTTGTTTTTGGTTATAATTTGTCAGGAGAAAGTAAGCGGATATCCTTAACTCCAGGACAAAAAGTAATTTATGATGTAAAAAATGCTGCTGCAAAGCTAGATAAAACATCTTGTCTAGTGGAAACGGCATGGAAAGACGGAAAGGTTATATTTAGTAATACACCTTTAAAAGAGGCATTACATGCTTTAGAAAAACGCTATAATGTGAAGTTCATATTAAGTAATCCTCATTTGGATGGAGCTTTTACTGGTACCTTTACAAATCAGCGTTTAGAAACAATTTTGGAGTATTTCCGGATTTCATCTGCTATACAATGGAGATATGTAGATAGTCATGATAAGTTGAATCAAAGAACTGAGATAGAAATATATTAAAAAAAGGAAGCATACCTAATTTTACATAAGGGTATGCTTCTTTTGTAATTGATTTTATGGAAATGTTGTTTGGCGCCAAACATTTCCTATCAATTCTAACTTTAATTCTCAAGTATAAAGGTAAGCATTTGAATGATGTATTCCAAATTTTGAGAAACTATTTATTGTTTTATTTCAATACTAAAAGCCTGTTTGATTTTATATACAAAAAAGCGTATAAAACTAAACAGGCTTTTTTGTATTTTATAACTCAGAAATCAAAGGCTTTTAATAATAAAAAATAAGGCTGGTTTATTTTTTTATGAAAATGACAATTTTATAGCAAATATTTTTTTCTTAGATAAAGTACTGTATAACAAATGTTTAATAAAATATTTTTTAAGAAAGTAAAAAAAACTTCATATTTGTTTAGGAACAGTTGGTTGTTCTTTGTCATATATATGTAAAGACTTTCTTAAAAAAACAATAATGGAAAGGTAGATAATAAGAAAGTTAAAAGTTTAATAACCTATAAAAAATATTTATGATAACACATTTATTGATATTAGTAGATACTTCTTAAGCCTAATCAGTTTCCGGTTATTAAAATAAGATATTGGCGTATCTTTCTTTAATATACTCAACGTTGACCGGTAGTGATGTAAAATACAAATCTAACTTTAATTCTCATTTATAACTGACAATGGAAAAAGAATGTAACTCATTTTCGGGGTTTGGGATTATCAAAAAAATTCAATGGCTTACCTCGATAAAATCTTCACGAACTATGAAACTATCTGTTCTCCTATCTCTTTGTTCTTTAGGAATAAGTTATGCTTCAGATCTATATGCACAAGAGGTAACTGTGAGTATAGAGGCAAAAAATGAAACGGTAGCAGAAATTCTTAAAGACATTGAAGCGCAGTCGGGATATGATTTCTTTTATAATAATAAACTTGTTAATGTAAATCGTCGTGTTTCTGTTTCATCAAAAAAAGGAGATATATTCGATGTTTTAAATCAGGTGTTTGATGGAACTGATGTCACTTATTCTGTACTTGATAAAAAGATTGTTTTGTCTACGAGAGAGATAGACTCTCGTGTTACTTCTTCTAGTTCACAGCAATCTTCTCATTATACAGTAAAAGGGAAAGTGGTAGATGCTAATGGGGAACCTATAATTGGCGCTACTATCGTAGAAGTTGGTACTGCAAACGGTACAGTAACAGATTTTGATGGTAATTTCACTTTAAATGTATCTGGTACAAATGCGAAGTTGGATATATCTTATATTGGTTATAAGAAAGTTGTACTATCGGCAACATCAAAATCATTGTCAAATATTGTTTTGAAAGAAGATACGGAAGTACTTGATGAAGTTGTTGTTGTTGGATATGGCACACAGAAAAAAGTAAATTTGACAGGTTCTGTTAGTCAAGTTACAGAGGAGGCTTTTCAATCTCGTCCGGTTCAAAACGTAACTCAAGCTTTACAAGGAGTTGTTCCTGGCATGAATGTAAGTGTAGGAGACAATGGTGGTATGTTAAATAGTACACCTTCTGTTTCTATTCGTGGAGCGGGTACAATTGGAAGTGGTTCTACCGCATCTCCTTTAGTTCTGATTGATGGAGTAGAAGGAAATATGAATATGTTGAACCCTCAAGATATAGAAAGTATTTCTGTATTGAAAGATGCAGCATCAGCTTCAGTATATGGTTCTCGTGCTCCTTTCGGAGTTATTTTGATAACAACAAAGAAAGGTAAAGAAGGAAAGGCAACTGTTAGTTATTCAAATAATTTTCGTTGGAATAGTCCGTTGAATCAACCGGAAACTATGGATTCCTATCGTTTTGTACATTATTTGAATGATGCTAAAACAAATGCAGGTCAGGCACCTCAATTCAGTCAACAAGTAATAGATAATATAGCAGCTCGTAATAGAGGAGAAATAGGTCTTGTAGTTCCGATAACGAATAACGGTACATATAGTTTTGGAGAAGCTAATGCTGATACAGACTGGTATAAATTACATTATAAAGATTGGGCACTTTCTCAAGAACATAGTTTATCCGTTAGTGGAGGTACAGATAAGTTAAACTACTATGTATCTGGTAATTTTATGGATCAAGAAGGTCTACTAAGATATGCGAATGATAGCTATTATCGTTATACATTAAATGGAAAAATTTCAGGAAAAATTAATAAATATATAAGTTTTTCTTACAATACTAAATGGTTTAAGACTAACTATGATGCACCTTCTTATTTAACAGGTTTGTTTTTTCATGAGATATTAAGACGTTGGCCGAATTATCCTGCTATTGATCCTAATGGTTATCCAATTCAGCAAAGTCAGATTATTCACTTACAAGATGGAGGAAGGCAGAAAGAAGATAATAATCAAATTATGCAACAGCTTTCTGTAGTCATTAATCCTTTACCGGGGTGGAATATTCATTTAGAAGGAAATGCGCGAATTAGTACAGCTTTCAAACATACAGATATTGAGGCACTTCAAGCTCATGATGCATATGGAAAACCGTATGACATTCCATCTAATAATAAATTAGTAGCAGGACAATCTCGTGTGACGGAAACAGCTTCCAAAACAGATTTTTATACGGTGAATATTTATAGTGACTATTCACGTCAGTTTGAAAATCATTATTTTAAAGTTATGGCTGGTTTTAATGCAGAAGTAAATAATGCTCGTAGTCTGAGTGGGCAACGTGATGGAATTATATCAAGTGATGTACCTACGTTAAATACAGCGACATTGGAAGATTTAGCTACTGGTGGGTATAGTGATTGGGCCACTGCTGGTTTCTTTGGTCGCATCAACTATAATTATAAAGAACGTTATTTGTTGGAGTTGAATGGACGTTATGATGGAACTTCTCGCTTTTTGCGTGACCAGAGATGGAATTTTTTTCCTTCGTTTTCTGCAGGATGGAATGTTGCTAAAGAAAATTTCTGGAAACCAATGGAAAAATGGGTAAATATGTTAAAATTTAAGGCTTCTTGGGGTGAATTAGGAAATCAGAATACTTCTTCGCTTTATCCTTTTTTCGAAACAATGCCGTTAACGATAGGTAAAGGTAAATGGTTGTTGGATGGAGCTTTGACCAATACAGCTGGTATACCAGCTTTGGTTAGTACTTTGCTTACTTGGGAGCGTGTTCGTTCATTCAATATCGGTTTAGATTTTGGAATGTTTTCTAATCGTTTAACAGGTAGTATTGAGTATTTCAAGCGTAAAACATTAGACATGCTAGGTCCGGCTCCTCAGTTACCAGCTGTTTTAGGTATTGCTGTTCCTAAAACAAATAATGCTGATATGCAATCTGTTGGTTTTGATTTTGATATTCAATGGAGAGATAGAATAGGAAAAGTAGATTATGGAATTAAATTTAATTTATCAGATGCGCAAGCAAAAGTTCTTCGTTATCCTAACACAACTGATGCGATAGGTGATTGGTATGTAGGTAAGTTAAGTGGAACGTATTGGGGGTATGTTACTAAAGGTATCGCAAAAACAGATGAGGAGATGCAAGAGCATTTGGCATCCTTGCCTAATGGAGGACAAAATAAAATTGGAAGTAAGTGGGGAGCTGGTGATATTATGTATGTTGATGTTAATGGTGATGGACAAATCAGTCCTGGACAAAATACATTATCAGATCATGGAGATAAGACTATCATTGGAAATTCAACACCTCGTTTTAATTATGGTATTATATTGGATGCTGCGTATGCAGGTTTTGATTTTTCAATGTTTTTTCAAGGTGTAGGTAAACGGGACTTCATGCCGCAAGCAGGACAACAAGGAGCTATGTTCTGGGGAGTAGTAAATAATTTATATCAATGTACAGCATTGGAGGAACATTGGGATTATTTCCGTCCTGAAGGACATCCTATGGGAGCAAATCTGGATGCATACTATCCGCGCCCTGATATTTCGACTTCTAAAAACCAACAGGCACAAACTCGTTATTTACAGAATGCTGCTTATATTCGTTTGAAGAATGTCCAAATAGGATATACATTACCTAAAGCATGGGCGAATAAGTTACATTTAAATAAGTGTAGAATTTATGTTTCTGGAGATAATTTATGGACTGGAACAAAACTTGCAAGTATGTTCGATCCAGAAGCATTAGGTAATATGGATAGTTGGGGCGCAGGTAAAACCTATCCATTGTCGAAAGTTATTTCATTTGGTTTAACTGTTAATATGTAATGTTATTTTGTTATGAAGCAAAAATATTTTCAAATAAAAGTGGTTGTTCTATCATTGGGAATGTTTGCATTTACTTCTTGTAACGATTTTTTAGATAGAGAGCCTTTAGATAAAATTACTCCAGAAATTTATTTTGCAAATGAAGGAGATCTGGCAGCTTATTCTTTAGGTTGTTATAATTTTGCAACATATAATCCGGATGAATTTTCTATAGGTCCGATGGCTAATGACAATGGTACTGATAATCAGGCTGCAAGTAGTGGTAATACGGCATTATGGGTACCTGGGGAAAAAAGGGTTCCTGAAAAGGATGGTGCATGGGACTTCACGGCAATACGCAAGGCAAATTATTTCTTTGAACGTGTTTTACCCAAATATGAGGCAGGAACGATTTCTGGAAGTGAAGAAAATATTCGTCATTATATTGGTGAGATGTATTTTATGCGTGCGTACAATTATTATAGTAAATTAGTATCATTGGGAGATTTTCCTATTATAACAGAAACTTTGCCAGATGATCATGAAACTTTAACTAAAGCAAGTATACGTCGTCCACGTAATGAAGTAGCTCGTTTTATTTTGGATGACTTAGATAAAGCAATTAATATGATGCTAGAGACAAGTCCTAATGGAAAGAATCGTTTATCGAAGAAAGTTGCATTATTATTTAAATCTCGTGTTGCTTTGTTTGAAGGGACTTGGTTGAAGTATCATAAAGGTACTGATCGTGTACCTGGGGGACCGGGATGGCCTGGGGCCAAAATGGACTATAATAAAGATTTTAAAATAGATATTGATAAAGAAATTCAGTTTTTTCTAACAGAGGCAAAGAAGGCTGCTGAACAAGTAGCTGATGCAGTAACATTAACAGAAAGTACAGATGTGGTTAATCCGGTGGATGGCAATCCTTATGGATGGAATCCGTATTTTGAAATGTTTGGTGCTGTAGATATGGAGCCTATAAATGAAATTTTGATGTGGAGAGCTTATGATGCATCATTGGGTGTTGGACATTCGGTTGGTGTATATTTATCTAAAGGAGGTGGAAACTTAGGTTATACTCGTGGTATGGTAGATGCTTTCTTGATGCAAAATGGTTTGCCTATTTATGCTGCTAATTCAGGGTATCAGGGTGATGTCGATTTGGAGAAGTTTAAAATAGATAGAGATAGACGTTTGCAATTGTTTATTGCAGCTCCTACTGATACGTTGAGATTATCTTCTTCTAGTGTTGAAGGCTTGGCTTTTGAAGCTCCGTTGATTTTAAATCCGGAAGCTGAAAGAGTTCCTACCGGCTATGCTCCACGTAAATTTTTAAATTATGATCCCAATCAATATCCTACCTATTCAGGGAAAGTTAATAGCTATGGTTGTATTGTTTTTAGAGGTGTAGAAGCCTATTTGAATTATATAGAAGCTGTATATGAGTTAAATGGGAGCTTAGATGCTAAAGCTATTGATTACTGGAAAGCTATCAGACGTCGAGCTGGAGTTTCTGATGATTTAGAAGTTACAATTAATACTACTGATTTATCAAAAGAAAATGATTGGGCAAAATATTCTGGCAATGAGCTAATTTCTCCTACATTATTTAATATTCGTCGTGAACGTCGTATTGAGCTTATGAGTGAAGGATTTAGAATGGGAGATTTAAAAAGATGGCGTTCATTAGATAATGTGAAAAATTATCAAATTGAAGGATTTAATTTGTGGGGAGGAGAAATTGAAAAAATGTATGAAGGGAAACTAATTCCTACAGGTACTCCCAATAAAGTAGCAAATGTTTCAAGTAAAGAGATCAGTGGAACCACTTATCTTCGTCCTTATCAGGTTGTAACTAAGAATAACCTCTTGTTTGATGGATATACATGGTGTGATGCCAATTATCTGGAGCCGATAGCTGCCATTCATTTTGTCTTAACTTCACCTGATACTAATAATCCAGATGCATCTGTAATTTATCAAAATCCTGGTTGGCCAAAGATTGCTAATGAATCGGCTATTGGGTATTGATATAAGAGAAATGATGGATGTTAAAGTAAACTGAATAAATAGACATTTTTATGAAAAATATTAATTTAAATAGAAAAAAATATATAGGATTGTGTGTCTTATGTTCACTAGTAATGCTATTTACTGGATGTAAAGATGATACAAAAATTCCTTCTGAATTTTTTCCTGAACAGTTTTTTGTAGTGGAAACTGGGCATGAGTTGAATATTGACACAAAGTCTTCTTTTGATATTATAATTAATGCCTCTTCTTCATGGGAAGCTTCTACAAATGTTTCTTGGTGCCACTTAGAGAAAAGTTTGTTTAGTGGGCGAGATACCTTGACTGTTGCTGTTGATGCAAATCGTGGAAAAGAGGAAAGATATTGCTATATAAAGATTAATACTTTCTTTAAAGATAATCCTGTAATTGATTCTGTGCTAGTGATACAACCGGTCAATACTTTGCCTGCATTGGAAGTTTCACCTATGGGGGACAAAGAGGTCTTTTATAAGGGAACAGAGTTTGATTTGAATGTATTATATAATTATGGAGTAGATTTCCGTATTGATTATCTAGCTGGAGGAGAAGGATGGATTAAGACTACTCCTGCTTCTTTCAAAGATTCAGAAGCTGTAATAGAAGTTCCAATGCATGTAACAGTGGAACCCAATATGGAAGGGACGGAGAATCGTGAAGCTGATTTGATTTTTGTAAATACGCAGGACCAAAATGTTTGTAAGATTCATATTACTCAGAGTTTCCCTATTCCTGCAATTTTAGGATTTTCTGATGATTTCCAAACAGCTACAACTACAGGACAACCTTATGTGAAAGATGGATGGACCTTCCAAAGTAACCCCAAAGGGACCTTACTATTTAAGCAATTTAATAATTCAGCTCAGGCATTACTTATAAATGGAAGTACTACTTCTCGAGCAGAAGGTTTTGCTATTTTCCCTGTATTTAACATTGCTGATATGCAAAATAAAGTATTTTCATATACATGGGGAGCTGGAAATAAGAATCCAGCTTTAGATGGTGATGTATTCCAATTAGTTGGTTCATTGGACTATGAAGGTGATGCTTTTAGTGCACATTGGGAAATAATACAAGATTTGACTAATACGGCTGAAGCTCCTGCTATCTCTTTACCTAATAAAAAGGTTGAAGTAAATTTGGGAACTTCAAAATTTGCAAATGAAAAGCGGGTTTATTTGGCTCTTCGCTATGTGGGAGGAGGTCATGCCTATAGATTCGATAATTTAAAGATTGGAGATATAGAATAAAAGGTAATAAAAGATTGTTGTTACATTGAATGAAAAAGAGACCTGGACTATGGTCTGTATAAAACATAGTTTTAGGTCTCTTTCTTTATGTCTTATAATAAATTTTGAATACTTATGAAGAACATTTTAATTATACTTCTATTGGTTGTTAATTTGTCTATGGTTATTTCTCAACCTATAACTGCTAAAGAAAAGGATTTTATAAGTTTGGCTTACGTATCTTTATCTATGTTAAACATGCATAAGCTAGAGGCTTCAGAAGTGAAACCTTTACTTGATAAGTATAACTGGAACGGCATTTCGGATGTAGCATTGATAAATGGTGTTTTTATGACTGGGAAAGATGGAAGTATTATTACTTCTTGGAATAGAGATGAATGGCCTGCCGTATTCGATGGAATAGATTATAAAGGTGATTCTATTGATGAACAAAAACAAAGGGAAATGCTTTGCTCAAAGAAAGTTGTAAAGGAAGTAGTGAAGTATTTTAAAAAGAAGGGTATTGACATTTGGCTTAGTCAAACTCCTTATTGTTGGTTGACGGGAGGCAGTCTTGGTGTGGTGTTGGAAGATCATGAAAAGACTATGCTTTACGCTCATCGCTTGAATCGTTTTGCACGTAAATTTGGCTGTGTAGGTTTGGACTTTGATTTTGAATTTCCTCCAACAGAACGTCAGGCACAAGGATATAGAGAATTGATGCAAGAAAGTAAACGTTTGGGTATGAAAGTTTCTGTATGTGCGATTCAGCCAACTGTTGATAAGTCTTATCAAGATAATTGTTTTCCGGATGATGCCGTTGTAAATAGTCATGAGGGGAAGTATATGAAATGGGAAAAGATTGTAGGTGAAGGAATTGTAGATAATATTAATGTTATGCAGTATTTAGCCTACAATCCTCAGCTGAAGCGGATGGATGTTAATGTTAAGTATGAGAAAATGAGCATTTGGGAGAAAGCCTATCCAGAAGAATTTACTTCTAGCAGGAAAGTTAATATGCTGTGTGGTATAGGTTATTATTCGTTTATGCTTCCTGAAGCAAAAGTTGGTAAAAATATTAGAGGAAAAGGAACTTTGAATTTTAATCAATTATATGAAAAGTATGGACAGGCTGCATATACGGATGGATTGGTAGGAGGAGAACATGCAGTATGGACTACAGACGATGTACGTAATATCGTAAGAACAGCCAAGGCAAAAGGATGGAAAGGAGTTTTTACATGGTTAGTTACTCATGATTTTACGTTAGAGCATCCATTGAAATATAACAGACAGCAGGCTTTAGCTGAGGAGGTTGGGAATATATGGAAAGATAAATAAATTATAAAATATGTTGGAGAATTGTATTTTTCACTTATTAAAGATAAGAAGTCAGTTCATTCCGAATAGTTTACAATGTGCAATAGTTTTTGTTATAAGTTTGTCACTCTCTGTATCAGCACAGACATTACAAGTACAGGGATTTGTACATGAACAATCAAGGATGACTGATTATGTTTGGCCAACTGATGGAGAAGTATTAGAAAACTTGGGTAAATGGCGTGATCAAAAATTTGGTGTACTATTACATTGGGGGCTTTATTCTGTTCCTGGGATTGTGGAGTCATGGTCTATTTGTTCAGAGGATGTAGATTGGATAACACGTAAGGGAAATATGGATTATGATGAGTATAAGAAATGGTATTGGGGATTAAAGGATAGTTTGAACCCAATTAATTTTAATCCGGATGCATGGGCAGATATAATGAAAGATGCTGGTATGAAATATATGGTGTTTACAACAAAACATCATGATGGATTTTGTATGTTTGATTCAAAGTATACAGACTTTTCAATTGCTCATGGACCGTTTTCTACTGATTCACGAAAGGATGTAGCTTGGTATGTGTTTGATGCATTTAGGAAAAAAGAATTTATGATTGGTTGCTATTTTTCTAAACCAGATTGGCATTGTCATTGGTTTTGGAACCCTTATTTTGCAACTCCACAGCGTGGCATCAATTATAAAAAAGAAAGACATCCTGACTGGTGGAAGAAATATCAGGAATTTACTGCAAATCAATTGGATGAGTTGACTTCAGACTATGGGCATTTGGATATCCTTTGGTTAGATGGAGGCTGGATAACGGGAAGTGATATAAATTTGGATGAAATATTGAAGAAAGCACGGAAAAGACATCCGGGATTAATTTCTGTAGATCGAAGTATCAGAGGAAAGAATGAAAATTACCAGACTCCGGAAAGAGGTATTCCGGATGAGCAATTGGATTATCCATGGGAAAGTTGTATTCCATTAAGTAATGATTGGGGATGGGTACCCAATGCTTCTTTTAAATCTCCGAGGAAAGTTATTACTTTATTAGCGGAAATTGTAGCAAAAGGTGGTTGTTTCCTTTTAGGAGTAGGACCAACTCCAGATGGCCTTATTGAAAAATCTGTAGAGAATTGTTTACATGAAGTAGGAAACTGGTTACGAGTAAATGGGGAAGCTATATACGGAACTTGTATTATACCGATGTATCATGATGGAAAAGTTTGGTTTACAGGTAATAAAAATGGAAAAACGATCTATGCTATTTATACGGTAGAAGAGGGGGAAGGCTTGCCTTCTGTTATTTCGTGGACAGGCAATCTTCCTAAAGGGGAAATAGTATTGTTACAAAATGGGAAAAGAGTTAATTATAAAGTGAAGAACGGTAAGGTTACATTGCAAGTACCTGAAGGCATTTGTGTGGAGTCTTTGGCTTTTCGCTTTGAAAAGAAATGATTTATTCGTACAAATTTTCCAAAAACATCAAGAAGAATTCCTTAAGATATGCTGAAAGTTTTCAATAGAATAATATAAATCATTCTTTTTGCCTTTCACGCCCTTCACCATTCTTGTTTGACAGGACTGATTTAAGTAAAATGTATTTTTATAATAAGTTCATTAGGTTATGTGTGAAGGGCAAATAGGGCATTTAAAAACACTTAGTTGTTGGTTGTTAGGGGCAAAAGTTAAACTTTATTCATATGACAAAAATTTCATATTTAGGTTTTAGGAACCTATACATTGGATTTGTCATATAAATGAAGCTATGTGTGATTGATGCATATCTTTATTTTAAATATTATATGGTTTATGGTTAGCTTATAAATTTAATAAATATGAAGAGGATATTCCTTTTGTTGGAAAATAATCTTTCTGATTGATCAACGAATCTACATCCTTATTTTATACTGTATGAACGATTTTTATTTAGTTGTATGTAAATTCAAATTCTTGGAAAAACAATTTTGCTTTGTAAAATGGATTACTTATGAACATGAAGAAAATACTTTTAGCGGGAATATGTTTTTGTACGGCACAGCTTTTTGCTGTCCCCCGCCATACTATTTATGTATCTCCCAATGGTAATGACAATGCAGTTGGATCTTTGTCAAAACCATTACGTACTGTAGAAGAGGCACTTCGTCAAGCCAAGGAAATAGATGTGAATGTTCCTGTAGATATTGTCCTTCGTGCTGGAGTATATGAACAAGCTAAAACATTAGAAGTAAATAGAAGTAACCTTGCCATATATCCATATGGAATAGATAAAGTAATAATATCAGGAGGAAAGAAACTACTTCCATCTAATTTGAAGAAGGTGAAAGATTCTGATGTATTGGAACGCTTGCAGCCACAAGTACGGAAATATATAAAAGAAATTGATTTTGCTTCTTTAAATGAAAAGCTGATAGGGCTTCATGCTGTGGGATTTGGGCGTCCTAGTATTTCTGCATGGACAGAAGTTTTTATAGGCGGTAAGCCTTTGAATTTATCGCGTTGGCCTAATGACTCTACTGTGCTGATAGGGAAGATTAAGGAGTCTGGCATTGCAAAAAATGGGGAAAAGGTTTCTTTCCCAATATTTAGTTATTTGGAGGACCGGCCTTCTTCATGGAAGAACTCTGATGAGTTGTGGATTGGTGGATATTTTGCCCATGGGTATGCAGATGATATGATTAAAGTAGAACGAATTGATACCATTTCCAAAATGATTTATACGGCTCAGCATACATTGTATGGTTTTATGACTGGTGCTCCTTTTCGTAGATGGTTTGCTTTGAATTTATTGGAAGAGTTAGATATGCCAGGTGAATATGTTGTAGATGAGAAGAGACAAAAGATATATGTTTACTTGGCGAAAGACAGAGTGGAAGATGTGCAGTTTTCTTTTTTGGATGCTCCCATTATGGCAATAGAAAACTGTAATAATGTGAAAATTAAAGGCATAACATTTGAGTATGGTCGTCAGATTGGAATATATATGGAAAATACGAATCAAGTAATCGTTTCAGAATGTACGATACGTAATATGGGGGGGGCAGGTATCTGTATTGGACGAGGAAGTTTGCTTGAAGGAAATGTAGAAGGAAATAAGAAAGGAGGAGAACCTTTATCCCGTCAGATAGGTGATTTGATGGGAAAAATATATGATGACCCTCTTTTTGACCGTAAAGCAGGAACTGAAAATGGAATTGTGAACTGCCTTATATATAATGTGGGTGCTGGAGGTATCAACATGGGAGGAGGAAATCGTACGACGTTAGAGCATGGTAATAATTATGTGGAAAATTGTCGGATTCATTCTTTTAATCGAATTGAGAAATCCTATCGTCCGGGTATATGGTTGGATGGAGTTGGAAATAGAATATCAAAGTGTGATATTTATGATGCTCCTAGTATGGCAATTTTATTCCATGGCAATGACAATATTATAGAGTTATGTAATATTAGTCGTGTATGTAATGAAATAGATGATCAGGGAGCTGTATATTATGGACGTGACCCGTCGGAGCTAGGCAATGTAATACGCTATTGCTATTTTCATGATTTCAGTACTCGGCATCGTGTGTCTGCAACTTATCATGATGATGGTGCTTGTGGAGCAGAAGTATATGGAAATATTTATTGTAGGGCAGGGTCCGTTCCTGTCTTAATAGGAGGAGGACACTACAATCATTATAAAAACAATATATTTATGGAGTGTCCGGTTGCAATACATATTGATGCTCGTATGCAAAAGTGGGGGAAATTTATGATTGAAAAAGGAGGAGTGATAGATAGTCGTTTAAACCGAGTGAATTATACACAGCCTCCTTACAGTGAGGTTTATCCGAATTTGGTGTCTTACTGGGATATGGATCCATCTTATCCGCAGCATAATATAATAGAGGGAAATTTGTTTTATAATATAAACAATGTAGTAAGAGGAGAAACTCAGTGGCTGGAACTAAAAAACAACTGGAGTACTTCTCTAAATCCAGGTTGGGTGGATGTGACTGATCCGCTGAAAGGATTCAGGCCAGATGCTCTTGTATATAAAAATATTCAAGGTTTTGAGAAAATACCATTTGATAAGATAGGATGTGATTTGCCTTATGAGATTTCGGAAGAAAATCGTATGGTGAGAATCATGTCGTATAATGTACATAATGCAATTGGTATGGATGGTAAAACTGATTGTAATAGAATTGCAGATATAATTACATCGGTTAATCCTGATGTTGTAGCTATTCAGGAAGTGGATAGTATGACCATTCGTAGTAAAAGGAAAGATATATTAGGTGAAATTGCAAAGCAAACAGGAATGAAAGCAACATTTGCTGAAGCTATTCCATATCAGGGAGGAAAATATGGCATTGGTATTTTATCGAAAGAAAAACCAATTCGAGTGAAACGGGTTCCACTCCCAGGTAGAGAGGAGGCACGGACGATGGTGTTGGCTGAGTTTAATGATTATGTTTTTGTTGCTACTCATTTTTCTTTAACTAAAGCTGATCAAGAGTTATCAATACCTCTGATTTTAAATGAATTAAGACCATATAATAAACCCATATTTTTTGCAGGAGATATGAATTCCGTACCAAATTCTAAAGTACAAAAAGATTTGCGTAAGTATTTTAACGTATTAACCGCAGGTGATTGGCTTACTTGTAATGGTACTTGTATTGATTTTATTTATGAATATAAGGAAAATGCGAAAATGTCTCCAGTATTACATAAAGAAATGATAAAGGATTATATAGCTTCAGATCATTGTCCGATATATGTAGATGTGATGTTAGCAAAGTAATAAAATTAAACTTTGTAAAGATAATACTTTAGGTAATTCTCTTTATAACAAGATATGATTAATATAAGTTTTAAATTTATGATAATATGAAAAGCATAAAAAAATTAATTTATGGTAGTAGTGCTTTGTTTGTGTTAGCAAGTTGCAGTACAAAGCAGCAAATGGAAAACAAGCCATTGAATATTGTATATATCATGACAGATGATCATACAGCGCAGATGATGAGTTGCTATGATACTCGTTATATGGAAACACCTAATCTTGATCGTATAGCTGCTGATGGAGTACGTTTTACTAATAGTTTTGTTGCTAATTCGTTGAGCGGTCCTAGTCGTGCTTGTATTTTGACGGGTAAACATAGTTGTCAGAATAAATTTTATGATAATACGACTTGTGTGTTTGATACAGCTCAACAGACCTTTCCAAAACTTTTACAAAAAGCCGGATATCAAACGGCTTTATTTGGTAAATTGCATTTAGAGAGTTTACCGGTAGGATTTGATTATTGGGAAATATTACCAGGACAGGGCGATTATTATAATCCGGACTTTATCACAATGGATAATGATACGGTTCAGAAGCATGGTTACGTGACGAATATCATTACTGATGATGCTATTGACTGGATGGAAAATAAGCGTGATAAAAATAAGCCTTTTTGTTTGATGATTCATCATAAAGCGATTCATCGTAACTGGATGGCTGATACGTGTAATTTGAAATTGTATGAAGATAAAACATTCCCGCTTCCAGATAATTTCTTTGATGATTATAAAGGACGCCCGGCTGCTGCAACACAAGAAATGAGTATTGTGAATGACATGGATATGATTTATGATTTAAAGATGTTACGTCCGGATAAAAAGACTCGCTTAAAATCATTGTATGAACAATTTATCGGTAGAATGGATGAGGCTCAACGTGCAGCATGGGATGCTTTTTATGGTCCGATTATTGATGACTTTTATAAGCAGAATCTACAAGGAAAGGACTTGGCAAATTGGAAATTTCAACGTTACATGCGTGATTATATGAAGACTGTCAAATCGTTGGATGATAATGTAGGACGTGTACTTGATTATTTGGAAGAAAATGGATTATTGGATAATACATTAGTTGTTTATACTTCTGATCAGGGATTCTATATGGGTGAGCATGGGTGGTTTGATAAACGTTTTATGTATGAAGAGTCTATGCATACCCCTTTAATAATGCGTTTACCGAAAGGATTTGATCGTAGAGGAGATATTACAGAAATGGTTCAGAATATTGATTATGCTCCTACATTTCTTGAATTAGCTGGGGTAGAAGTACCAGAAGATATTCAAGGCCTGTCATTGCTTCCATTGTTAAAAGATGAGCATCCGAAGGATTGGCGTAAATCTTTATATTACCACTTCTATGAATATCCCGCAGAGCATATGGTAAAACGTCATTATGGAGTGCGTACAGATCGCTATAAATTAATTCATTTTTATAATGATATTGATGAATGGGAATTATTTGATTTAAAAAACGATCCTTCTGAAATGAATAATTTGATTGATAATCCGGATTATGCAGATGTGTTAGACAGCATGAAAATTGAATTGAATAAATTACAAGTTCAATATAAAGACGTGGTATTTGAGAAGTAATAGTTATGAAGAATTATATAATTGGTTTATTATCGGGGCTGCTGTGTGTCGCTCCGGTAATAGCCCAAAATAGGTTAGCTGAACCATCTCGAGTACAGTTGGAGTGGCAACGGATGGAAACTACTGCTTTTGTACATTTTAGTGTCAATACTTATACGGATATGGAATGGGGATATGGGAATGAATCTCCTCAACTATTTAATCCGGAAAAGTTGGATTGTCGTCAATGGGCACGTACTTGTAAAGAAGCAGGTTTGCAAGGGGTTATTCTTACAGCTAAGCATCATGATGGTTTCTGTTTATGGCCTTCTGCTTATACTGAGCATAGTGTGAAAAATTCTCCATGGAAAAATGGGCAAGGAGATTTGGTTAGAGAATTTGTAGATGCTTGTCGGGAATATGGCTTAAAAGTTGGACTTTATCTTTCTCCGTGGGACTGTAATCATCCGGAATATGGAAAACCTGAATATATCACTTACTTCTGTAATCAGTTACGTGAATTATTGACTAACTATGGGGAATTGTATGAGTTTTGGTTTGATGGTGCAAATGGTGGACGTGGATATTATGGGACGGACTCATTACATACCCGTAAAATTCCTGCTGATTATTATCCATGGGAGAAAATTACTAAGATGGTTTACGAGTTGCAACCCAATTGTGTTGTTCATGGAGGTGATTTGGCTAATATTCGCTGGGTTGGAAACGAAGAGGGATATGCGCTAGAGGAGCATTGGAGTACAGTACGTGAGCCGGAACTTTATGATAAAAATGTACAAAAACGTTTTCAATGGATGAAAGGACATGATGATGGCACAATATGGATGCCTTCGGAAGTTGATGTTTCTGTTCGTCCGGGGTGGTATTATCATGCTTCGGAAGATCATAAACTGAAGTCTTTGTCGAAATTGACCGATATTTATTACGAAAGCGTAGGACGTAATAGTTTGTTATTATTGAACTTGACTCCAAATAAAGATGGTTTGATTCCAGCTCAGGATTCTATTCGCTTGTGTGAATGGCACAAAAGATATACTTCGGAATTAAGTAATAATCTTATGTCAGACCGGATGAGGATTTCAGGAGGAAAAGATACGAAAAGGTTGAGATGCTTATTGGATGGTAACAGAGAATCTTATTGGGTAGCGGATACAAAAACACCCGTGGTTGAGGTGGATTTTGGAAAGAAACTTCGTTTTAACCGACTTCTACTCCAAGAATATATAGAGAAAGGACAACGAGTAAAAGCTTTTACTATAGAATATTGGAAAGATGGAAAATGGATAGTATTGGATACTCAAACAACGATTGGTTACAAACGCATTCTTCGTTTTCCTGAAATTGTTTCTTCCCGTTTACGTATTTGTGTAAAAGATTCAAGGGATATTCCATATTTATCGGAAATACAAATCTATTTAGCTGAAACTGTACCCGATGCTCCTGTTATTTCTCGTAATCAGAAAGGGGAAGTTAGTTTGACTTGTTCAGATTCTAATGCTGCTATTTTTTATACATTGGATGGTAAAGAGCCTACTGTATCTGATGGGATACAGTATCAGAAACCATTTGTTTCTGATGGAGATTGTATAGTAAAGTCAATTGCAGTGAATGGCAATAGAATTTCCACTACGGCCATTCGTCGGTTTGAAGGTAGTAAGGCGATATGGACTACGATACCGGCAAAAGCGGCTTCTCGTATATTTGATGGGGTAGAACATACAGCCTGGGTAGGAACTAATCCGTTAGTAGTAGATTTAAACGCTGTTTGTAAATTGAAAGGATTGACTTATCTACCTGATCAATCTCGTTGGGCCAGTGGTCTTGTGGTGAAATATGTAATAGAAATTTCGAAGGATGGTGATCAATGGGAAGAAGCGATACGAGGTGAATTTGCAAATATGCAAAATCATCCGGTGGAACAACAGATTCTTTTTCCGAAAGTATGTGAAGGATGTTTTATTCGTTTTCGTGCATTGTCTACGGTAGATAACGGTGATAGACTAGGAGCAGCCGAGCTGAATGTTATATTGTTTAAATAAAAAATACATGAAGAAATATCAAAGTTTTGCGTTTTGTCTGGCTGGTGGAGCTAGTGTGTGCGCTTTGCCAGTGTACACTTATGCCCAGGCAAAGAAGCATCCGCATATCATTTTAATTATGACTGATCAACAACGTGCGGATGCCATGGGATGTGCTGGCAATGAAGCGGTGATTTCGCCAAATCTAGATCGTTTGGCTTCTGACGGACATTTGTTCTGTAATGCGTATACAGCAGCTCCGAGTAGCACTCCTGCTCGAACTTTCCGCATTATCATCCATACAGATAAGTGCTGGAAAAAGAAAAATTCTTGAA